>Ga0082212_10003139_pt1 | contig 23587 bp, 22 predicted proteins | sample TergutNt197P3_FD_71548 | JGI IMG/M metagenome (GOLD analysis project Ga0082212, IMG submission 71548) | Neocapritermes taracua P3 segment gut microbial communities from Petit-Saut dam, French Guiana - Nt197 P3 | ecosystem: Host-associated > Arthropoda: Insects > Digestive system > Gut ... | reverse complement strand
CTTTTTTTAATTCTGTCCGCAGTTATTTTGCATTAGATTTTATAAAGTAATTGCGGACACGTGTTTACCGTTAAGGGTGAGTAAAAAAAAGTAAAACAAGGGGCTTCCGCACAATGAAAAAAGAGCGGAAGCTCTAATTTATGGTAAACAGCGGAAAAATTGGCTACTAAATAAAGATTTTTAGTAAATTTAGACACAACAAAAACAGGGCAAACCCTTTTTTTTGATATTGATGTAAAAATTAGATTTGTAATTTTGTAAAAAGTAGAGACCCGACTCTATTTTTCTGAATTTTGTTGTGAAGTTTGTTGATATTGAAAGCGGTAGCGATGATGAGAATTTCCGTTTTAACTTTTTTTATTCCGCGGAGAACAAATTGAGTAAAACCGCTGTCTTTTTTAATTATGCCAAACGCGCCTTCGGCTTGAATTGAGCGATTCATTCTGAGTAAAATTCCTTGTTCGGAGGTAATATTTTCGAGGGATTTTTGGCGTTGCTCTATGAACTTTTTAGAGATATGCAATTGACGGTTTCCTTTTGCTTTTGTACAATTTTTCTTGTATGGACAATCTAAGCAATTTTCACATTCATAGACTGTAATTTCGGATTCAAAATTGGATTTTGATTTTCTTTTTGTAGTAGCAACAACGTGTAATTTTTTATCGTTTTCGCAGGTATATTCATCGTTTTCGGGGTCGTATTTCATATTTTCACGAAGCGTCATATCGTTTTGATATTTACGCGTTTTGGAACGTTCATAATTCAGCGGTTTGATATAACAAGTTTGACCTTTTTGCTCGAAATATGTGTAATTTTCTTCGCTTTCATAACCGGCGTCAAGAGTCACGTCTTTGTACTGCTGACCGATATTTTTCTCGATTTTATTAATCAGCGGTATAATAGTTAAAGTATCGCTTCTTTCGGATGAAACGCTCGTGCCGACGATATATTCACCCTCTATCGCAAGTTGCACATTATAGCCCGGTTTCAACTGACCGTTTTTCATATGGTCTTCTTTCATTCGCATAAAAGTAGCGTCGTTATCTGTTTTTGAGAAACTGTTGCGCCCTCTGAATATTCCGTTATATTCGTCATACTTTTTCATCTTTTCAAGCATTTCTGTAATCTGCTCAATGTCTTTTTGAATTTGGCTTTTTTTCTTGCCCTTTCCGCTGACAAATTCAATATTATTACTTTTTAAATGATTCAAAAAAACTTCCAAATTTGTTTCCGGACAATCATAACGACCGCTTAATTCTTCGAGAAATTTAGACGCTTTTTTCTCTAATTTTTCTTGATTTTTGCTTACGCTTTTTTGCCAAACAAAAGTGTATTTATTTGCGTTTGCAAGAAATTTCGTTCCGTCGCCAAATAAATGTTCGTACCTAATTTCATCAATTTCATAAAGTTTTTTCACCAATTGATAAAATAAATCCTCTGCCGCTTCGCTCAAATACTTGCTGCGAAAGCGAATTAATGCATCGTCATTCGGTGCAGGTTCACCACCCAAAATCCACATATAATTTATATCTCTCTTGCAAGCGCGCGCAACTTCCGTACACTCGAATTTTCCCTCCGTTGCACCGTAAATTAATAATTGATACATTGTTTTCGGCGAGGTCTTAGGTTTTCTCCCAAATCGAGAGTAAGCTCTATACAAATTCGTATAGTCCAATTCCTCCATTACTTCGTAGAGTAACCGAACCGATTCGTTACTCGGTATCATTATTTCAAGTTCGATATCAATTTTTACTTGATAATTTTTCTTATATGTGCTATAATCTTTTTGTTGTTTTTTGTTTTTTTCCATAATTCAAATTATAACACAAAAGTCGCAGGATTTCAACTTCTTGCGACTTTTTTTTTATAATTTCCCATAAATTAGAGCTTCCACGCTTTTTTCATTGTGCGGAAGCCCCTTTTTATTTTTAATAAATTACAAATGAAAAAAAGATGGGATGTAGCTCCTGATCTATTAAAAAGTGACATTTTGGTAGTCAAACAGCTGGCTAGACACTATAATTTTCCTTTAGTGATTGCAGAGTTTTTATATAGAAAAAATCTGAAATCTCCGGAAGAAATAGATACTTTCTTTACTTCAGATCTTGGTTCATTGCATTGCCCATTTCTTTTTGAAGATATGGACAATGCTGTAAATCGCATAATAAAAGCCATAGAAACAGGGGAGAAAATCACCATTTATGGAGATTATGATGTAGATGGAATTACAAGTGTTACATTACTTAAAAAGTTTTTGAAAGAACATGGCTTGGAAACAGGAAGCTATATTCCAAACAGATTAACTGAAGGATACGGATTAAATAGAGAAGCTATATGCCAGATTGCCAAAGAAGGATATAAACTAATAATTACAGTTGATTGCGGAGTATCTGGAACAGAAGATGTAAAATATGCATATTCATTAGGAATGGAAATTATTATAACAGACCATCATGAGCCGTTAGATGACTTACCAGAGGCAATTGCTGTATTGGATTGTAAAAGAAAAGACAACAAATATCCATTTAAAAGTTTGGCTGGAGTTGGAGTTGTTTTTAAATTAATTCAAGCATTGAGTCAGGAACTTAAACTAGATGAAGTGGAATATTTAAAATATTTAGACATTGTATGTATTGGAACAATATCAGATATAGTTCCACTTGTAAATGAAAACAGAGTTATTGCTAAACTTGGTTTAAAATTAATAGAAAATACTAAAAACTTTGGATTAAAAGCATTACTTAATGCAACTGGATATAAAATAATTGATTCAAATACAGTTTCTTTCGGTATTGCACCAAGAATAAATGCATGTGGAAGAATGGGGTATGGAGAAGAAGCATTACAACTATTTCTAACAGAAAATGTCGTTACAGCAAATAAAATTACAGATGAGCTTAATAAATATAATAAAGAGCGTCAGGAAATAGAGAAAAGGATTTTTGAAGAAGCAATAGATATAATAGAAGAAAACAAACTGGATGTTAATAATGTAATTGTATTAGGTTCTGAAAAATGGCATCATGGTGTAATTGGTATTGTAGCTTCAAAAATTACAGACAAATATTTTAAACCAAGTATATTAATATGTTTTGATGGAGAAGATGGTAAAGGGTCTGGAAGAAGTATACATGGTTTTGATTTACATGATGCACTTTGCAAATCAAGTAAATATTTGGAAAAATACGGTGGACATGAAATGGCAGTTGGAATTAGTATAAAAAAAGATAACTTTGAAAATTTTAAAACCGTTTTAGAAGATATTTCAAAACAAGCACATACAGAAGAAATAATCTCAGTAATAAAAATAGATAAAGAAATTAATTTAAAAGATATAAAAATTGAAAATGTTGTTAACTTAAAATTATTGGAGCCGTTTGGAGAGTCTAATAATGTACCAGTATTTTTATATAGAAATTTAAAAATAGATTCAATAAGATCTCTATCAGAAGGGAAACACTTAAAATTAACATTAAAAGATGGGAACACATTAATTAATGCCATTGGCTTTAATTTGGGTAAATATGTAGAAGAATTTTTAATAGGAGACAAAATAGATGTGCTAGGTATTTTAGAAATAAATTCTTTTAATGGGTCAGAAACAGTTCAAATTAATGTGAAGGATATAAGGAGATCATATGTCTGAAACAAATGAAATAACAATAGAAGATGTAATTAAAAAACAGAAATCAAACTATAGAAGCTCAAATGCAAAACTAATAAAAAAAGCATATGATTATGCGGGAGAGAGCCATGGAGAGCAATGTAGGTTGTCTCGGTGAACCATATATGATTCACCCTGTTAATGTTGCATATATATTGGCAGAATTGGGACTAGATGATGAAACAATATGTGTGGCGTTATTACACGATGTTGTGGAAGATACAAAAAAAACACATGAAGATATTGTAAAAGAGTTTGGCGAAACTATTTCAGATATGATAGCTGGTGTTACAAAATTGGGAACATTAATATATACTACTAAAGAAGAACAACAAGTTGAAAACTATAGAAAAATGTTTTTGGCAATGGGAAAAGATATAAGAGTTGTATTAATAAAACTGGCAGATAGATTGCATAATATGAGAACATTAAAATACCTGCCTAGAGAAAGACAAATATTTAATGCAAAAGAAACAATGGATATATATGCACCACTTGCAAACAGACTTGGAATATATTCTTTAAAATGGGAATTGGAAGATTTGAGTTTTAAATATTATTATCCTGAAGAATATCATGAAATAGTTGAAGCACTTGATAAAAAGCGAGGAGAAAGATTAGAGTTTTTAAATAAAATTGATGTTGATTTAAACAACGAAATAAAAAAGCAACACATTAAAGCAGAAGTTACAGGAAGGGCAAAACATCTATATAGTATTTACAGAAAAATGAAAAGAGATCATAATGAATCAATAAATGAACTTTATGATTTGTTTGGGCTTAGAATTTTAGTTCATTCTATAAAAGACTGTTATGCTATTCTTGGGATTGTACACGATATGTATACTCCAATGCCAGGCAGATTTAAAGATTATATAGCAGTTCCAAAAAAGAATATGTATCAGTCTATACATACAACAGTTTTAGGTCCAAAAGGTACGCCAGTTGAAGTTCAAATTCGTACATGGGACATGCATAGAATTGCAGAATTTGGTATTGCTGCACATTGGGTATATAAAGAAGCAAGCAATAAAGGAGTAAAAGCAGAAATAAAATCTACTGAAGACAAGCTTTCTTGGGTTCGTGAAACATTGGAATGGCAGAAAAACACAGAAAATCCAGATGAATTTTTAAATACTTTGAAAACAGAATTGTTTGAAGATGAGGTATATATTTTTACTCCAAAAGGAATGATAAAAGTTCTTCCAAAAGATTCTACTCCAATAGATTTTGCATATAGTATACATGAGCAAATTGGTCATAAAATGGTTGGATGTAAAATAAACAGCAAAATAATGCCAATAATAACAAAGCTTAGAAATGGAGATGTTGTTGAAATATTGACATCAGATCAATCAAAAGGACCGAGCAGAGATTGGTTAAAATTTATAAAAAGTTCATCAGCTAAAACCAAAATAAATCAATGGTTTAAAAAAGCAGATAGAGAAGAAAATATTGAAAAAGGAAAAGAACTAGTAGAAAAAGAAATAAAAAAACTGGGAATGAAAATTTCTGATTTAATGAGAACAGAATGGATTGAGCAGGTATTGGAAAGATATAAATTTAACTCAATTGATGATTTATATGCAAGTATTGGTTTTGGTGGAATAACTGTAAATAAATTAATAGCAAGACTTTTAATTGAATATAATAAATCACATGAAGAAGAAGATTTTGAACAAAAAATTGAGGAGCTCACAAAAAAAGCACCAGAAAGAACAAAGCCATCAAAAACAGGAATTATTGTTAAAGGAATAGACAACTGTTTAGTAAAATTGTCTAAATGTTGTAACCCATTACCAGGTGATGAAATAATTGGATATATTACAAAAGGGAGAGGAGTTTCAGTTCATCGTACAGATTGTATAAATGTAAAAGACTTGTTGGACGAAGAAACCAGGATAATAGATGTACATTGGGTTAATGAAGTTAAAGGAAGCTACAATGCAACTATAGAAATATTTGCAAACGATAGAAGTGGGCTATTAAAAGATGTAATGAAACAAGTAGAAAATTCAAAAGCAAGATTAATTGGTGTAAATGCAAAAGCAAACAAAGAAAATATAGCAAATATAACTGTAACGGTTGAAACTGAAAATATTGAAGAGCTAAATAAACTAATGAGTTCATTAAATAAAATTGAAAGCATATATGATGTTACAAGAAAAAGAGGATGATGGAGGGAAAAATGATACTAAAGAGATTACAAGTTAAAACAGCACAAAGAAGCTTGCTTACAAATACATATATTGTATGTGACGAAGATACAAAAGAAGCAATAGTTATAGACCCAGGTGGAGAGCCTGAAAGAATTGCTGAAACTTTAGATATATTGGAAGCTAATTTAAAATATATATTTGCAACTCATTGCCATGCTGACCATATTGGGGGCATAGAGAAACTAAAAGAATTAAAAGGCGGAAAAATAATAATAAGTAGGGCAGATAGTGAAGGACTATATAATGAAGGAATAAACTTATCTTATTATGTAGATATGCAAAACCCAGAACTAGAGGCAGATTCCAGATTAGATGACAATGATTTAATACATGTAGGAGACTTGCAATTTAAAATAATAGCAACACCAGGCCATACAAAAGGTGGATTGTGTTTATATAATGAAAAAGAAAAATTGTTATTTTCAGGAGATACAATTTTTTCTGGAAGCTGGGGAAGAACAGATTTACCAACTGGCAGTTTTGAAGAAATAATAAATTCAATTACGGAAAAGCTTATGGTATTGCCAGATGAAACAATTGTGTATCCTGGGCATGGCAAAATCACAATGATAGGTGATGAGAAGAGTATATATTTGGAACTAAGAGAAAAGGAATTTTAGGAGGAAAATAAAATGGAAAAAATACAAAGACCAAAAGGAACAAAAGATGTATTGCCAGATAGTTCATATAAGTGGCAATATGTTGAAAAAAAGATAATAGAGTTATTAAACAGGTATAATTTTAAAGAAATAAGAGTACCGGTTTTTGAATATACAGAATTGTTTCAAAGAGGAGTTGGAGAAACAACAGATATAGTTCAAAAAGAAATGTATACATTTGATGATAAAGGTGGAAGAAGTGTTACTTTAAGACCAGAAGGAACAGCAGGTGTTGTAAGAGCATATTTGGAAAATGGGATGGCAAGTTTACCGAGTCCACAAAAGCTATGGTATAATATGGCAATGTATAGATATGAGAATGTACAAAAAGGAAGGTTAAGGGAATTTCATCAAATAGGAACAGAGATTATTGGAACTGGAAGTGCTCTGGCAGATGTGGAGATTATATTATTAGGAAATAATATTTTTAATGTTTTAAACATACCTAATATAAAATTAAATATAAATAATATTGGTTGTCCAGTTTGTAGAAAAGAATATCAAAAAGCATTTAAAGAATTTGTGGGTGATAGATTTAATAAATATTGCGATACCTGTAAAACAAGATTCGATAAAAACCCAATGAGAATATTGGATTGTAAAGAAGAAAACTGCAAAAATTTAAATGTTGGAGCACCTGTAATATTAGATTATTTATGTGAAGAATGTAAAACACATTTTGAAACAGTAAAAGAGATGTTAAATAAAGTGGGTATAAATTACAATATAGATGCAGGTATTGTAAGAGGGCTGGACTATTACACAAAAACAGTATTTGAATTTATAGATGGTAGCAATGGTTTAACTGTTTTGGCTGGCGGAAGATATGATGGGTTGGTAGAAGAACTTGGCGGACAAAAAACTTCAGCAGTTGGATTTGGAATGGGAATGGAGAGACTAATAGAAATGATTGAAGAAAGCGAAGAACAGGAAATGAAAAATCAAGTGCCAGACATATATATATTATCAAGTGGAAAAGAAGAAAATATAAAAGCAGTTAGTTTAGCTGAAGAATTAAGAGCAAAAAATGTGTCTGTTGAAAAAGATATATTAGACAGAAGCTTTGGTTCACAACTTAAATATGCAGATAAAATAGGAGCAAAAAAATTATTAATAATTGGAGAAAATGAATTAAAGATTGGTAAAGTAAAAATAAAAGATATGAGCTCAGGAGAAGAAAATGAAGTAGAATTGGATGTAAATAGAATAATAGAAGTTTTATAATTTTTTCATATTTAAAGTTCGTCTTCAATATAATTAGAGTATTGGAGATTGAGTATGATTAATTTAGCAGTTATTAATTTGAAAAACGTATTTAGAGGCTTAATAAAAATAATCATTGTTGCTATAATAGTTACAATGATTTTTAAATTTGTAAAAATAGTAAATTTTAAAAATTACATAAATTCATTATTTTCAAAAGTAACATACAATTATGTTGGCATTTTGGAAAGCAATATAAGTGTATCTAATTATTTAAACAATAAAGATGTAGAAAAATTTAGTAGCCTAAAAAAAATACTTGTGTCTGAGCTTGCTGTATTTGCTACAGAAGAAGAACTAATGGAAAAAGAAAATCAAGAAGAAATTATAGATTTTGCAGGGAAAAACGCTTTAGCAACGAATGAGAATGGCAATGGAACAGAAAATGCAGACATAGCAACACTTGGCACTGTTATAATAGAAACAAACAACAGGGCAGATAAATTTACAAATAATTATGGTAATGTAAAAATAAAGAACGAGTCTAGCTATGAACTGACTGAAGCTATGATTACACCAGATATTGATTTCAAAAATAAAAAAGATATAGTTATATATCATACACATACATGTGAAGCGTATACTCAAGATGAAGCAAATCGTTATACCGAAGAAGGAAAATATAGAACAACAAATTTGAATTATAATATTGCAAGAGTTGGAACAGAATTAACAAATATTTTAACTGCTAAAGGATATAATGTTGTACATAATAAAACAATTCATGACTATCCTGCATTTAGTGGTTCATATACAAGGTCATTAAATACAGCAAAAAATGTGTTGTCAGGGAATAGTGCAGAACTAGTATTTGATGTTCATAGAGATGCTTTGGGAAATAATGAGCAATATGCACCAACAGTAAAAATAGGAGATGAAACAGTGGCACAGATTATGTTTGTTATAGGTACTAATGGAGGTGGACTTGAACATACATATTGGAACGATAACTTAAAACTTGCAATTAAAATTCAAGAAAAAGCAAATGAAATGTATCCTGGATTGTTTAGAGCTATATTGTTAAGAGATTCCAGATACAATCAGAATGTAGCAAGGGGTGCAAATATAATTGAAGTGGGTGCAACTGGAAATACATTAGAACAATGTTTGCGGGAGCATGAAATATTTAGGAAATGTGATTGCAGAAGTAATGAAATGAACTGAGAGGTTGCCAGTGGGGACACCCCTGCCAAGAGGGACGGTTCTGATTGGCAGAGATGTAACAATTTTTATTGTAAAATTTATGAAAATAATATAAGATATTAAAAGAAAGAGGAAATGAGATATGAAAATTAAAAAAATCAAAATTATATTATTTTTATTTATTGTTTTAACAATAATATTGATAACCACTATGATAACTATAAATAGTAATAAGTCAAATACAGAAATTGCTTATAATAATAAATCAAATATAGAAACTGATTATTATAAAGGATTACCAGTGGAATATCGTTCTGGCAGTTATCTAGATGTTAGCACTCCAAAAAAAGCTATTGGTGCATCTGAGTATGTTTTTATTGCAAAAATTAACAGCATTCTTAGAACCGAGTATAGATACCCTACAGAAATAGCAGACGGTTTAAGAACCAAAACTGTATCAGATCCATATACAATATACAGTGTTACAGTTATAGAAAATATAAAAGGTAATTTAATAAAAACAATAGATATTGAGGTTGAACAAATGGGTGGAATGGCTGAAGATAATAAGAGTTATTCATTTCTTGAAGATACTGGGCTATTAAATATAGGTGAATATTATATTTTACTAGCTTGTGTCCCGTTTGAAAAGGAACTTGCTGAAATAAACATTCCAGGTACTTTCATACCATTAGGCAAAATTACAGAATCAGATACGCTAGAGATTATTACTGATATTGCCAGAGCCGAAGATATATCAATAATTAAAAATATAATTAACAATAGTTTAGAGACTAGCAAAGCTGATAGTGAAATAATACAAAAGGTTTCTGAATATACAGAGGCATATTTTAATCAAACTGTTTCAGAAAACATAAAAGTTCATAATAAATCGGTTTATGACATATTATATAATCAATAATTTTTTGAAAGTATAATAATTATAAGTTAATAAAAAGTATTCCTAAATTATTTTATTTGTAGGAATACTTTTTTGTATATTAAAACTGTATTCAGTCCATCTCAATTATCTTGTGAGTATAATCTAGGTTTGCAACTGGGTCTGTTTTATATCCTAACGTATATACATTTGTTGCAAAAATATCTTTTGACAGCATATTGCGGAGTGGAACATCTGAAGCACTTTCCATAAATTTTTTTACAGAAACAACAATTTTTGCTTTTGGGTTGTTGCTTACAATGGCAGAAACAATTTTTCTACCGTGTTTGTTAAAGCCAAGAACTCTTGCATATGGAATTGTTCTTCTTGAAGAATTAATATCTTTTGCATTAATGTTAAGTAATGCATAAAGTAAAATACGTCTAATGCGAGATTCGGTATATCGCTTTGTTTTTATATTTGAAATTAAATCTTCTAAATTTGAGCAATTATTTGCAGAAGATTTAATTCGATTTTCCAATCCTTCTGAAACATCTGGCATATTTGCTATTTCTTGAAGAGATAGTTTTCTTAAAGTATATATAATTTCTTTTTCAAAAACAGATAAATCTTTTATAATTTTACCATTTTGCATGCAATCTTCTATTAATTCATAAGATTCAAAAGGTACAACATAATGTATGTTTTTCCCTTTTTGAATCATGGTGCGAATAGCAGTAGCACTGGCAACTCCACTTTTAACAGTTTTGCTGTTATAATCGCTGTAATCTCTTTTAATTGTAAGTGGTTTAATTGGGCTTTTATATTTTTTTAATGCTTTTAAATATTCAACTCCTAAAATATTGTTAGGATTTTCCAAAACATCTTTATATTTTTTAGAACTGCCAAAAAACAAAGATAATGCAATTTCTCTGGCTTTAGGGTATGAAAGGCCAGACCTTAATTGCATATTAATTAAAGTTGAAAACTCTTTTGGTTCTTTGTACAATACATTTGCAACATCATTTAAAGGTGAAAGCTCTCCAATTTCGCTACCAAAAGAAACGAAATCAACAATACCTAAACTGCTAAGAACTTTTATAGCACCTTCTGCAAAATTTTCTGCACTGGAAATAGCATATACTGTAGGTAGCTCAAGAACAAGGTCTATCCCTGCACGCAGTGCCATTTCAGCTTTTGTCCATTTGTCTACTAAAGAAGTATCTCCTCTTTGTACGAAATTTCCGCTCATTACAGCTATAGTAAAGTCTGATTTTGTAATTTCTTTAGAGTAATTTAAATGTTTTAGATGTCCATTATGAAATGGATTATATTCTGAAATAATACCCAAAACTCCGCCCCATAGAGACCTCCAATCTTATAATCATTTAATAGCATATTGTAATATTAAAAATTTACTGATATAATATCATAAATTGAAAAAAAATACAAATAAATTTGGAGGGAAAATGAAAAATGTAGTAATTTATACTGACGGAGCTTGTTCGGGGAATCCAGGACCAGGAGGTTGGGGTGCAATTCTTACATATGAGGGAAAAGAAAAAGAAATATCTGGCTCATCAAAAGATACCACTAACAACATAATGGAATTAACTGCAGTGGTGGAAGCATTAAAAGCATTAAAATATGAATGTGAAGTTGAGATATTTAGTGATAGTGCTTATGTGGTAAATACCTTTGAAAAAGGATGGATATACAATTGGCAAAAAAATAACTGGAGAACATCAAATAAAGAGCCAGTAAAAAACAGAGAGCTTTGGGAAGAACTATATGAATTAACTCGGAAAACATAAAGTGAAATTTACAAAAGTAAAAGGGCATGACAATAATGAGTATAACAACAGATGTGATAAAATTGCGACAAGTGCTGTTCTAGAGACTAGAGACTAGAAACTAGAAACTAGAAACTAGAGACTAGAGAATGGAGAATAGAAAAGCAGAGTCAGTTGACTCTGCTTACTTTGACTAAATTACCACCTTACATGAATAGGTTCACGATGTGGGGCAAAAACAAGTACGCCCGTATAAGTCTCAGGTAGCGGATTTTCATCCGTTACTTTCCGCTTACAATCAAGAGCTTCCAGTATCGAATGGTCTAACGATACCACTTTGGTAACGTTTTTGGCAATTCCGCCGAGAGTAACGGTGTTGATTTTTTTAGCCATTTTGGTCTCCTCAAATTTAAAAGTTAGTTGTTGTTTAGTTGTAAAAAGAAGACATATATATGATATATAATATAATTATACCATAATTCACATAAAACCGCAAACAAACATGTGTTCAAAGTAGAGGTCTGCCAGTAGGGACGGTTCTCGTGGCAGGCGTGTCCCCATTGGCAGATACAACAGCAAGCAAGCATCTAAAAATAAAAACATGCTCGTTCGGGCTAATTTTCGCAGGAATTATAATTTTAAATTTGTACAAAGGCGGTTATAGTACGATGATGTTAAAATTCGTACTATTCCGCCTTTCAAATTAATATGTACTATGAATATATTAGTTGCACTACAAATTTCAAATAACAATTCCTATGCTCAAATTACCCTCAATGCGCTGTTTTTATTTTTAGATGCTTGCTTGCTGTTGTATCTGCCAATGGGGACACGTCTGCCACGAGAACCGTCCCTACTGGCAGATTTTCCCTTTGATTATATGATTTGTTCTTGATAAATAATGGTTGGTAATGTATAATTATAAAGATTGGGGAGCAAAATGAAAGTTAAAGAATTTAGTTATAATTTACCAGAAGAATTGATTGCTCAACATCCATGTGATAAAAGAGATGAATCAAGACTGATGGTATTAAATAAAATAAGTAAAAAAATAGAGCATAAAACATTTAAAGATATTTTAGAATATTTAAATGATGGAGATTGCTTAGTTATTAATAATACAAAAGTAATACCAGCAAGACTATATGGGAAAAAAGAAAAAACTGATGCAAAGGTAGAATTTCTATTACTAAAAAAATTAGATAAAGATATATGGGAAGTAATGGTAAGGCCAGGAAATAAACTAAAAGTTGGAACTAAAGTAAGTTTTGGAGATGGAATTTTGAAATCAGAGATTATAGATAATTTAGATGGTGGAAATAGAAAAGTTAAATTTGAGTATAATGGAATTTTTAATGAAATACTAGATGAAATAGGTCTAATGCCATTACCACCATATATAAAAGAAAAATTGGAAAAAAAAGAAAGATACCAAACTGTTTATGCAAAGTATGATGGCTCATCTGCAGCTCCAACAGCAGGCTTGCATTTTACAGAAGAGTTAATAAAGAAAATAGAACAAAATGGAATTAAGATAGCAAATGTAACATTACATGTGGGGATTGGAACTTTTAGGCCAGTGAAAGTAGAAAATATAGAAGAACACAATATACATTCAGAACATTTTTATATAAAAAAAGAAGATGTGGAAAAAATTAATAATGCGAAAAAATCTGGCAAAAAAATAGTTGCAGTTGGAACAACATCTTGCAGAGTTTTAGAAACAGTGGCAGATGAAAAAGGGTTCTTGCATGAAGTAGAAGGAGATACAAATATTTTCATATACCCAGGATATAAATTTAAATGTGTAGACTCATTAATTACAAATTTTCATTTACCAGAATCAACATTAATAATGCTAGTAGCAAGTTTGGCTGGAAAGGAATTTATATTAGATGCATACAATGAAGCTATAAAACAAAAATACAGGTTCTTTTCATTTGGAGATGCGATGCTAATTAATTAATAATTAATAATTAATAATTAATAATTAATAATTAATAATTTAAAATGGAGGTGAAAAAGATAAATGAGTGCAATAGAATATGAACTAAAGCATATATGCAAACAGTCTGGTGCCAGAAGAGGTGTACTACATACTCCACATGGAGATATACAAACGCCAGTGTTTATGCCAGTGGGAACACAGGCAACAGTAAAAGCAATGACACCAGAAGAGCTAAAAGAAGAGGTACAAGCAGAAATAATTTTGGCAAACACATATCATTTGTTTTTAAGACCAGGACATAATTTAATAAAAGAAGCAGGTGGACTGCATAAGTTTATGAACTGGGACAGGCCTATTTTAACTGATAGCGGAGGATTTCAAATATTTAGTTTAGGTGCTTTGAGGGAATTAACAGAAGATGGAGCAACTTTTAAATCTCATTTGGATGGAAGCAAACAATTTTTAAGCCCTGAAATCACTATTGAAATAGAAGAAGCACTTGGTGCAGATATAATTATGGTTTTAGATGAATGTTGCCCATATCCTTCAACATATGAGTATACAAAACAATCTATGGAGAGAACAACCAGATGGGCATTGCGATGTAAACAAGCACACAAAGCAACAGGTACACAAGCATTATTTGGAATAATACAAGGTGGATTTTATAAAGACTTAAGAGAACAAAGTGTAAAAGATTTAATCGAAATAGATTTTCCTGGATATGCAATAGGCGGAATAAGTGTTGGAGAATCGAAAGAAGAATTTTTAAATGTTTTAAAATATACAACTCCACTTATGCCTGAAAACAAACCAAGGTATTTAATGGGAGTTGGGACACCAGACTATTTAATAGAATCTGCAATTGCAGGTATAGATATGTGTGATTGTGTATGGCCAACAAGAATAGCAAGACATGGAACTGCAATTACTTCACATGGAAAAGTAGTGGTAAGAAATGGAATGTATATTAACGATTTTACATCACTTGATGAAAAATGTGATTGCTATACTTGTAAAAATTACACAAAAGCATATATTAGACATTTGTTCAATGTAAAAGAGATTTTAGGAATAAGATTATTATCAATACATAACCTAAGATTCTTGACTAAATTGATGGATAGAGTTAGAATAGAAATAGAGAATGATAACTTATTGAGTTTTAAAGATGAATTTTTTAAGGAGTGGTTATAAAAAATGAACTTAGAAGAGAGCGATTTGTTTATTGAAAGACAGAAGAAAAATAATGCAAAGAAAAGAATGATAATGGCAACAATAGTTTTTCTAGCAATTATTGTCATATTATTAATTATTATGATAATTATAATTAGCTATCAAGATTCACTTAAACTCAAAATGTATATAGATGGTAGAATTGTAACAATTACACCAACTTTGTTTATACAAGAAGGAGAAGCAACATATATAAATATAAAAGAGTTTTCGGAAATGGTAAGATATGATTATCAAAAAGGTGAATATAAAAAATATACAGAAGATATAGCAAGTTGTTACCTAGTTCGGAGACCTTGAAATAGTTTCACTAACAGCAGACTCAAACAATTTTATAAAATATATAAAAGTTAGAGGAATAGAGGAGCTAAAAGATGTTAAAGAGCTAAAAATTGGAAATATACCAACAACTATAAAATCTGAACAAGACGAGCCAGAGATTTATATAACAAACAACCCAATTAAATTAATAAATAATGCGCTTTACATGGATTTTAACGATATAAAAGATGCATTTAATGTACAAGTTAATACAACTGAGAAAAACAGAATAAGAGTATATACACTTGAAGCAGTAGTTGGAAATATAGCCAGTCAATTACAAAGATTGGGATATTCAAGTATAAGCGGTACCTATGAAAATTTAAGAGCTATGCTTTATGGTATGATAGTAGTTGAAAAGAATGGTAGTTATGGAGTTTTAGCTACAGCTACAAGAGAAGAAATTGCAGGTACAAAATATAAAGAAGTATTGTTTGTGCAAAACGCAAAAGAATTTTTAGTTACAGCAGACAATTCAGTTGGGTTAATTTCAATTGATGGAAGTACAATTATTAAACCAACTGAATATGATGAAATATCAGTATTGGACCAAATAGAAGGTTTATACATGGTAAAAAAAGGTAAAAAATATGGGGTATTAAATAGAAGAGGTGAAGTTGTAGTTTATGTGGAAAATGATGCAATAGGATATAAAAATGCTAAGAACTTTAAAGGAATAGAGAAAAACACTTTATTTTTCAATAATATAATACCTGTGCAAAAAGGTGATGTATTTGGGGCATATAACACAGAAGGAAGAGAAGTATTGCCAATACGTTATGATGGTTTTGGATATGAAGTAAAATCAACTGATGGAAGAGATGAAGAAAGTGTGTTAATAATCCCGGAAAGTGTTGGAATTAAAGGAATAGTAATAAATCAAGATGATTTATATGGAATTTTTGATGCTGAAGGTCAAAGGATTTTGATACCTGTTGTAAATACAAAAATATATTCTGTAACAAAGAGTGGGAAAACCACTTACTATATGGAATATAATGGACAACAGCTAGATATAGAACAATATGTAACTGAAAATAGGTAGTTGGGAAAAGTATGAATAAGTAGTCTTCTTTAATAATATATTTTATTAAAGGAGATTTTTTATTATGGAACATATTGAAAATAATGATGAGATTACAGGAGTTAGCTATTTTAAAACTTTTTTTAAAGGAATAACAATTTCACTTATTTTAACATTAATATTAATTTTGTTGTTATCGATAGCAGTAACTTATACTGATTTAAAAGAAACAGTTATAAAACCAGCAGTTATATTTATATCTGCATTTAGTATATTAATAGGAAGTTTTTTAGTGTCAAAAAAAATAATGAAAAACGGAATAATATATGGAGCAATATTGGGATTAATTTACATGCTGTTAATATATTTGGTTTCAAGCTTTATAAACCATAGCTTTATTTTAAGCGTAAGTTCAGCTGTAATGATATTTGCAGGAATCTTAGGTGGCGCACTTGGCGGAGTTTTAGGAGTAAATTTGAAATAGGTATGAACTTGCAAATATTATGTAAATATGATATAATCATATTTATAGACATTAGTCTTATTATGCATTGTGTAGCTTTTTTTAGTTTAACAGATATTCAAAACATCAACGAAAATTTTCGGAGGAAAATCACAATGAAAGAAATGATCAGTTGGATGAGGAAAACAATCGGATGGATGGGAGCGGGAGTATTACTAGCTTGGACTTTGGCAATGTCCGTTGTAGGAGCCTTGTTGCTTAGCCTTCTTCCAGCATCTTGATTTAATATTGGAACTTGAACCAATATAATAGCGTTTTTACAAAACTCCTGAGAGGCATTTGCTTCTCAGGAGTTTTGTGTTTTCTATTACCATTTTTCCTTATCTTCTTTGCGAGCTTCTGTAATACTATCTACAAGTCCAAGAATAGAGTTAAAAATATATATAAAAATACAATAAAAAAATTCATAAAACTAGTTGATATTTTTAATGTTTTAATATACAATTATCACATTGTAGAGAGGAAAACGAATGATGGAGGTAGTATGGTAACTTACGAAGAGGTTAAAAACAACGCAGAGGTTAATGAATTAATGAGAAATGCACAAAAACAGCTTGATGTACTTGGGTATACAGAACATTCTATAAGGCATACTAGTTTAGTAGCAGAAAGGGCATCAGAGGTGCTTAGAGTGTTAGGATACGATGGGCGTAGAATGGAGCTTGCAAAAATTGCAGGGTATATGCATGATATTGGGAATGTTGTAAATAGAGTAGACCATGCACACACTGGTGCAATTTTAGCGTATGACCTTTTAAAAGATATGGGAATGGAGACAGAAGAAAGAGCGGAAATAGTAATGGCAATAGGAAACCACGACGAATCTACAGGAACACCTGTAAACGATATTTCAGCTGCAATAATATTGGCAGATAAATCAGATGCACACAGAAGCAGAGTTTCTAAAACAGATAGAACTGTATTTGATAAACATGATGTAGTAAATTACGCAGTTACAGATTCGGCACTAATTATTGATCCAGGGCAAAGAAAAGCAATTTTGAATTTAACAATAGACACAAAAATTTGTCCAGTGTTAGACTATTTTGAAATATTTATGGAGAGGACAAAACTTAGTAAGCGAGCAGCAAAATATTTGGGACTATGGTTTGAATTAATTATAAATGAAACAACTTTATTATAATTAATAATTAAAAATTATAAATTATAAATTATAAATTAAAAATAATTAATTATTAATTATTAATTATTAATTATTAATTAAGATTTTGGAGGTATATAATGAGAAAGATATTTTTAATATTAGTAATAGTATTAATAGTAGTACTGGCCTTTTTAGGTGTTTATAAAAAGGAAAATAATGTATGGAATAACTTAATACCAGATTATAAATACGGAATGGAGCTGGATGGCTATAGAGAATTTAGGTATGTAGCAGATACATCAGAAGCAGAAAAAAATGTATATGTAGATTCTGATGGAAATGTTTTAGGTGTTGTTAAAGAAGAAGAAAAAGTAGACAGCGATTTGGGTGATGGAATATCGCTAGAAATTGAAGGCGAAGAAGCTATACCAAATACTAATGAAACGGAAACTATTTCTGAAGAAATACAAGCTATGATGAATGAACTTGGACTTAAAACAGAGTTGAGAAATGTAAAAGCAAACGAAGATAATATATTAACATTAAAAAACTTTGAAACATCAAAGAAAATAATGCAAAAAAGAATAGAAACCAGAAGCGAATATGAATATAACATAAGATTAGACAGCCTAACTGGAGAACTTATAATTGAAATACCTGAAAATGAAGAAATTGGACTTATAGCAGAAATACTTTCTGCTAAAGGGAAATTTGAAGTTATAGATGAACAAACTGGTATTATATTAATGGACAACTCTTATATAAAATCTGCAAAAGCAAAATATGGAAGCAACCCATATCAGGCGTATTTGGAACTGGAATTTAATAAAGAAGGAAAAGAAAAGCTAAGAGATATAAGCAATGAATATATAGTAGTTACAGATGAAGAAGGTAATGAAACAATAAAATATATTTCGTTATCTCTAGACGGAGCTGTAATGAGTACAACATATTTTGGTATAGAAATAGCAGATGGAATATTGCAACTTAGAATTGGAAACCCAACATATGATTATGAGGAATTTAGAGCAATTGTAAAATCTTTAGATAATATTGTAAGCATTATTGATTTAGGCAACATGCCAGTAAAATATGTTATGGACTCTACAAGGGTGGTACAGCCAAATATAACAAAAAGCTCTATAAATATTGCTAAAGCGCTGTTTGCAACATTAGTAATAATATCTGCAGTTGTTCTTATAGTATTATATAGAAAAGAAGGAGCTATAGGAGCATTAGCTAGTATAGGATATATTGGATTATTTTCATTAGTTTTAAGATATGCAAGTATATATATAACAATAAATTCAGTTATTGCATTTTTAACTGCAGTTTCAATTAATTATGTATTTATTGTATATATGCTTAGAAAAATGAAAGAAAATAAAGGAGCAAAAATAGCTTATATAGAGAGCATGAAAGAAATATATATTAAAATAATCCCAATTTGCATAATAGCAGTTGTATTTACATTTATGGGAAATATAACAATAGCTAGCATAGGAATGGTCTTGTTTTGGGGGGTTATTGTACATGCTATATATAATACAATTACAAGGTATGTGTTTTAAAAATGGAGGTTAGAATGAAAAGGATAATAATTTTAGGATTGAGTTTGTTGGTGTTGGCTGGTTTAATAGTAGTATTGTTTAAAGGATTTAATTTAGAGGCATCATTAGAAAGACACGAAACAATACATCTTTCTATAGGGGAAGAATTTGAGTTAAAAGACGTAAAAAGCATATGTAAAGAAGTTTTTGATGGACAAAAAGTAAATATAATAAAAGCAGATGCATTTGAAGATGGAGTTAATATAAATGTTGCTTCAACAATTACAAACGAACAAAAAGAAAAATTAGTTTCAAAAACAAATGAAAAATATGGAACTGAAATTGAAGTAGAAGATGTAGAAATCCGAGTAATATCTAATATAAAGTTAAGAGACCTAGTAAAACCATATATATTGCCAATATGTATAGTAGGTGTATTAATTGCAGTATATTTATTAATAATATTTAGAAAAAATAATCCTTGGAAAATAATTGGAAAAGCAGTTTGCTTAATTGCAATAACAGAAGCGGTAATGCTAAGTATAATTGCAATTACAAGAATTCCATTATCACCAGCAATGTTTAACATATTAATATTAATAGGAATAATTATATTAATTTTATATACAGAATACGAGAGAAAAAGGATTACGGTAAGTGAGTAAGTAATTTTATATTAAAGAAGGGGCTGATTATAGTGGAAAAGGCAACAAAAGAAGATATAAAATTAAAATTAAACTATCTTGGATTGGACTTAGAAAATATACCAGATTTTCTAAGTGAATTTAATGGGCTTAATTTTAACACATCAAGATTTAACAACGATAAAGACCACAGAGTTTTTAAATTTGTCCCTATTAATAAAATAGATATATTAATTACACCAAGTTTAAGAAGTGACGATATGAAAAAGAAATATTCAGATGCGTTGCCACTTTCAAAATATTTAACACTTGGTGATGAAGAAGAAGATGTGGAGAGATATAACACGTTTTTAAGAATGATAAAAAGATTTTCTATTTCTGATGTTGAAAATATAAGTATGGCACAAATGAAGCTAGATAAATCTGAACCATTTAGAGTAAAATATGATAAAAGCAGTTTGTGGCAGATTTACTATTCAGAAGCAATGGACAGGTATTTTATGCTTGTTTGTACAGAAGAACGTACTTTTTCAGAATTCTTTTATTTAATAAAAAAGAAAATAGAGTTTAGTAAAAAGAAATCAAAAACAGTTCCAAGAATATATGTGCCAATAAATTATATGAATTATAGCGAAGCTATTTTAAATGTAAATGAAATAGTAGATTTGGAAAATTATCTTTGGGTACTTACTAAAAATTGGTGTTTGTTTTTTGAAGTTTATAATAAAAAAGATGAGTTGTCTCTACAAATAATTGGAGATACTTTCGTGTATGAAAATTTAAAAAGCACATATAAAATTAAACTTACAAATAAAGAAGATGCAATTAAGTTCTATAAACTTATTAAAGCAGGATTTATAATGCAAACAGAAATAAAAAAGTATTTTCAATTTACAACTAAAATGGACAGCAAAAGCAATTTGGAATTGTATTTGGGAAACACAAGGCTCACATACGATAACCTAACAGATTTTATAAAAACTGAATTTGATAAAGCAAAAGAAGGAATATATGCAGAAAATAACAATATAAAAGGAATGAAAGAAAAATTAGACAACCTAAAAGATAGTGTCGGATTTAAAGAGAAAGAATATTATATAAAGCAAAGAGAAATTTCAACTTATTTGGAATGTAGGAAAACATTCTTGGGGAAAATGAAATATTATTTTAAATCTAGTAAAAAAAGTAATGCTAAAAACGAAGAGAATATTGAAAAAACAAAAAATGAAATTAGCAATGAAAATGAAACTTTAAATATACATGTTGAAGAAAAAGAGTACTATACATTAGACGATTTGGTTTCGGTATACAGTTTGTTAGAAAAATCTGAAAGAGCATGCAAAGATTTAAATCAAGATATTAAGGCGATGGAATTGAAACTTAATAATATAAATTCAAAAGTAAAAAATGCAAACTTATATATAGAAGAAATAGACAAACACAAAAAAAGCATATTTGATTTTTGGAAATTTGCAAATAAAGATGAAAAATTAAGTCTTGAAATAGGTGGCGATTCAGAAAAAGAAACAACTACAAATAGTTTTAAAAAAGTATTTAATTTTGAAATGGATTTTGAGCATTTAGGAGCAAATGTAGATAATATTCAGAGAAAAAAGTTATCGAGAGAAGAAATAGAAAGCTTGTTTATTGCTAAAACAGAAATATTAAATATATTAAACACAATAAGATGCAACAAGCTTGATAAACATGCCATAGAAGAAGAACTAGATAATTTAAAAGAAGAATTTAACAAAAACAGGTTATATATAGACACAGATACATTTGATGTATTTGGGAATATTGAAGCTGACAGCAGGACAATAAAATATATTGGAAATAAAAGTCATAGAGAAAATGAAAAAAGCAAATTTAAAATATTAAATATAAATAAAAAAATAGATGTATTTGATTTTACTGAAAAGCTACATAGTATATTAAACTTTATAGAAGGTTCTATCTCTAAAATTACATCAAGTTACAATATGCCTATATATAAATTGGTTCCAATAACCGATAATATACAGGAACAATGTTTTCAGGTGTTTAACATTAATGTTGAAAAAGAACTTGAAGATTACCAAGATAATGGTGAAGGAGCATTAAATCTTATTAAATTGAATATTAAAGAAGGAACGCCACTTCTATATTATTCAAATATTATTTTTTATGATAACAATAATCAAACATTACCAGAAGGTATGGACTTATCTACAAATGTTCTAATAGATTGCAGAAAGTTTGAATTTAATTTAATAAACAAAACAAAATTCAGAACAAATAATTATTTTACAGAGAGCGATAATTTAATTTTGCCAAAGTCAAAAGACATTTTTGTTTACGAGTATGATTTAAATTAATAATGAAAGAGAGAACGTAATGATAAATAGAGTAATACTAATCATTTTAGACAGCTTTGGGGTAGGAGAACTGCCAGACGCTTCCGAATATGGTGATAAAGGAAGCAACACATTAGAGGGAATATATAATAATACAAATTTAAGTTTACCAAACATGAAGAAAATGGGTTTGTATAATATTGACGGACTAAACATAAACGAAAAAGAAGAATATATAATAGGTGCTTTTGGAAAAGCAGGAGAGAAAAGTAAAGGTAAAAATAGCCCAGTAGGGCATTGGGAAATAGCGGGCTTCATAAAAGAAGAACCATTTAAAACATATTATAATGGTTTTCCAGACGAAATTTTAAATGAAATTGTAAAAAGATCTGGCATAAATGGATTTATATGTAATGAGAAAGGTTCTGGCACTGAACTTTTAAAAAAGTATGGGGAAGAGAGCTACTCAAAAAAAATGCCGATTGTATATACATCTGCAGACAGTGTTCTTCAAATTGCAGTACATGAAGATATAATAAGCCCAGAAGAACTACATAAAATTTGTAAAATTGCAAGAGATGTAATAGATGAACTTGAGTTTGATATTGGAACAGTTATAGCAAGACCATTTGTTGGGACTTGTGCAGAAGATTTTGTTAGAACATACAATAGAAAAGATTTTGAATCTGAAAGTTTTGGCAAAACAATGTTAGATGTTTTTATAGAAAATAATAAAAAAGTTTTAGCAATTGGGAAAGTAGAAGACTTATTTGCTGGAAGAAGTATAACAAGATGTATACGAACAAAGGGAAATACAGATGGAATAGAAAAAACGATAGATGCTGTAAAAAACTCTAAAGAAGATATAATTTTTACTAATCTAGTAGATTTCGATATGCTGTATGGACATAGAAATAATATAGTTGGGTATGCAAGAGCAATGGAAGAATTTGACAATAAACTGCCTGATATTATGGATGCAATGAGAAAAGAAGATATATTAATAGTTACAGCAGACCATGGAAATGACCCTAGTACACCAAGTACAGACCATTCTAGAGAATATGTGCCTATATTAATATATGGAGACAATATAAAACAAAATGTGAATTTAGGTACATTAGAAACATTTGCAGACATAGCTGAAACTATATTGAATATATTTGGATTTGAAGCACTTAAAACAGGAAAAAGCTTTAAGGAAAAAATAATGTGAACATTCGTGCCAGTAGGGACGGTTCTCGTGGCAGACGTGTCCCCTGTGGCAGATTAAAATCTG
>Ga0082212_10003138_pt1 | contig 23591 bp, 21 predicted proteins | sample TergutNt197P3_FD_71548 | JGI IMG/M metagenome (GOLD analysis project Ga0082212, IMG submission 71548) | Neocapritermes taracua P3 segment gut microbial communities from Petit-Saut dam, French Guiana - Nt197 P3 | ecosystem: Host-associated > Arthropoda: Insects > Digestive system > Gut ... | reverse complement strand
GGAAAATTTTTGTGAAATTTCGATGGGAATGTCGGATGATTATCTGCTTGCCTTAAACGAAGGCAGTACTATTATAAGAATAGGCAGTAAAATATTCGGAGAAAGAAATTATTAGGCGTATGATTTAATTAACATTCCGAAAACGATGTTAACAAAAAAACCTTCAAAATGAAAGGCTTTAATACAATATAATATTACGTACTACTTTAATACAATATAATATACGTACTATTCAATAATCACTTTATAGGCTCTTAATGTGTTTTTATAGAAAGTGGGCACAAACAGAGTGTTGCTTTCAATTATATAATCAATGTCGGCGGTGTTAATTTCCTGTTCCCTTGTGTCGAGCAAAGTAATGGTTTCCCCTTTAGACGGTATATAGAAAATCCTTCCGCGCCAGTCGGATGTTATGTAATCGCCGTTGCCTACAGAAGCAATTCCATCGCCATGCCCCATTTCTTCTGCAAGTACAGTAACTTTAAAAGTATCCCAGTCAATTGATTTAAATATACTGCTTGAGCTTGTAATCAAAAGTATTCTGTCTTTTTCCCACAAAAGACCGTTAAAGTTTTCTCCACCCTGTGTTCCGGTAAATACCGATTCTACTACACCGTCTTTCACTCTATAAATAATATCCGTATCGTACCCCGTTACATAAACCGAGCCGTCGCTGCCAACTGTTACATCGTTCAGGTTCGGATTTCCTTCAATTTTTGTTCTTTCCACAATCTTTCCCGATTCAATGTCAATCTTTACAATTTCATCGAAGTCGGATACAAAAAGATTATTTCCGAACAAACCCATTCCTTTGGGGCCGTTCAATCCTTCAACCCACTTCAGTTCAACGATATTTCCATCCATGCCGACTTTTGAGATGTAGCCGCTGGCGCTGTTGACCTCTGCGTCTCTATTCATGTTTGATACATACAATACGCCTCTTGACTTATCTGCCAGAACCGATTCGGGTGTTCGCAGTAATGGGGCGGTTTCCCACAGCATTTCAAGCTTTACGTTGATTTTTGTTTCATCGTTTCCCTGTGCCTTATTTTTATTTTGTGACGAACCACACGACACTAAAATAATTGCTGCAATGCAAATAGCTAAATGTTTCATTTGATAAATTTTAGTTAGTTTCAAAAAATAAATTTATATTGAGTAAAAAATTATTTGCCAAAAATACGCAGAATTAATTTGAAAAACTAATTAAACCAATTCTACAAACAAATCGTTTTCGGTTTTACAAACCTTTACCATATTGTTTTTGGTGAGGGTTTTTATCGATATATCCCATTTCTTGTTGCTCAATCCTGCTTTTTCTTTTAGTTCGGGCAATGCTATAGGCGATTTTTCTTTCAGCAGGTTCACAATCAGTTTTTCTTCTTCGGTAAGCTCCACTGACTTTTTCTCCGGCTTCATCTGCGGAAAGAAAAGCACATCCTGAATTGAATGGCTGTTAGTCATAAACATCGCCAGCCGGTCGATTCCCATACCCATTCCTGCCGTGGGAGGCATTCCGTATTCGAGCGCCCGCAGAAAATCCTGATCTATAAACATCGCCTCATCATCTCCTTTTTCCGAAAGGTGCAGCTGCTCTTCAAAACGTTCTCGCTGGTCAATTGGGTCGTTTAGTTCAGAGTAAGCGTTTGCTAATTCTTTCCCGTTCACCATTAACTCGAAACGTTCCGTCAGTTCAGGGCTGCTACGGTGTTTTTTTGTTAGTGGGCTCATTTCAATTGGATAATCAATAATAAACGTTGGCTGAATGTAATGGTGTTCGCATTTTTCTCCAAAAATTTTGTCAATCAGTTTTCCCTTACCCATGCTTTGGTCGGTTTCAATGCCAAGTTTATCACATATTTCGCGAAGTTCCTGTTCTTTTTTCCCTGCAATATCATAACCGGTATGCTCTTTAATGGCTTCGGCCATGGTAACCCGCGGGTATGGCCTTTTATAATCAATTATGCTGTCGCCAAGCTGAACTTTTGTAGTACCGTGCAGTGCCAACGCTACACGTTCACAAATTTCTTCGGTGAAACTCATAATCCAGTTGTAATCTTTGTAAGCCACATAAATTTCCATCACGGTAAATTCGGGATTATGAGTGCGATCCATTCCCTCGTTGCGGAAATTTTTCGAAAACTCGTAAACACCGTCGAATCCGCCAACAATTAAACGTTTCAGGTAAAGTTCGTTGGCAATGCGCAGGTATAGCGGAATATTCAGAGTGTTGTGATGCGTGGTAAACGGGCGGGCAGCCGCACCGCCGGGAATTGGCTGCAAGACTGGTGTTTCTACTTCGAAATAACCATATTCGTTAAACATTTGCCGCATGGTGTTGATTATTTTGGTTCGTTTCATAAAAACGTCCTTCACCTGCGGGTTTACAATCAAATCGACATAACGCTGCCGATAACGCTGGTCAGAGTCGGTAAATGCATCGAAAGTTTTGCCGTCTTTTTCCTTCACTATGGGCAGTGGACGCAACGATTTGCTCAATATTTTAAGTTCTTTTACATGAATGGTGAGTTCGCCCATTTGGGTTATAAATGCGAAACCTTTTACGCCTATGATATCACCAATATCAAGCAATTTTTTGAAAACCTCGTTATACAGGGTTTTGTCTTCGCCGGGGCAAATTTCGTCGCGGTTTACGTAAATCTGAATTCTTCCCTCGTGATCCTGAATTTCAGCGAACGATGCTTTCCCCATAACCCTGAAACTCATCAAACGCCCGGCCAGCGATACATCCTGATAGTTATTTTTTTCGGGATTGTATTTCTCTTTTATTTCAGCGCTTGATGCATTTACAATGTACTCGGCTGCCGGGTATGGATCGATACCCAAATCACGCAGTTTTTGGAGCGAATTTCTCCTTATCTGCTCTTGTTCGCTTAATTCAAGATTGCTCATTAATATATTGTGTAAATAAATTTAATAAAAAACTTGGGCAAAGATAAAAAAAGATGCGATAACGATTATAATGTTAGTGGTAAGAAGTTGGGGAAAATGTGTAAGCAGAGGAAGCAGGGGAATATATTCAAGATATAAAGCTACGTGTTTATTATCAGTTATTCAGTTACTCTGTTTATTGATTAGTCAGCTTATTATTAAAATATAAGCCCCAAACTGTGTATTTTCATCCGCTTCGGTTAATGCGAAAAAACCTGAGTCAAGTTTTCCGTTTACAAATACAGGTGGGTGTTTTTTTATCATTTCGTTTTTGAATTCGAAAAACGATTTTCCTTGCTGATAAAACATGCGGTAAACTGCTTTTTTATCGGATGAAATCAGTTTTTCGAGCTGAAGTGCCAACAACCCCATGTTTTGCCGTAAATTTATTTCAAGACAGGGGTTAACTTTTAACCGATTTTTTTCATCTCTGAAAATCAGCATATCAACACCGAAATTTCCTTCGTAGAGTGAAGGCAACCTACTGCTTTCAAGTATTTTTATTATTGGCTTTATTAACACATCAGGTAAAAAATTCAAAAATGCAACTACCTCATTATCGTATTCATTTGGTATGCCGTTAATAAAATTACCCTGATACTGGCCTTTGCTGTCGGTAAAAAAGTTGCTTATACCCATAAAATAAATTTTCCCTTTTTCTATTTTAAACTGAAAAGCCAAATCAGCAACTTTATTTAAATACGGCTCTGCAATAACAAATCCCTGGTCGTTGATAATTCCTGTAATTTTTTCCCATACTTTCTGGTGTACCGGTGTTTTGGTAATGGGCTGTAGCCCGCGGCCGGAGCTGCTCCATGGCGCTTTTATCATAACCTTTCCCCATTTAGAAACAGTTTTTTCTATTTCGGGTTGAGTTGTGCAAATTTCTGTAAGTAAGTGCTTGGGAAGAATAAAATCGTAATGCAATTCAGACAGTAATTTTGTTAAAATTTTGAGTGCAAAACGCTTTGAATACAATTCCTTCGACTCAGGGTTCCAATTGAAAACCGGAGAACTTTTAAACTCATGTGAACAAAAAGTTTTTAAGGGCGACAATAATCTGTGTGCGACTAAACTCCATCCCCACGGTACTAAGCGGTTTAAAGCATTAGGTTCAACTTGGGCTTCTTTTATAAAATCGTGTTTTTTGAAAAACTGAGGCAGTTGGTATGCAAATTGGTTAAACGAATAGATAAATTCAGGAGATGGAAGTTTTTCGGTTAAAATAATGTCGTTGGGTTGAGTAAAAAACTGGGGCAAGGTTGCCAAATCGGTTTCCATTTTTTGAAGCAAACGGTTGGGCTGCCACGATGCCCTGCCATTAGCAACAGCATATTCGCAGGTTGGATTGAAAAGAAATACATCAGGATGCTGTTTCATGTTTATTATAGCAACATTTTCACGGCAATTTTAACGAAAATTAATAAGCACACGACAAAATTTTGAAAAATAAAAGCCCTGTAAGCTATTTAACTTACAGAGTCTTGTAAAAGATTAGTGCCAAACTACCTGTTTAGACTGGTATTTTAGTTGACTATAATACCATTGAAATAATAAATTAGTTCCGATTTTTCATCATTTATATATGCTACTGGAAACTCTTCATTCTTCGGTGTAATTTTCCATGCTTTGACAAATTCATTTTTATATGTGCCTAATACACTTAAATTTAAATATCCAAATTCAATATCAAAACAGCCGTTAATAATATCTGTATTATTTCCTAATAGTTCATCACGTAATTTATCTTGTTCCAACATAAATACAAATAATTCCACAACATTGCCTTGTTTCATTGATGGTTTTGTATCTAAATCTATTTTATCGATTAATTTGCCTGATAAAAAATAGTAGTTGTCATTTTTATCAAAGTGAAACGCAGCATCACTATATAATACTATTAGATTGTTTATAAATTGATAAACTCGTACGTGGTGATATCCTAATTCATCTTTATTGAACCGCGTAAATAGATAATTTGTATAATCCAATTGATTGTGATTAAATAAATACTTTATTACGTCCATTTCAGATTCAGACAAAACGGTATCTTCTGGTGAACGTTGAATAACATCCACACAATATGAATTTTCATCATCACATTCGTCTGCAATCCATATTGCAGATAGTGTAATATCTGCTGTTACTATATTTTCGTCGAAATCCCAATTTTGTACAAAGGTCATGTAATAGGTAACTCCCCAGCCGGCGAAAACGTGACCTGTCAGTATGGGATCATCTGGTTTGGTGGCCTTTCCATCCTTGGCTACTGTTTGTGGCGCCACTGTACTCCCTTCATTACTATTGAAAGTAACAATATATGCGTGTTTTTCCCATTTTGCGTAGAGTGTCATGTCGGCTGTAACCACGTCGGCTGAGAAGATCCATTCCCTTGTCAAGCCAGCATCATTATACCATGTCACAAATGTATGGAGATCTTTGGTCGGATTTTGAGGTTTTTCTACCTTGTTTCCCAGTGATATATTCTGTGTTGCGACATTGCTGCCGCCGTTACTTTCGAAGGTTACGGTGAACGTCTCTTTATTGCAAGAAGTACATACAGTTAAGACTACTATAACTAAATAATTCAAAATTAATCTTTTCATCTGAATATTTTTATTTAAATCGCCACAATAATTTCCCAGATGCAAATATCCTGTCGGGCGAATCCCGCTCAATACCGTTAGTTTACTCATTATTATTTATGATTTTAATCGACTGCAAAAATAGATATTCAGTTGAAAACTGAAAAGATAAAACCGTTGGAAGTGTAAAAATTTTGTAAAACACAGTTATTGTTGAAAATTGTTTTAAAATATTTTTTATGTATATGTATTTTACTTTAAATTGTTTATAATTGCTTTGCTCAAAATTTTAATGCATTTATCGCGTAACCTTACCCAACAATTCTTACATTTGCTTCCTTAAATATTATACTAAAGATAAAATTTTACATCATGAAGAAACCGGTTATCATATTTACATTGCTTGTTATTTCCCTTTTTGTTTCGGCGCAAGGCAATCAGAAAATCGTGCTTGAGGATTTGTTTGTAAAAGGAACATTCCGTCCTCAGTCAGTAAATAGTTTAAGTTCAATGAACGATGGCGAACATTATACAACTCTTGATAACAGTGGAACACGCATAGTTAAATACAGTTACAGAACCGGCCGCGAAGTGGATGTGGTTTTCGATATAACAAAAATACAGGGTGCGCCAATATCAGTTTTTCAGGATTATGAATTTAGCACCGATGAAACAAAAATACTGCTTACCACCGATATTCAGCCAAAATACAGACACTCATACACTGCTCAATGTTACGTATGGAATTCGGTAACCAAAGAATTAACCGCTTTATCGGAAAAGGGGGCACAGCAGTTGGCCACTTTTTCGCCCGATGGCGACCGTGTTGCATTTGTGCGCGACAATAACATTTTTATAAAAAACCTGCGGTTTGGCAGCGAAAGTCAGGCTACTGCCGATGGCGAAAAAGGTAAAATAATCAACGGAGTGCCCGACTGGGTTTACGAGGAGGAATTTGGGTTCAGCAAAGCATTTTGGTGGTCGCCCGACAGTAAATTTCTGGCCTACCTGCGTTTTGACGAGAGCGAAGTGGCCGAATACAGCATTACCATGTTTGCCGGTGCAGCGCCTGAACTCGTGGATAACAAGCTGTATCCGAAAATAGAACCGATTAAATACCCGAAAGCCGGAGAAAAAAACTCAGATGTAAAGGCAATGGTTCACGATATTGCATCGAGAGCCAATATTACCGTTAACCTTGAAGGAGAAAAGGATTTTTATATACCTCGCTTAGACTGGGCGCCAACCGGCAACGATTTGGTAGTGATGCGCCTTAACCGCCGCCAGAATGTACTGGATATTTTATATGCAAATCCATATACAGGCGACACGCGTCCACTGATTTCCGAGAAAAACAACCGCTATATTTCGGATAGTTTCTTTGATGGCTTTGCTTTTCTTGATGATGGCAAATTTGTTGTAAACAGCGAACGTAACGGATGGTCGCACCTGTATTTGTACGACAGACAGGGATTTGAACTGGGACAGATTACTAAAGGCGATTTCGATGTAACTGATTTTTACGGCTACGATGCTGCAAAAAAAGTGTTTTACTATCAGGCTGCAGCCGAATCACCGCTCCGCCGCGAAGTGTATTCTATTAGCTCCGACGGGAAAAAAACGGACAAAATTTCGACACTTGCCGGTACTAACAGCGTGGCTTTCAGCAAAAATTACAAATACTACATAAATTATTATAGCAACAGTACCACACCCGAATTGATTACTCTGCACGAAAACAATAAGGGAACACAAATAATGGTATTGCAGGATAACACAATGTTAAAAAACACAGTTATAGCCTTTAATGTACCTCAAAAAGAGTTTTTCACCTTTAAAACATCCGACGGAATTGAGTTAAACGGATACATGATAAAGCCGGCCAATTTTGATGTTTCAAAAAAATATCCGGTTGTGATGACACAATACAGCGGGTCGGAATCGCAGGAAGTAACCGATTCGTGGCAAAATGTGGGATGGGAGGAATATCTTGCTCAGGAAGGATTTGTTGTTGCCTGTGTTGACCCCAGAGGAACAGCGGCGCGGGGCGAAGATTTCAGAAAAGCAACCTACATGCAGTTGGGAAAATACGAGTCGGACGACCAGGTGGAAACAGCAAAGTACCTCGGAACACTGCCATTTGTGGATAAAAACAACATTGCTATTTGGGGTTGGAGCTATGGCGGCTTTGTGGTTTGCATGAGCATGGCAAAAGGCGGCGAAATTTTTAAAGCCGGAATTTCGGTAGCTCCGGTTACCGACTGGCGTTTTTACGATACCATTTACACCGAACGGTTTATGCGTACCCCTCGCGATAATCCGGAAGGGTACAACGATAACTCGCCCCTTGAAAATGCCGGCAATATTAAAGGCAGGTTGCTGATTGTGCACGGGTTAGCCGACGACAATGTTCATGCGCAGAATACTTTTGAGTTTACTGAAAGATTGGTACAGGCAGGTGTTCAGTTCGATATGGCTGTTTACACTAACCGTAATCACAATATAAGGGGAGGAAACACAACCATGCACCTTTATACAAAAATGACTTATTTCTTGAAGGATCAGTTGCAGTAAAAAAGTTTACAACAGCGTTTAAAGATAATTTTATTGTAGTTAAATAATGTAAAATAAATAGTTATGAAAAAATCAAAATTTAGGCTTGGTTTTGCAAGTGGACTTCTTGGTGGTTTAGCAATGAGCTGGCTATATATAAAATTTGGAGAATCACGTTTTTTTGTAGGCCTGCTAAGCGGTTTTGTAACAGCTCTTGTGATATACGTGATATACTCTGTTATCAAATATATTGGTAAATGGATAAAAAAGGGTAAAACAAATGATGAACAAGACAATACAATAGAAAAGTAAAAAAAAGTGTTAATCAACAGTAAATAAAAACATGGTTATGAAAAAGATTGGAACTTATTTTTTTCAGGGCATATTGCTTGTTGCCCCGGTTGTTATTGTGGTTTACATTCTTTACGCCATTTTTGTTACGGTTGACGGCTGGCTTGCAAACACCATAAAACCGTTTATCGGGTTTCATATACCGGGGCTTGGTATTGTTGTTATTTTTATCAGCTTAACAATACTTGGCTTTATCGGGCAAACTGCGCTGGTGAGGCCGGTAAAAAAATTAATGGAGACATTTATCCGAAAAATACCGGTTTTAAACCTGCTTTACACTTCGCTTAACGACCTTTTTTCGGCTTTTGTGGGCAAAGAAAAGAAATTCAACGTTCCGGTTAAGGTACTTTTCAACAGAGAAAACAATTTATGGAAATTAGGATTTGTTACCAACGAAAGTTTAACAGAGCTTGATTTGAGCGATTTAGCTGCTGTATATTTTCCGCATTCCTATAATTTTTCGGGTGAATTATATTTGGCTCCCAAGGAAAGGATTGAAAAATTAGATATTTCGCCCTCAGAAGTGATGAAGTTTATTGTTTCAGCAGGGGTTACACGAATCGAAAGCATTAAAAAGTGAGTATGGAAATCGTTTCAACGTTAATTTTTCTGGTTTTTATAATTGCAGTTTTATTAGTCGATTTACTTTTAATAGGCCGCAAAGTTCATATCATTTCCATGCGCGAAGCAGCAATTTGGAGTATAATCTGGATAACACTGGGGCTCTCGTTTTATTTTGTATTGCTTTATTTTGGGCATCTTTTACACGGAATCGAATCGCTGGAACGGCTACAGGAAATTGCAGGAAGGCATAATCCTTACCTCGAATTCAAAACTGCCACTTTCGAGGAAATGCTTAAAGAATACAAAAAATCGCAGGCCATAAATTACATTTCAGGTTACTTTATTGAAAAAACGCTTTCTATCGACAATGTTTTTGTGATACTGATGATTTTGCAAAGTTTTTCGGTGCCGCATAAAGATTACAAGCTGGTGTTGTTTTGGGGTATTCTGGGCGCTATTGTTTTACGCTTTGTATTTATTTTCGCAGGTGTTGCTATTATTCACAAATTTGAATGGGTACTTCTTGTTTTCGGCGGATTCCTGTTATTTCAGGGCTTAAAAATATTTTTCGAAAAAGAAAAGAAAGGGAAAAATCCCAAAGATTCGTGGCTTATCAAATATGTCGGCCGTCATATTAACATCTATCCTGAATATACAAAAGACAGTTTTTGGTTCAGAGAAAACGGCAAACTGTTTTTCACCCCGCTTTTTTTAGTCCTCATAGTAGTTGAATTTTCCGATCTTGTTTTTGCTTTCGACTCAATTCCGGCAGTTTTCGCGGTTTCAATGGATCCGTTTATTGTATTCTTTTCCAATGTTTTCGCAATAATGGGCTTACGTTCGCTATTTTTTCTTATAGCCAACATAGTCGATAAATTTCGCTTTTTAAAGCCCGGCGTGGCGATTCTTTTAATCTTTGTCGGCTTCAAACTTTTGTTTCATTCAAAACTAAATTCATGGGGTTTTCAGCCTGAATATTCGCTTTATTTTATTGCATTAGTAATAATGTCAAGCATAATACTTTCAATAGCATTTCCGGTGAAAGAAAATGTTAGACAAAACTAAACCGGTATAACCCTCTTGGAGATGCTTTTATTACTTGGAATTACTAATATTCTTCCTCGTCAAAAAAGAAATCATCTTTGCTCGGATAGTCCGGCCAGATGTCTTCAATACTTTCGTACATTTCACCTTCATCTTCAATCTCCTGAAGGTTTTCGATAACTTCAAGCGGAGCGCCGGAACGAATTGCATAATCAATTAACTCGTCTTTTGTTGCCGGCCACGGGGCATCTTCTAATTTCGACGCCAATTCAAGAGTCCAATACATTTGTCAAAATTTTTGTGGTTAAACTCATTTTTTTACTGTGTCGCGAATATAATAAAAAATGATTTTTAAAAATAAAATAATTTATTACAAACTTTAAAACTTTAGCTTTGTTTACGATCGACTATACAGATAAATTGTTATTTTCCTCTTTTTCGTAGTTCGTCCCTTATTGCAGAAGCTTTTTCGTAATTTTCATTTTGAATGGCTTCGCTTAACATTTCCTTTAGATCGTTATGTGAATATTGTGAATATGTTGAGCTTGTCGTTTCCCCACTATCATCTTCATTCGAAAAACCCTCGGCAGACGAATTTTCATCTTCTGTTCCCAACACTATTCCTGCTTTTTTCAGAATATCTTCCGAAGTGTAAATAGGACAGCGGAAACGCAGTGCAAGAGCAACTGCATCTGATGTACGCGAGTCAATCCGTATTTTTTTCCCGTCCATTTCCCAAAGCAACTCAGAGTAAAAAATGCCTTCCTCTAATTTATAAATAGTTACTTCAATAAGTACAACATTAAACGCTAATGCTATGTTTTTAATCAAGTCGTGTGTAAGCGGGCGAGGTGGTTTTAATCCTTCCAATTGAATGGCAATTGCCTGAGCCTCAACCGGCCCAATAATTATAGGAATTTTTCTTTCACCATTTTCCTCTGCCAACACCAAAGCGTAAGCTCCTGATTGCGCTTGACTTACCGAAAGCCCTAAAATATTCAAACGAATTTTTTTCATGCCAAGTTTAGCCTGTTTGTTACTTACTGTGAAAACAAATGTAGTAATTATTTTGGTTTTTATTAAGATGAAAATCGGAATTTTACATTACTTAAAAGTAAAGCGAATTTGAAATAAAAGAAATATTTCACAAATAAATTATAAATTATTTGCTAATAACATTGAAATAACTACTTTTGCAGTCCAAAATTTTGAATCGTTCAGGCTAAAAAAGAGGAAACAAGCGAGATTCCCGCCTGACGGTGTAAACTTTAAGATTGAAATTATGTATGCTATTGTTGAAATTGCAGGACAGCAATTTAAAGCGGAAAAAGACAAGAAACTTTACGTTCATCATCTTGAATTAAATGAAGGTGATTCGGTTGATTTCGAGAAAGTACTGCTTGTTGACAACGACGGTAAGGTAGCTGTTGGTACACCAACAGTTAAAGGAGCAAAAGTAACTGCGAAGGTATTGCAGCATGTAAAGGGTGAAAAAGTTCTTGTTTTCAAAAAGAAAAGAAGAAAATCGTACCAGAAAATGAACGGTCACCGTCAGCAGTTTACTCAAATTCAGGTTGAAAATATTGTTGGATAACTAAAAAAAATTACCATGGCTCATAAGAAAGGTGTAGGTAGTTCGAAAAACGGACGCGAATCGGAAAGCAAACGACTGGGAGTAAAAATTTACGGAGGTCAGTTTGCAAAAGCTGGTAATGTTTTAGTACGCCAGCGTGGAACCGCCCATTATCCGGGCGAAAATGTAGGAATGGGTAAAGATCACACTCTTTTTGCATTGATAAGTGGAACAGTGGTTTTCAGAAAAAAAATGAAAAACCGTTCTTATGTTTCGGTAAATCCTATTGTTGAGGTAGATGTAGCCGTTGCTGAAACTCCGGTTGCTAAGGTGAAAATGGTTGTTACTGAAACTCCGATTGCCGCTGACGAAAAAAAATCGGTAAAAAAAGTTGAACCCAAAGTTGAAACTCGGAGCGACGATTTAAGAAAAATAGAAGGTATTGGCCCAAAAATTGCTGAAATTTTCAATGAAGCAGGGATTCTTACTTTTGCTGATTTGGCTGACGCTTCGGTAGATAGTTTGAAAGAAATACTTGTTAACGCCGGAAGCCGTTATGCTTCAAAAAATCCATCAACTTGGCCCCAGCAGGCACAGCTTGCCGCCGGCGGAAAATGGGATGAATTGAAAGAGTGGCAGGACAAATTAAAGGGTGGTATCGAAAAATAAGATTTGATTAAAGAAAGTAAATAATAAAAAAACTTCTGCCGGTTTCGGTAGAAGTTTTTTTTATTTAATCCTCGTCCATCAAATAACCTTCAATGTGCAAATCTTTGTCATCCTTTTCTTTTGCTGGCACAGTTCTCTTTGTTTTAACTTCAAAATCGTAATCTTCTTCCTGCGATGATGGGGCAAAATCATTTAACTGCTTGAGTTCCCGTTTTAGTTTCCAAACAAGCGGATAATAGTACATGGTAGACAAAAGATAACCAATAATTATACAACCAATTATAACCAAAACAACCGGTACATTGTTTATTTCCCAGAAAAAAATATTAACGGATATTTCGGTAACATTCTGCAGCGTAAATATAACGAGCAGAACAGCGATGATGAGTGAAAAAATTATAACAATTTGCATTTTAGTTTATTATTTTAGCCATTCTTTTTAGCCTTATGTTTTTTGGAAAATTTTTATCCTTATTAAGCGATAACCAAATAAATTTCGCTTTACCAACCACATGATCCTCAGGAACAAAGCCCCAGAATCTTGAATCAGCCGAATTATGGCGGCTATCGCCCATAACCCAGTAATAATCCATTTTAAAAGTATAGCTGTTCGCCTCCTGCTTGTTGATGTAAATTTTATTGTCTCTTAATTCTAATTCGTTGTTTTCATAAACATCAATTATTCTTCGGTATAACGGGAGGTTTTCGAGTGTAAGTGAAACGGTTTTACCCTTACCCGGAACAGTAATAGGGCCGTAATTATCGCGGTTCCAGCGATAATTATTATCAGATGGAAACGTATTTCTGTCCCACTCGCCGCCGGTTTGCAACCTTTTTGTAACATCAATAACATTAGTTAACTCTTTCAGTTTGGCAACATTTTCATCGGTAAGCGGTAAAATATATTGTGCGCCTGCTATAACTACGTCATCGTTGGCAATATTCATTTTTTCCAGTGCTTTAGGGTTAATGTTTGTGCCATTGGTGTTGACTAAATACTCAAATTGGAGGCCTTTCAAATTATCTAATGGTTTGCCGTTTACTAACAACTGCGAATTTACAATCTCAATAACATCGCCGGGGATGCCAACACAGCGTTTTATGTAATTTTCGCATTTATCTACCGGGTGTGCTATTATTTTTCCAAAACTTTGTTCATCAGTCCAAACCCTGTTCCTTCCATAATCGCGAACAAGCTGATAATAACTGGCCGAAGGTATGTTTGTAGCAACCGTGTCGCCTTCAGGAAAGTGAAAAACTACCACATCGTTGTTTTTTATATTACCAAAACCTTTTATACGCTTGTATGGCCTTTTTATCCATTCTACATACGACTTTGTATTAAGAGTCATTGGCATTTTGTTGTGAACAAATGGGAACGATAAGGGAGTGTTTGGTATTTTAGGCCCATAGGCGGTTTTGCTTACAAAAAGATAATCGCCTACCAGCAGCGATTTTTCCATCGACGCTGTAGGGATGGTGTAAGCTTCAATAAAAAATATACGGATGAAACTTGCCGCAATAACTGCAAAAATTATTGCATCAATCCATTCCACAAATTTTGTTTGTCTTCCATCGGGCGGATTTTTCTTTTTCCAGAAAGCCCAGTGTACTTTTTTTGTGATATAAATATCGAAAATTACAGCCAGTAAAATAAACCACCAGTAACTTCCGAGCCAGATGACCCACAGACTGTACAGACCCCCGACAGCTATAAATTTGAACCACTTATTTGTTAAAATACCCTTCATCTGTATAAAATTAAATATTCAATAATTCTTGCATGGTTAGTATGCCGCTGCGGCCAATGCAGTATTCGGCTGCCAGCACAGCGCCCAAAGCCAGTCCTTTTCGGTTTTTTGCGCTGTGGGTTATTTCAATATAATCAATATCCGATTCGTACTTTATTGTATGAATACCCGAAACCTCGCCGCGGCGTTCCGATTTTATGTTGATTTCGTTTTCAGCCGGATCCTTATCGTTAACCCATGCTGATTTTTCAGGCAGAATGCTGATAATATCTTCTGCCAGGCTGATTCCTGTTCCGCTTGGAGAATCGAGCTTGTGAATGTGGTGAACTTCCAGCATTTCAACGTTATATTCAGGGTGAGCTGTCATTAGCGCTGCCAATTTTCGGTTAAGTTCGAAAAATAGATTGGCGCCTATTGAAAAATTGCTGCCGTAAAAAAAAGTACCGTTGTTTTCTTTGCACTTCTTAAAAACTTCCTCCTTTTTGCTTAGCCAGCCGGTTGTGCCGCTTACTACCGGAATGCCCGCATCAAAACAGGTATAGTAATTTCTTACTGCCGTTTCTGGAATAGTAAATTCGATGGCTACATCGCACTTCTTTAAATTTTCAGTAGTTAAATCTTGCGGGTTGCCAATGTCAATTATCATATTTATCTCGTGTCCGCGGGAAATTGCAGCTTTCTCTATTTCTTTACCCATTTTCCCGTAGCCAATTATCGCAATTTTCATAAAAATTTAACTCTATTTAAATAAATTACAAAGATAAAATATTACGTTGATTTAAAAACTACTATCAAAAAGTTAGTTTTCCCGGTCATGGTTATTTTAGTTTTTCAAGTTCCTTCGTTAAAATTTCAATTCCTTTTCCGGCTTTTTCCTGAATATATTCAATATTTTTAAACGAAATTTTTGGTCGCACCGGATCAATAACAAATACAGGAATACCGGGTTTAGTGTAATTTATCAACCCTGCAGCAGGATATACTTCGAGCGATGTTCCTACAATCACGAAAATATCGGCTTCATGGGTAATTGAAAGTGCCTCTGTCATGGCCGGCACCGGTTCGCCAAACCAAACAATGTGCGGACGGAGCTGGCTGCCTTTTTCGCATTTATCACCCGTTTCCAATTCCCAATGGTCGAGGGTATAAATTAAATCCGGATCGACTGTACTCCTTGCTTTAAGAAGCTCGCCGTGAAGGTGAAGCACTTTTTTGCTGCCTGCTTTTTCGTGTAAATCATCAACATTTTGGGTGATAATATTTACATCGAAATCGTTTCCCAGCGCGGCAATTCCAATATGTCCTGCGTTGGGTTTGGTTTCAATAAGCTGTTTGCGGCGTTCGTTGTAAAACTGCAAAACAAGCTCAGGATTTCGCTGCCAGGCTTCAGGAGTGGCAACATCTATAACATCGTGATTTTCCCATAAACCTCCCATGTCGCGAAATGTTTTTAGTCCGCTTTCCTGGCTCATTCCGGCTCCGGTGAGGAATACCAACTTCTTTTTCATAACGGATAATGAATTTATTTCAAATATAATGATTGCCCGTGTAAATATTCATTTCTACGGATGACCTAATTAAAACTATTTTAATTTTATACTGCAAATATAATGAATTTGTTTCTGTTTTAGAGTGCAATATTTTGTAACGTTTCCAATAATCGCTTGTAATACAGCTCATTTCATTTATCCATGTTATTATAAGAATAGCTCGCGCTGAACACTTGTAAAACTTGAAATATATTTCATATATTTGGCCAAAAAAAAACGCACATTTAGCTACCGTTATGAAAATATTATTTTCGCAAAATATACCCTGTTGGATCATCAGACAGTCAAAGGTAATTACTATGAAAGTCCGCATTTATTTTATTTTTATGCCGCTTGCATTTGCTTTATTGTTATTATGCGCTGCCTGCGGTGGAAGGAGTACCGCTGTAAGCGAAAAAAAAACTGTGCCGTTTGAACTTCCCGATATTCCTATGATGCTTCCGCCTCAGGAGAGAGGTGTTTTTATTGCACAGCACTATTGGGATAAGTTTGATTTTAAGGATACCGTGTCGCTGTGGGGAGAGAAAATGCAGGCTGAGCAGATATTTGTTGACTATTTGGCTCTTATGTGGCAGGTTGATCCGAACGAGGCGGCTCGCTCCTTTAAAAAACTGCTGGCCACAGCCGAAGCAGCCGATGGTGTTACCTTTGCGCGGTTTGTTGCTCTGAGCGAAAAATACCTTTATGAACCTAACTCGCCAATGCGCAACGAGGAGCTTTACATTCCGGTACTGGAGTACATGGTTGCTTCGCCTGCTATTCCCGAACTTGAAAAGCTGCGTCCCCAACACCGTCTTGAGATGGCATTTAAAAACAGGGTGGGCACACAGTCAGCCGATTTTACATATACACTGGCTTCAGGCGCTACAGGAAGGCTGCACAACATCAAAGCCGACTATACAATCATATTTTTCAACAATCCCGACTGTTCGGCCTGCAAAAACATACGCGAAGAAATTTCTTCATTGCCGCTGCTGTCGGAAATGATTCAATCTGGACATATCAAAATTTTAGCTATTTACCCGGACGAAGATCTTACTGCGTGGCAAAATTACCGGCAAAACATTCCGGAAACTTGGATTAACGCTTACGACAAGAACCAGACACTGCGCAGCGAAAACATTTATGACCTGAAAGCCATCCCTACGCTCTACCTGCTGTCGCACGACAAAAGTGTACTGATAAAAGACGCTTTTTCTCCCGCGCAGATAGAGCAGTACATTGCTTATTTTAGATAACAGCTTTTCCTCTTAATTGCTGTTATAATTGTGTTCTTAGTCAGTATGTATCATACTCAAAGGTACCTTTGTTATTGAATTGTACCTTCAATAGAAGGAGCTCTTAATCTCAACGAGTTACTGTCGATAATGTCAACCAGCGCTGTATTATTGTCGTCAAACCGGAAAATATATTTTTGGTGATGCATACAATCTATATATCGCAGAGTAAGTTCGAGCGACCGGTCTTCGTTCCATGTGTAGGCGCCTGCAATTTTGAAAGGCGGCAGTCCGATCTGATTATTTGCCGAGCGTGTAAAAAGGTTTGGCCCGCGCATATTGGTTTCGCCAAGTTGCCATTTTCCTGCTGCAAAAGTCAGGCTATACTCATTTTCGTCGGTTTTAAGACTCAGTGAACAAAGATCGTCGTTGAACTTCAGCGACATGCTCTGTATTTGGCGCTGATTTTCAGCAAGAGTAATAGTTTTTCCTGAAATAAGTGAGCTGATTGCCTCGTTGCTGTTTTTTGGGGGTACAGGCAGAGAAAGCGAAGCCAACCTGCGTTTAAGTTCGGCAGATTTATTTTCATCGGCCGGAAGCGGTTCATCCATTATACCGGGGTACAGGTATTTCCAAACCATATCTAATTCACCCCACATATCGTTCGATTCGGCGGTAAAAACAACAATTGCATCTTTTTCGGGCATAATAAGAACAAACTGTCCGTAAGCCCCGTTAGCCATGTACGAGTTGTTGCGGGCGCGCCAAAACTGATAGCAGTATCCCTGCATAGAGTCGTTTACTGAATCTCGTTGTGCTTCAGTGAGGTTTGGATTTTGATGTATTTTAAACGATGTTGCCTCTTTTACCCAGTTTTCGGACAGAATTTGTTTTCCGTTCCATTTCCCATTTCTGAGATATAAAAGTCCGAATTTCGCGAGGTCTTCAGTTTTCAACCTCAATCCCCAGCCTCCGGTATTTATGCCTTCGGGACTGGTTTCCCAGTCGGCGCCTTCAATTCCCAGCGGGACAAATAGCCTCGGCGTGAGGTAGTCAATTACTTTTTCGCCGGTAACTTTTTGAACAATTGCCGACAGCATATAGCTCGCCAACGAACTGTAGCGGTAAGTTGTACCCGGTTCATATTCCACAGGAACACTCAAAAAATCCTTTACCCATTCCGTTCCGGTTGCGGGAGATTCGCGCCGCTGCCCGACTGACATCGAAAGCATGTCCCGTATTTTTACATTACTCAGGTTTTCACTTATCGTATCGGGAAGCTGCTCAGGGAAAAAAGAAATTAGCTTATCGTCTAAACTGATTTTGTTTTCGCTTATGGCAAGTCCAATAGCCGTCGACGTAAAACTCTTACTGGTTGAATACAGCGTATGTTTTAACTCCGGGGCGAACGGGTCCCACCAGCCTTCGGCAATTACTTTTCCGTGCCTGATAAACATAAAACTTTGAAATTCGGTATCGGTATTTGCCGCCGCCGCGTCTAAAAACGTAAGTATGGCCTGCGACGAAACCCCTTCGGCTTCAGGGGTACTGCGCGGCAAAGAGTTTCCGGCCTGTTTTTCGGTACACGAAACAGTTATAAGCAACAGGAAACTAACAACCGTAATTTTTAAAAATATTTTCATAGCTAAGGTTTTTTGAGTTTAAAAATAATATTAATATCTTTATATAAGAAACATTAGGATGCTATTTTTTGTGAATTAAATTTAAACTATGCAGAGTTTTTGTCATATTCATTCCGATTTTACTACCTCTGCAGGGTTCTGATTAGCCGCCTTATTAGTCTGGTAAATCAGTGTCAGCAGTGAAATTCCTGCTGTTATTGTTATTGCCACAGCAAATAACCACCACGAAACAAGCGCTTTATTGGCGAAGTTTTCAAGATAGAGATTGATAGCAAACAGGGCAACGGGCGCTCCAATAGCTAAAGAAATTGTCAGCGACCAAAAATACTTTTTCAGCAACATCCAAATGATGTTATAAACCGATGCACCAAATATCTTACGTATGGCAATTTCTTTGCGACGCTGTTGTATATCGAACAACGACATGCCAAACAAACCCAACGCGGATACGAAAATGGCAATAAAAGTGAAGATTGAATAAATAGTGGCTATTTTACTGTCTTCCTTGTACATTTCACGAATTTCATCATCTACAAAAGAATAGGAGAACTCGCCGCCTACTGTTTCGTCGTGCAGTTTCTGTAAAAATTCGATGGCGTCCTGTGTTCGTCCCGGAACAATTGAGGCTATGAGTTGAGAACGATTTGACGAATAATAAAAGACGGTAGGATCAGATTTTTGCGATAGATGTAAATAATCAAAATCCTTTACTACACCAACAATACGGTATGATGGAATTGTTTGCATTTCTTCAACATTTGAATCGAAAAATATTCTTCTTTGGGGTTGAAGCAAAGCGTCGTTAAAATCGGTTATACCATAAAGTTTCAAAACTGATTCGGTAACTATGACAGAATAATTATAAGGATTATACATATCATCATACCAAAGCTGTCCTTCCTTTAATGGAATTTCAAATAACCGAAACCAATTTTCACCGATTGATTGCAAATTGACGTATTTATACTCGCCATTGGAAAATTTAAACGGAAAACTATTTACTATAAACTTGTTCGGACTTGTTCCATTCGTCCAACGAGTAAATAACGGGCAAGCATTCATTTTCTGTACAATATCTTCGGTAATTTGGGTTTGTCTACCTCGGCTATCCCGTAATTCATCCACTGTCGATATTTTAAAATATGATTGCCGGTTATAAAGAAATTGAACTTTGATAATATCCTTTGTACGATAACCCGGGTCGGAGTTTAGCATAAAATGAAGTTGCTTGATAAAAAACAAGGATACAACTATCATAGCAAACGTAATTACATACTGAAACGACAGGAATACTTGCCGCAAACTGCCTACACTCTTTATTTTGTCGAAATTCTGCATTGAATTAACGGGCGTAGAATAATGGTATCGCAAAAAGGGATACAGGGTAGTGATAATCGGCAGAGACAGCAAAATAATGACTGACAGAAATATATCGAAACGTATATTGGAAATCATGTCGAATAGCAGTACATTGGTAATTAACGGATGTGCTAAAAATACAAACAGGAAGGCTAATATAAGCGCTGAACAGATCATCAATAAGTTTTCAATCACTAATTGCATGAAAATATTATACACTCCGGCACCAAAAACTTTTTTGATACCAAGCTCTTTTCCCCTGCGAAGAACAACCACTGTGTATATATTGATATAATTGATTATACCTGCAAGTAGTATCAGAAAACCAACAGCTCTTAATACAGCAACATAACTATAATTTCCTTGCCTGAACATCTTCGATAAATTTCTAACGCTTTTATCAAAATAAACTTTAGGCATAGGAAATAGCTGGCAGCGAACATATTGCCCAAATCCGGGTGAATAAACAAAATCGTCATATTGCTTGTTAATTGTTTGGTAATCAACTCCCGGATGCAACAATACAAATGTATTCCAACTTCCATACCAAATATCAGCCAAAGACCAAGGAATAACGATATCGAAAGAGAGCAAAGCTTTTGTTGAAGTTTCTCCTATCACGCCGGTAATGGTTAATATATCGCCGTTTGAAATACTAAAAGTTTTTCCGATAGGATTTTGATTTCCGAATATTTTTTGAGCAAAATTTTTGGTAATTAACGCACTGTTGGGTTCCGATAACATTTCTACACCAAAAACGAGGGGATAATTAGTTATTTTTATAAAATTACTGTCTGCCGTTACTCTCTTCGCATTATATCTTTGGCCGTCCACATCTATTTCTTCATCTTCTCTATATACAAAGTGGGAAAAACTTTCAACACCCGAATTTTTCATCAGGTCAATATACATTTCTTTTGTGTTTGGGTCGTATATTCCAGAAAACATTGCTTCTCCCGGGTTATCTGATACTCTTTCTACAGTTGTCACATACATCCGGTCAAGTTTTTTATTGAAATGCTCTACAGTAAATTCCCCGTGCACATAACGGAAAATGGTAATAACACACGCCAAACTGAGCGCCATACCCAGTATATTAATAATTGAATACGTCTTGAAATGCCGGATGGAACGAAGAGCTAATTTAATGATTTTCATGTATTTTTATTGTAATTATTCGTTGTACAATTATAATATTTGTGTATTTATCTGATAATAAATTATATAAATACAATTAACAATTTGAGTGCAAGTTACGAAAAACTTTTGAATACGTTGCAAATGGTCAAGTCAAACCTTACTGTGGATTCATAACAAGAATTCTCGCTAAAATAATGGCAATGACTTCTATTCAACTAAACAATTCATCATTTTCATATATGCATAACGGGTAATACTTATTGAATTGTACCTTCGGCAGTCATGGTAAACAGCCTGCGCATATCAGGCGATGGCTGCATACCGCTCGGCAAATTGCCGCTAACAATATCAATCAGTACCTTATCATTGTCGCCAAACCGGAAAATGTATTTTTGGCTGTGTGCAAAATCAATATACCGCAAGGTAAGCTCGAGCGACCGGTCTTCGTTCCATGTATAGGCGCCTGCAATTTTGAAAGGTGTCAGTCCTGTCATACTATTGGCCGAACTTGCAAAAAGGCCTGGTCCGTGCAGATTGGTTTCGCCAAACTGCAATTTTCCGGCCGCAAAGGTTAAATTATATTCATCTTTGTCGGTTTTCATATTCACCAAACAAAGGCCATCATTGAACTGCAGCGACATGCTCTGTATTTGGCGCTGATTTTCAGTAAGAGTAATAGTTTTTCCTGAAATAAGTGAGCCGATTGCCTCGTTGCTGTTTTTTTCAGGCACAGGCAGAGAAAGCGACGCTAATCTGCGTTTAAGCTCGGCTGATTTACTCTCATTAGCCGGAAGTGATTCATCCATTATGCCGGGATATAAATATTTCCAAACCATCTCTACTTCGCCCCACATGTTGTTCGATTCGGCGGTGAAAACAATAACCGCATCTTTTTCGGGAATAACAATTATAAACTGTCCGAATGCTCCCATAGCCATGTACGAGTTATTACGTATACGCCAAAACTGGTAGCAGTATCCCTGCATAGAATCGCTTGCTGAATCTCTTTGTTCTTTTGTCAGATTCGGGTTTTGATATATTTTTACTGATGTTGCCTCTTTTGTCCAGTTTTTTGGCAGTATTTGTTTCCCGTTCCATTTCCCTTCCTGAAGATATAAAAGCCCAAATTTCGCGGCATCTTCAGTTTTTAACCTCAATCCCCAACCTCCTGTATTTATGCCTTCGAGACTGGTTTCCCAGTCTAAATAATCAATTCCAAGTAGAGTAAATAACCGTGGTGTGAGATAGTCAATCACTTTTTCGCCGGTAACTTTTTGAACAATTGCCGACAGCATATAGCTTGCCATTGAACTGTAACGGTAAGTTGTACCAGGTTCATATTCCACAGGTACATCCAAAAAATCCTTTATCCATTCTGTTTCGGTTGCGGGAGACTCGCGCCGCTGCCCGACTGACATCGAAAGCATGTCCCGTATTTTTACATTACTCAGGTTTTCACTCACCGTATCGGGAAGCTGCTCAGGGAAAAATGAAATCAGTTTATCGTCTAAACTGATTTTGTTTTCGCTTATGGCAAGCCCAATCGCCGTTGATGTAAAACTTTTACTGACCGAATACAGTGTATGTTTTAACTCGGAGTCAAACGGACTCCACCAGCCTTCGGCGATTACTTTTCCGTGTCGGATAAACATAAAACTGTGGAATTCGGTTTCGGTATTTGCCGCCGCTGAGTCTAAAAACGTAAGTATGGCCTGCGATGAAACCCCTTCGGCTTCAGGGGTACTGCGCGGCAAAGAGTTTCCGGCCTGTTTTTCGGTACACGAAACAGCTATTAGCAACAATAGACTAACGGCTGTAATTTTGAAAAATATTTTCATAGTTAAGGTTTTTTGAGTTTAATGTAATGCTTATTAACCCTTTATGTAAAACATTTGGATGCTTTTCTATAATGTCGCAATTATATATGGCATAAATTTAATGAATCGTTTACACTTAAATATTATTCTTTATTTTGCTCTTTTGCCCATGAATCTTTCAGCGGAACTGTTCGGTTAAATACCGGTTTCTCCGGAGAAGTGTCGTAATCGAGGTTGAAATATCCTAATCGCTCGAATTGAAAATGGTCAAGTGGTTTTGCATTTTTTACAAAAGGTTCGACATAGCATTCCGGTAAAACTTTAAGTGATTCGGGATTGAGAAATTCAAGAAAATCAACATCATGCCCGTCGGGTTCCGGATCGCTGAAAAGACGATCGTAAAGCCTTACCTCCGATTTAACAGCGTGTTTTGCCGACACCCAGTGCAGTGTAGCTTTCACCTTTCTGCCATCGGGCGAGTTGCCGCCTCTTGACGCAGGATCGTATGTACAATGCAGTTCTGTAATTATTCCGTTTTCGTCTTTCACAACATCATTGCATGTTATAAAATAGGCATAGCGTAAGCGCACTTCGGTGCCGGGCGATAAACGGAAGAATTTTTTAGGTGGATTTTCCATGAAATCGTCGCGTTCAATGTAAAGCTCGCGCGAAAATGGAACTTTTCTTGTACCCATTTCCATATCTTCGGGATTATTAATAGCATCCAGCTCTTCCGATTCATTTTCAGGATAGTTGGTAATAACTACTTTTAAAGGATCTAACACACCCATTACGCGCTGTGCGGTTTTATTCAAATGTTCGC
>Ga0082212_10003137_pt1 | contig 23592 bp, 19 predicted proteins | sample TergutNt197P3_FD_71548 | JGI IMG/M metagenome (GOLD analysis project Ga0082212, IMG submission 71548) | Neocapritermes taracua P3 segment gut microbial communities from Petit-Saut dam, French Guiana - Nt197 P3 | ecosystem: Host-associated > Arthropoda: Insects > Digestive system > Gut ... | reverse complement strand
CCAATATGGCTTCTATGTTTCGAAACATGGCTAGTCTAACAAGTGTAGATTTCAGGAATGCCACATTTGCCAAAGTTACTAATGCCGGGAGTATGTTTCAAGATACCAAAACAGGAGCAACGATCTACACCAAAGACAATACCACGAAAACATGGCTTCAAGATGGAGCTAGGTATCCATCGGGTAATTATATAATTCCATAAGAAATTAAGTATCAAAGGATACTTTTTTTACGCTAAATTATAAGAAAAAAATTGACAACAATGAAAAATAAGAGTTATAATTAAAAATAGGATAGGTGATAATAAAATGAGTAGAACAAAAAAGAATAATATTGTATTAGGAGTGTTGTGTGCCGTAGTATTATTGATGGTAGTAGGATATGCCGCATTTAGTACAATACTAAATATTAACGGTACAAGTGCTATAACATCTAATTGGAATGTAAAAATAACTAATATAACAAGTAAAGATATAGTAGGTGGAGCCAGTAATGCCAGTACACCAAGCTATACAGATTTAACCGCTACCTTTTCAGTTAATTTGATAAGTCCAGGAGATAGTATTACTTATGATGTAACAGTAACAAATGCTGGGACAATAGACGCTGAGTTAGATAAGATAACTATATCTGATAGTAATAATCCTGCAATTATCTTTAGTACAAGTGGACTATCTGAAGGTTCAATATTAACTGCAGGAAACAGTGAAGTATTAACAGTAACAGTAACATATTCTTCAGGAGTATCAAGTCAGCCTAGCCTTAACACAAGCAGTCTAACAGTAACTTTAGATTATGTACAACCTGGAACAGGGAGTGGTTCAATAGTCATAGACAGCGGTGGCACTTTAAAAGCAGGAGCTTTATTAGAAACTTTGATGCCATGTTCAATATATTTTGAAAACATTCAGACATTAACATTCAAAACAGATTTGACCACACCAAACAATGTAGTAAGTACCTGTGATATAGGGGAAGAACCAGGAACCGTAACCTTATGGACAGATAGTGAAAACAATGCCATAATTGGTGCTGATGGAATGGTAGTCGCAAATGCAGATTCTTCGATGTTATTTGCTGGTATGCAGGTTGAAACAATCAATGGTCTAGAAAATTTAGATACCTCAAACGTGATAATTATGGCAGGGATGTTTGTAGAAACAAGCAACTTAACCACACTAAATCTAAGTAACTTTGACACCTCAAATGTAACCAATATGATGGGTATGTTTTATGGTATGAGTAGTAAAACAAGTCTAGATTTAAGTAATTTTGACACTTCGAATGTAACAGATATGAATAGTATGTTTTATGGTATGACCAACTTAACCAGTTTAAATGTAAGTAGCTTTGATACAACAAAAGTAACAGATATGGCTGAAATGTTTGTAGGAAGCCGCAGCTTAACGAGCTTAGATCTAAGTAATTTTAATACTTCAAATGTAACAGATATGCATTATATGTTTGCTAGTATGCTCAACTTAACCACATTAAATTTAAGTGGCTTTGATACCACAAAAGTAAATTCTTTTTATCGGATGTTTTCTGGTTTAACTAGCCTAACTAATCTAGACTTTAGAAATGCTACATGTAGTAATGGAAATTGTGGAGCCGACGATATGTTCTATGTCAGTAAGACAGGCGCAACTATTTATACTAAAGATGCAACAACGAGAACATGGCTTCAAACTGAATACCCATCAGGTAATTATATAATTCCTTAAAATAACTTTGGTTATTTTTTTTCTTTTCCTGACAAAAATTGATAATTTTTGACATTTGCCATATGTTATAAAAGTTTTGTCGATTTCTGTCGACTAGAGGGGGGAGAAGTAAATGGAAGTATATGAAGTAACCAGTAAAACGTGTGCTTTAGTGTACTTAGAAGAAAATAAAACAGAAGTAATTGAAGACAGCAGAAGCCTTATTATAAACAATTCACCACTAGAAATAATTAAACAAAGTTGTGAATATTATGGCAGTTCTTTTGAAGGAAGATTAAAAGGTAGTCAAAAAAGTATTGGAATGTTTTATAAATTGCCAATAATTATAGAAGCTTCGAATGACATTATCTTTTTTCCTACATTATCAACATCAAAACAAGACTGTTCTTTTGTTTCATTAAAAAATGTCGAAGATTACAAAAAAGAAGATAATAATGTTTTAGTTAGATTCCACGGTGGACAAGTTTGTAAGTTTCCAATATCATATGAATCATTTGAAAATCAAATATATAGAGCCACTAAATTACTATTAATCATGAAAAAACGAAAAAACATGTAAACCACATCTTTTTTTGCTTTTTATACCTATTTTTATGATATAATATAGTTGTGGTATAGGTGTACCCAAAATACTGTTTTTTTCAAAATTAGGTGTTTAAAATCGAAAAGAGGAAATCTATGCAGCTAAAAAATCTGAAAATCAAGAATTTTAGAAACTATGACGACTTAAAATTGGAATTAAGTGATGGTATTAATATTATCTATGGTGATAATGGACAAGGGAAAACTAATTTGCTAGAAAGTATTTATGTATTATCTTTTACTAAATCCCATCGTTCATTTATCGATAATACACTTATAAAAAACGAAAAAAATAACGCCATAATCAAAGGGACACTTGTTAATGGATTATCTTATGACTTAGAGATAATTATTGAAAAAAACAAAAAACAAATCAAAATGGACGGCAATGTTATAAACAAAATAGGGGATTACATCGAAAAAATGAATATAATTACTTTCTATTCAGACGATTTAGATTTAATAAAAGGTTCACCACAGGAAAGAAGAAAGTATTTAAACTTAGGACTAAGTCAAATATCCAAAAACTACTATAATACCGTTAATGATTATAATAAACTAATCAAAACAAGAAACGATTACTTAAAAAAACTAAGTAATAAAGAAAAAATAAACCAAGAATATTTTGATATATTGACGGAGTATATAGTAGAAAAAAGTGTTTTTATTTATCAAATGAGGGATAAGTATATAAACAAATTAAACAATTCATGTGGAACTATTTATGAAAATATTACTGGTAAAAAAGGGTTTCACGTGAAATATGTTCCCAGCATCGAACTAAAAGACACAAGCAAAGAAACCATACGAGCTTTAATGAAAGAAAAGCTAACAGAAATGGTGGAAAAAGAAATTGGTGTTAGAAGTACACTATATGGCCCACATCGTGATGATTTTGAGTTTTATTTAAATAAAAACAACCTTAAGAACTATGGATCACAAGGACAACAAAGAGCGGCTATACTAGCCTTAAAATTATCCGAAATAGAAATATTTAAAGGCCACAAAAAAACAAATCCTATTATATTATTAGACGATGTATTTAGTGAATTAGATAAAGATGTAAGAAATAATCTATTAGATTATATAAAAAATGATATGCAAGTGATAATAACGACGACAGATTTAACGCATATGGATAAAAAAATAATAAACAAAGCTAAATTAATCAATATTAAACAAGGAAAAATAATCGAAGAGGTGAAACAATGACAAAAAGTAAAGAAAATTATGATGCATCGGATATTCAAGTACTAGAAGGCTTAGAAGCCGTAAGAAAAAGACCGGGAATGTATATCGGAACGACTAGTTCAAGAGGATTACATCATTTAGTATGGGAAATTGTCGATAATGCGATAGACGAAGCTTTAGCTGGTTACTGCGATGATATCGAGATTATTATCAATAAAGATGGCTCAGTAACCGTCAAAGATGATGGTCGTGGTATTCCAACTGGTATTCATGAGAAAACCGGTCTATCGACCGTAGAAACCGTTTATACAGTATTACATGCTGGTGGTAAATTCGGCGGTGGCGTTTATAAAGTATCGGGCGGACTGCACGGAGTAGGGGCTTCAGTAGTTAATGCTTTAAGTAAATGGGTTGAAGTCAAAGTTTATCAAGATAGTAAAGTCCACTATATTCGTTTTGAAAATGGTGGAACGGCTGTTAAACCTTTAGAAGTAATTGATTCATGTGAAGCAAACAAAACAGGAACGACAGTAACTTTTTATCCTGATATTGAAATATTTAAAGAAGGTATTGATTTTTCATATGACTTATTACGTTCAAGGGCAAGAGAATTAGCTTTTTTAAACAAAGGACTTAGAATTATCCTTTGTGATGACAGAAGCGATAAAAAAGAAGAGTTTTTATATGAAGGCGGGATAAGTGAATATATCCAGTTATTAAATTCGTCTAGCACCCCAATTCACAAAGAAATAGTCCATCTTGAAAACGAAGAAGACAATGTTGTTATCGAAGTAGCTTTTCAATATAATGACGGCTATAACTCGTCAGTTTATTCTTATGTTAATAATATAACCACGCCTGAAGGGGGAACCCATGAAGAAGGTGTTAAACAAGCTTTAACTAGAATAATCAATAATTATGGCAAAAATAATAAAATCTTAAAAGACAACGACGAAGCTTTAACTGGCGACGATGTTAGAGAAGGACTAACTATGATTGTTTCTGCTAAAGTACCAGAACCACAATTTGAAGGACAAACTAAAACCAAGCTAGGAAACAGTGAAGTTAGAAAAATAGCTAGCAATATATTTTCTGAAGGATTTGATAGGTTTTTATTAGAAAATCCAGATTCTGCGAAAGTAATAATCGAAAAAGCTATGACCGCTGCTAGAGCGAGAGTAGCGGCTAAAAAAGCTAGAGAATTAACTAGAAGAAAAGGTGGATTAGAACTTACTAATCAGTGGGGAAAACTAACTGATTGTTCAGAAAAAGATCCAAGTAATGCTGAAATATTTATTGTCGAAGGAGATAGTGCGGCAGGGCCAGCTAAACAAGGTAGAGATTCTAGACATCAAGCCGTTTTACCTATTAGAGGTAAAATATTAAATGTTGAAAAGGCTCGTTTAGATAAAGCTTTAAATAACGAAGAAATTAGAAGTTTAATAACCGCTTTTGGAACGGGAATTGGTGAAGAATTCGATATATCAAAACTAAGATATCATAAAATAATCATTATGACCGATGCCGATGTCGATGGAGCCCATATTAGAACGTTGCTTTTAACCTTCTTCTATCGTTATTTTAAACCATTGATAGAACAAGGACATGTTTATGCAGCGCAACCACCATTATTCTCTATTAAACACGGTAAAAACGTTAAATACGTGTTAACAGAAAAAGAAAGAGAAGAATATGTGGCTTCTTTACCAGAAGGGGCTAAGTACGAAGTTGGTCGTATGAAAGGGCTTGGTGAAATGGATGCTATCGAACTACGTGAAACAACTATGCATATCGATACTAGAGAGCTTGTCCAAATTAATTTAGATGACGCTATCTTGGCTGACGAAACATTTAGAATATTAATGGGCGACGAAGTAGAACCAAGAAGAAAATTTATAGAAGATAACGCTTTGAACGTTAAAAATCTTGATGTATAGGGAGGGTGAGAAAATGAATGAAGAAATAATTAAAGATAAAATGATTTTCCATGATTTATCTGAAGAAATGAAAACATCGTTTTTAGAATATTCCATGAGTGTTATAGTTTCTCGTGCTATCCCTGACGTTAGAGATGGGCTGAAACCAGTCCATAGACGTATTTTATATACAATGTTTGAAGAAGGTATGACACCAGAGAAAAAACACCAAAAATGTGCCAACGCCGTCGGGGCAATAATGGGGCATTACCATCCTCATGGTGATGGAGCTATTTATGATTCGATGGTTAGAATGGCCCAAGACTTTACTTATAGACATATGCTAGTGGATGGACACGGTAACTTTGGTTCAATCGATGGCGATAGTGCCGCTGCCTACCGTTATACCGAAGCAAAATTAGCTAAAATATCAATGGAATTATTAAGGGATATCAATAAAAACACCGTTGATTTTAGACCGAACTACGATGAACAAAGAAAAGAACCAGAAGTATTACCTTCTAGGTTCCCTAATATATTAGTTAATGGTAACATGGGTATTGCGGTTGGTATGGCAACTAATATTCCACCCCATAATTTAGGTGAAGTAATAGATTCTTGCGTAGCTTATATCGATAATCCCGATATAGAAGTATTAGAATTAATGGAATATATTAAAGGACCAGACTTTCCAACAGCCGGGACTATCTTAGGTAATAGCGGAATTAAAAAAGCCTTTGAAACGGGAAAAGGAACTATTACAATACGTGCGAAAGTGGCAATTGAGGAAAATAAAGGTAAAACTCAAATAATTGTTACGGAATTACCATATCAAGTTAATAAGAAAAGCTTAATAACTAGAATTGCTGAATTAGTTAGAGATAAACAAATAGAAGGAATTTCTAATTTAAACGATGCTTCAGCTTTAGAGGGTATTAGAATAGAAATCGATGTTAAAAAAGAAGCCAATGCGAATGTGGTGTTAAATAATTTATATAAACATACCGCATTGCAGTCTTCTTATGGTATTAACTTCTTAATGTTAGTTGATGGTAGACCAAAAACTCTTGGTTTAAAAGAGATATTAGGCAATTATGTCGATTATCAGCAATCAATTATCGTTAGAAGAACAAAGTTTGAGCTAGATAAATCAGAGAAAAGAGCTCATATATTAGAAGGCTTAAAAATAGCTTTAGATAATATCGATGCGATTATCAAAATTATTAAAGAGGCTAATGATGATGCTGAAATAATTAAAAAGTTTAATGATTTATATGGCTTAACTGAAGAGCAAACACAGGCTATTTTAGAAATGAAGTTAAGAAGACTTTCGGGCTTAGAAAGAAAGAAAGTTGAAGAAGAATTAGCTGAGTTATTAAAAACAATTGAAGAGTTAAAAGCAATCCTCGCCAGCAAAGAAAGAATTTTAGAGATTATTAAAGAAGAAATGCTGGAAATTAAGGGTAGATTTGCGGACGAAAGAAAAACTGTTATCGATATGACCGCAATTGACTTTATCGAAGACGAATCATTAATACCTGTAGAAAATATCGTTGTAACCTTAACTAATAATGGTTATGTCAAACGTATGACTAGCGAAACTTATAAAACCCAAAATAGAGGGGGAGTAGGTATTAAGGGAATGACAACTAATGAGGACGACTTCGTCGAAAACTTAATATCAATGACAACCCATGATTATATTATGTTCTTTACTAATAAAGGTAAAGTATATCGTATTAAGGGATATGAAATACCTAACTTCAGTAGACAGTCAAAAGGCTTGCCAATTGTTAATTTGTTGCCGATTGATAAGGAAGAAGAAGTAAAAGCTATGCTTAAGATAAGTAATGAAGAGGAATATAACAATATTGTATTTTGTACACAAAATGGATTAGTTAAGCGTACAGCGTTAACTGAATTCGATAATATCAGGACAACTGGTAAAATAGCCATTACTTTAAAAGACGAAGATCAATTAATGGCGGTTAAGAAAACAACTGGAAGTAATGAAATAGTAATCGCTTCTTCCAATGGACGAATGATTAGGTTTAATGAAAACGAAATCAGAGTTATGGGAAGAACCGCATCAGGTGTTAAAGGCATTGACTTAGGTGGTGGCATCTGCGTTGGTTGTGAAATAGGAATTCCTGGTGAACAAGTACTAGTCGTAACTGAAAAAGGTTATGGCAAACGTACCAATTTAGAGGAATATCGAATGACCCATCGTGGTAGTAAAGGGGTTAAAGCCCTTAATATCACCGAAAAGAATGGTAATATAGTCGCCTTTAAATTAGTGTCAGGAGACGAAGACTTAATGATAATAACCGATAGTGGTATGATTATTAGATTACCGATTGAACAAATATCTACAATAGGTAGAGTAGCTCAAGGAGTTAGGCTAATTAATCTTAAAGAAGACCAAAAAGTAAGCAACGTTGCTTTACTAGAAAAAGAAGAAGAGTTAGAAGCTCCTGAAGATATTGAAGTTAATGAATAGAGATGTTTCATAAGAAACGTCTCTTTTTTTGTCAAAATTTATTTTAACATCCTCTTGACACAAGAACAGACGTTTGTTATAATGTTAGCAAGGGGGTAAATAATATGGAAAAATATAGAAGTTATATTTTTAGAATATATCCGAATAAAGAACAAGAAATATTAATCAATAAAACCTTTGGTTGTACTAGATTTATCTACAATTATTTTCTTGAACAAAGAAATAAAAGATATAACGAAACAAAGGAAGTTTCGTCAGCGTATGAACAAATAAAAGAAATAAGATTGTTAAAAGAAGACTATCCGTGGTTAAAGGAAGTTGAACATCAAGCTTTGAATCATTCGGTGTTAAAACTAGACAGAGCGTTTATAAATTTTTTTCACCATGCACAAAGGCATCCAAAATTCAAATCCAGGAATTCACCTAATAGATACAGGACAAATTGTGTCAAATTAGATTTAACCAATAGAGTTATACAGTTATCTAAATTAGGTAAAATGAAGATTAGAGGATATAATCAATCAACTGAGCTGGACGGAGAAATCGAAGCTGCGACAATAAAGAAAGAAGCCGGAAAATATTATGCCGTAATACTAACTCACAAACATCAAAAATTTCCAAAAATAAAAGATAGTAGCATTGTAGGGCTAGATATGGGGATTAAAAATGTAATAACTACTTCAGATAATCAGAAGTTTGAAAACAAAAAATTTATAGAAAAATATGAAAGAAAAATCAAAGGATTAAATAGGGCACTGGGAAGAGCTCAAAAAGGCAGCAAAAATTATCAAAAGATAAGATTGAAACTTCAAGAAACATATAAAAGGTTGAGTAATGCCAGAAAATTTTATGCACATGAAATATCAAATAAAATACTAAGTGAATATGATATGGTTGCTATAGAAGATTTAGATATAGCCAAAATGCAACAAAATCGCATAATATCAAAATCTATATCCGATGTAACACTTGGTTTGATAATAAAATATTTAAAATATAAGGGAGAGTGGAATAGACAACCAGTCTTCGTAATAAATAGATATTTTCCTAGTAGTCAGCTATGTAATATATGTGATTATAGAAACAAAGAATTAAAAGATCTAAATATAAGATACTGGGAATGCCCAAATTGCGGAACTGAGCATGATAGAGATGTAAACGCTGGTATGAACATTCTTTTTGAAGGAATAAAAATGTATCTTTCCCATATTGCACCATATAGAAGAATATAAAAACATATTCGGTGGCGACCATCGAATTAGTGGACTGTGGAGCGGCGAAGTCGCTATGAAGCAGTAAAAGCATTGATTTTCAATGTGTAATGTCCGAGTTTCACGTGGAACATAAAATATATAATACAATTAAGAAGCAGCAGAAATCAGAAAACGTTTTCGTTTTCATAAATCTTGTTATTAATCTTTTATCAAGAACAACGTTTCACGTGAAACGTTGCTTTTTGTATATTAAAAAGCAGGCGAAAAAATTTTATAGGAACCATGTTATTTCCCAGAAAATCGCAGCAAAGCCATATATTACAACGTTTTTCCGCCAGATGTTTGTTAAAAACAAAATGTTAATAACAACGTTTCACGTGAAACGTTGTGTAAAGTAAAAACAAAAAACGTTTCGTTTGAAATGTTTTGTTGTATGAAGTGTTTGTATTTTACAATCCATATTTTCTTTTAATTTGATTGTTTTTTTGTTTGTCTTGTTTTTCTTCTCTTTGGCATTGTTTGTTTTTTAGATAATAAGAATTTTCTTTCTTACAAAGTTTTTTCTTCATCTCCTTGAAAATCTATTATATTTAAAAGTTTGAAATATGCAAGATTTTTTGTTTTTTTCTTTAGAATTTTGTTGAATAACAAGGGGAAAACCGTTTGTTACAAACAAATTAATAAAAACAACGTTTCACGTGAAACGTTGTTCCAACGTGAAAAAATATAAAATTAATTGAAAAAATCACCAAAATATCATATACTGTTAGAGGTACAACGTTTATATCTGAACCAGGTCAGGATCGGAAGATAGCAGCCTTAAGGATTTCTAAACGTGTGTGCCTTTTAATTAGGTGATATAATGAATAAATATATGAACATGGCTTTAAAAGAAGCCGAAAAGGCCATAAATAATGACGATGTTCCAGTAGGGGCGGTTATTGTAGAAAACGGAAAAGTAATTGCGAAAGCCTATAATACAAGAGAAAAACAAAACAACGTTATTAGACATGCTGAAATAAACGCTTTAGAAAAGGCTTGTAAAAAGAAAAATAACTGGTATTTAAACGACTGTGAAATATATGTAACCTTAGAACCATGCAAAATGTGTGTAGGTGCGATTGAGCAAGCAAGAATAAAAAAAATATATTATGCAGCTAAAAGTGAAAAGCCCCTTCCTCATAAACCTATTTTTAAAAAAATAGACGACAATGACCAATCGCAAAATATGTTGAAAACTTTTTTCGAAAACAAAAGGAAATGATATGTAAAGTTGTTTCCTTTTACTGTACATGATGTTATAATTATATATAGTATTTAGAAGGTGATAAAAGTGTATCAAGCATTGTACAGAAAGTATAGACCAAAAACTCTTGAAGAAGTTTGTGGTCAGCCGACAATTGTAAAAATAATTAACAACTCCATTACTAATAATAAAACCAGCCATGCCTATTTGTTTTCCGGTCCAAGAGGAACAGGAAAAACAAGCATAGCTAAAATCTTTGCGAAGATGGTTAACTGTGAAAACCTCAATAATAACACGCCTTGCGATAAATGTGTAAGTTGTACACAAACAAACAATAGTGATGTTATTGAAATCGATGCCGCTTCTAATAATGGCGTTGACGAAATAAGAGAACTTAGAAACAAAGTAAACTTAGTCCCTTCGTATGGGAAATATAAAGTATATATTATCGATGAGGTGCACATGCTTACAACTGCCGCATTTAATGCCTTATTAAAAACATTAGAAGAGCCACCAGCACATATAATTTTTATACTCGCGACTACCGACCCTCATAAAATACCAGAAACAATTCTGTCAAGGTGTCAAAGATTTGATTTTAAGAAAATAAGCGATAAATATATTGTGGAACGATTAAAGATAATCGTTAAAAAAGAAAAAATAAATATCGAAGATAATGCTTTAATCGAAATAGCCAGACTTTCAGATGGAGGAATGCGTGATTCTATCGGTATGTTAGACCAAGCAATCTCTTATACAGACGAAAAAATAACTGTTAACGATATACATGAGATTAATGGAACTATAACTAGTCAAGATTTAAAAGAATTAATAGAGTTAATAACAAACAACGATTTAGAAAACATCTTTAAAAAACTAGACATATATAACGACATTGGTAAAAACTTTGTAAAGTTAACAGAAGAGCTAATCGCCTTTATGCGTAATATATTATTATGTCTAAAAGCCCCTAAGTATTTTGCAGATACTTATGGAGATAGTGATGTATATAAAGACATTTCATGTGAAACCAACATTATATTAAAATATATTGATTTATTAAACGACGGTTTAATCGAAATGAAAAAGACCAATAATACCAAGCTTCTTTTAGAATTATCAATAATTAAAATGTTAAATACTGAAGAAATAAAAGATGTAAAGGTAATGCCTAAATTAGAGGTTATAAAAGAGGAAAAACCTCTAGAAGAAGTTAAAAAACCCAAAATAAAACCATCTGTGCAAAACGAAACTTTAATAGAATTAAAAGAAATAAGAATAGAAAACACCCTAGCTAAATTCAACAAGAAAATAATCAAATCTTTAGGCGAAAAGATAAACGAATTAAACAACTATTTATTAGATCCAGATATAAGCCAGTATGCCGGAGTAATTTTAGATGGTACATTAAAAGCCGCTAGTGAGGAAAATTTAATCTTTGTGTATGATACTGAAAGAAGCGCTAATGCATTTAATGAAAGCCTTTTAAATATTGAAGATACATTAGAAAAAGTATTGTCCGGGAAATATAAAGCCATCGCTACTGACAAAAATCATTGGGATAAAATAAAAAATGAATTTAATGGCAAGAAAAAAGAATATACATATAAAGAGGAACATATTGATATCGAAAAATTATTAAAACCAGAAAACAAAACTGAATTTTCCGGTTTTGAAGATATTATTGTTTATAATTAGAAGGGAAGATAATATGAATATACAAGCGATGATGAAACAAGCTCAAAAAATGCAGAAAGATATGATGGTTGCCAAGGAAGAAATCGATAATATGACTTTCACGGGAAGCTCGTCATTAGTTACTGTAGAAATGAAAGGGACTAAGGAGTTAACTAAAGTAAAAATTGATGCCGAAGAAATAGAAAAAGACGAAATAGAGATGTTAGAGGATATGATTTTAGTAGCTGTAAACGAAGCTATTAAAGAAATTGACCAAACTACTGAAGACAAAATGGGTAAATATACTCAAGGAATGCCGGGATTGTTTTAAAATGTATCCAAAAACGATAAATAACTTAATTGAGTGCTACAAAAAGTTACCGGGTATTGGTGAAAAAACAGCTGAACGCTTAGCTTTATCGACTTTAAGCATGCCTGAAGATGTTCATGAATTATTTATAACTTCATTAAAAGACAGCAAAACAAAGATAAAAAAGTGCTCTAACTGTGGTAATTTTTCTGAAAACGATTTATGCATAATCTGTGAAGACGAAAATAGAGATAAAGAAGTAATATGTGTAGTGGAAGAAAGCAAAAATATCGTCTTATTTGAAAAAGTAGGTACTTTTAATGGTAAATATCACGTTTTAAATGGCTTAATATCACCTTTAGATGGAGTTAATCCTGAAGACCTTAATATCAACTCTTTAATAAATAAAATAAAAAACGAAGGCATAAAAGAAGTGATTTTAGCCGTAAAACCAACCGTTGAAGGGGAAACCACATCTCTATACATAAGAAAACTATTAGAAGGAACAGACGTTGTTATATCTAAAATAGCGCACGGTATTCCTATGGGAGCTGATATTGATTATATCGATTCCTTAACTTTAGAAATAGCTTTATCAGATCGTACTCAGATTTCATAATTTGCACGTGTAACCAATATAATTTACTGAGGTGGAAAATGCTGAGTAAATTAGGTAAAGTATTAAAAAGAATATTAGTAGGGTTTTTGATGCTATATGGTTATAACATATTAGTTCCTGCCGCAGCGATAATTCCCATTAATATAATAACGGTTTTAACTATGACTATATTAGGAATACCGGGATTGTTTGTGTTAATTGTAATAAGATTATTAGTTTACTAGGTGATGAAAGATGTTAGATGAATATAAGGATTTACAACCTATAGTATATAAAATATTAAAAAACGCTGTTAGTAAAGAGAAGTATTCTCATGCTTATCTTTTTGAAACTAACGGTTTTTATGATACCTTTAATTTGGTTTTTTCTTTCACCAAAGCTATTATGTGTCCAAGCCAACAGACAAATAAAGAAAATTGCCACGAATGTCATGTATGTGAAGTAATAGAAAGTGGAAACTTTCCTGAAATAGAAATTATCGAACCTGATGGTTTATGGATAAAAAAAGGGCAAATGCAGGAATTACAAGAAGTTTTTAGTAAAAAAGCTTTAGTTGGCAATAAGAAGATATATATAATTAAAGAAGCTGAAAAATTAAACAAACAAGCGGCCAATTCCATTTTAAAGTTTCTAGAAGAACCCGAAGAAGGAATAATTGCCATTTTAATTACTGATAATATATACCAAGTATTAGAAACAATAAGGTCAAGGTGCCAAATCATTAGTTTAAAAGAGTTTAATAACAAAAGTGTAGAAAGTACGTTAAGTCAAATTTATCTTAATTTATATAACAAAAAGGAAGAAACGTCTGAAGATTTAATGGTTATTGAAAAAGCTATTAATTTTATCAATCATTATGAAGAAAAGAATATAAATACTATTCTATATACCCAGAAGTTATGGCACGATTTTATAAAAACCAAGGAAGATATAATTATCGGCTTTGATACTATGATTTTATATTATAAAGATGTTTTAAATTATTTATCAAACAGGGACATAGACATATTTAAGGATTATCAAAAAGATATCGAAAATATCGCAAAACAGAATAATTTGAAAAAAATTTGTTTAAAATTACAAGTTTTAACTGACTTAAAAGAAAAAATAAAGTATAATATCAATACAAACTTATTAATGGACAAGTTAATTATCCAAATGGAAGGGGTGTAAATTTGTTAGAAGTAGTTGGAGTTTCCTTTAAAGACCAAGGAAGAATGTATTATTTTTCGCCTAATGGCTATAAATTAAAACAAGGCGTTACGGTAGTTGTTGAAACTGACCAGGGAACGCAATTTGGTAAGGTTATTAAAGAGAATTTTGAAGTTGATGCCAAAACTTTAAAAAGTGGCTTAAAAAAAATAATCAGAATTTCTAATAAAGAAGACTATAAAAAACATATGAGAAACATAAGTGATGCGACAGAAGCCTTATCAGAAGCTAAAAAAATAGTTAAAGAAAAACGTTTACCGATGCAAATGATTGAGGCGACCTATACTTTAGATAGAGATAAGCTAGTTTTTAGGTTTGTTGCCGATAGTCGTATTGATTTTAGGGAATTAGTTAAAGATTTAGCCTCTATCTATAAAGTTAGAATAGAGTTAAGACAAGTTGGTGTCCGTGATAAAGCCAAAGAAGTTGGTGGTTGCGGGCCATGTGGTAAAAGGTTATGTTGCTCTCAGTTTTTAAGAGATTTAGATTCTGTATCGATAACTATGGCTAAAAATCAAAACATTTCCTTAAACCCTAACAAAATAAATGGTGTTTGTGGAAGATTATTATGTTGTTTAACTTATGAAGACGAGTGTTATAAAAAATGTCGTAAGAATTTACCTAAAATAGGTGATAAGGTTAAAACTGAACATGGACAAGGTGTAGTAATTGGTTTAGATATTTTGAAACAGCAATATAGAGTTGATGTTAAAGACCATGGAATAGTTATGGTGAATAAATAGTGGAAGTAGTTAACTACTTATTAGGGTATGAAAATTTAAAAATTGTACAAAATACACAAATGTTCAATTTCTCTTTAGATTCAGTACTTTTACCTAATTTTATCACTATAAATACATCCACACAAAAAATAATGGATATTGGCTGTGGTAACGCACCAATTCCTTTAATTTTATCTACTAAAACAAAAGCTGAAATAATCGGTGTAGAAATTCAGAAGGAAGTTAGCCAGTTGGCTCAAAAATCAGTAGAACTAAACAATTTACAAGGACAAATAACTATTATAAATAAAGATATCAATGATATAAGAGGCGACTTTGAAAGTGATTCTTTTGATATAATAACATGTAATCCCCCGTTTTTTGCCGTAAAAGAAAAGTCTAACTTTAATAAAAATGATTATAAGACTTTAGCTAGGCATGAGGTAACTTTAAATTTAGACATTATTTGTAATACTGCTAAAAAGCTACTAAAAAATGGTGGGATAATTGGGATAGTACATAGACCAGAACGTTTAGCAGATGTCTTAGTTACCATGCGATATTATAATTTAGAACCCAAAAAAATAAGGTTTATACACCCAAAAGAGGGCAAAGAAGCCAATATTGTTTTAATAGAGGGTAAAAAGAATGGTAATAACGGTTTAAAGGTATTAAAACCATTAATCAGTCATGATAGTAATGGTGATTATACCAAAGAAATTCAAAATTATTTTAGGTAGGTGATAGTAATGCGTCAAAAAAGTTATAATGGTTCACCCACAGTTTATATAGTTCCAACTCCTATTGGTAATATGGAAGATATAACATTAAGGGCTTTAAACACTCTAAAAGAAGTAGATGTCATATTTGCTGAAGACACTAGAGTTACTAAGCAATTGTTAAATCATTATGATATTAGTAAAAAACTAATATCTAGTCATTTATATAACGAAAATAGTAATACCAATAAAGAATTAGAATACTTAAAAGAAGGTAAAAGTATTGCGGTTGTTAGTGATAGAGGAACACCAGTTATCAGTGATCCAGGATATATTCTTGTTAAGGAAGCTGTTAAAAATAACTATAATGTCGTTTGCTTACCAGGCGCCACCGCTTTAATTCCGGCTTTAGTTATGTCAGGTATAGAAGGGCCGTTTACTTTTTATGGGTTTTTAAACAGTAAAGAAGGTAAACGAAAACAAGAATTAGAGGAATTAAAAGAACATAGATTTACTTTGATATTTTATGAAGCACCTCACCGTATTACTAAAACATTAGAGAACATATTAAGTGTTCTAGGCAATAGAAAAGGTGTAATCGCAAGAGAAATAAGCAAAAAATATGAAGAAATTATACGCGGTGATATAGACCAGTTACTTAAGGAAGCAAAAGATATTAAAGGTGAAATAGTTTTAATTATTGAAGGAAACAAAGAAGAAAAAGACTTTAGTGAATTATCTGTTTTAGCGCACATAGATATCTATTTAAAAGAGGGAAAAACTTCTAAAGAGGCGATTAAATTAGTGGCTAAAGATAGGAATATACCTAAAAGTGAGGTATATAATGAGTATCATAAATATTAAATAAAAATTTTAAAATAGTATAGTATAATATAATTAGGTGATAAAATGAAATTAATAGTTGGACTTGGTAATCCAGGAAAAAAATACGAAAAAACCAGGCATAATGCTGGATTTAGATTTATTGATAGCTACGTAGAAAGTAATAATTTAATATTCAATAAAGAAAAATTTAGTGGTTTATACACTGATTTTATATATAATGACGAAAAAGTCATATTATTAAAGCCAGAGAAATATATGAATTTATCTGGTGAAGTTATTAGTGAATATATGAAATTCTTTAAAATAAATATTGAAGATATCCTAATAATTTATGACGATTTAGATACCCCTCTTGGTACTTTAAAACTAAAATATCAAGGTTCTTCAGGAGGACATAATGGTTTAAAAGACATTGAAAATCATTTAAAAACAACGGAGTACAAGAGAATTAAACTAGGTATTGGTAATGATAAAAGTAAAGATACAATAGATTATGTTATCGGTAAAATGCCAAAGAAAGAATTAGAAATGTTAAATAGCATTAATAAACACGCTACAAATATTATTGAAGATTATTTAAATCTAACGTTTGATAATCTAATGAATAAATATAATTAATGGTTGACAACTAAAGTGCTTGATAGTACACTATTGTAATTAGAAGGAGAGATAATGTATGAATAATTCAGAAGAAAATCCGCAAATAAGTAATGAAGCCACTAAAAAAGTGTTTATTGCTCAATTAGAAGCAATAACAAACGCTTTTGAACAAGGAGATGCCACCGCAAAGAATCACATTTTAAGTCATTTAAGTAGATTATGTGATGCAATAGAACCAACACAAGAACCAAACAAACAAAGATAAATAAATTAAAGGAAGCGTGATAATATGAGTTTCTTTAATGACATCTTTTCTTTTAAAGATGAAGAGGTAGTTGTTGGACTAACTAGTGAGCTTAAAAGTTTATATTTATATAACCTATTTAAAAAGAAAAACAAATCTATATTGCTAGTAACATCCAACCTACACGAAGCAGGAAAATTATATAATTCACTTACCCACTATACTGACAAAGTATGGTTTTTTCCGATGGACGACTTTCTAACAAGTGAAGCTATTGCCATATCACCAGAATTCAAAACAACTAGATTAGAAACCATTGATAACTTATTAGAAAATGAAACAGCTATCGTAATTACTAACTTAATGGGTTATCTAAGATTTTTACCACAAAAACAAAACTTCAAACAAAGTTATTTAAAATTAGAAAAAAATAAAGATTATAAAATAGAAGATTTAGTAAAAGAGTTATTTAAACTAGGTTATAAAAAACAAACCATTGTTAATATGACAGGTGAAATAGCTGTTAGAGGATATGTATTAGATATTTTTCCAATTAATATTGATAATCCAATCAGGATTGAGTTTTGGGGCGACACCATAGATTCTATTAGAACTTTTAACATTAATAATCAAAGAACAATTAAAAATACCAAAGAAATAATCATTTATCCCAATACTGAATTTTTAATAAATGAAGATTCTTTTGAAGTGCCATATAGAGATATGTATAAATATACCGATGTAACTAATATTAGTGGCTATATGAATAATTCATTAACCATATATGATAACTATAGTGATATGTTAAAAAACTACAATTTACTCATAGAAGAAATATTTGATTATAATATTAGTACCGATAGAAAACCAGATACCAAATATATGCATAATTTTGAAGATATAAAAGAAAAACAAACCTTAATTTTTGAAACTTTTGAGAATTATCATAACAAGGTAAAAAATATGTTACACGTTAATTCAAAGGAATTAGACCCATTTCCAAAAGATTCCAAAGCCATTAACGATAGATTGACACTCTATATAAAATCAAACAAAAAAGTAATAATTTGTCTAGATAATGTATACCAAATTAACAAATTAATTGACACTCTAAATAACGAAGACCTTGTATATACAAACGAAAATGAACTTTTTGAAGACAAAATAAACTTAATTGTCAAAAAAATAAGCAATGGTTTTGAAATAGACAAATATGTAGTAATCACTAAGAAAGAACTATTTAACCAAAACGAAGAAAGAAGTTATAAAACCAAATTTAGATATGGTTCTAAAATAAAAGACATTAATAAACTAGAAATAGGCGATTATGTAGTCCATGGCATTTATGGGATTGGAAAATATTTAGGAATTAGAACAATCGATAAAGACGACTTAAAAAGGGACTATTTAACCATTGAATATAAAGATGGTGATAAGTTATATATCCCTGCTCAAAAACTAGACTTAATAACCAAATATTCCGGGAAAGATGGAGCTATTCCCAAACTTAATAAACTAGGTAGCCGCGATTGGGAGAAAACCAAAGCGAGGGCTAGAAAAAAAGCTGAAGATATAGCTTTAGAACTATTGGAATTATATGCTTTAAGAGAGTCAAAACAAGGGTTTAAATTTAATAAAGATAATGAAGATCAAATAGAATTTGAAAAACAATTCGAGTATACCGAAACAGAAGACCAAATCAGAGTAACTGAAGAAGTTAAAAAAGAAATGGAAAGTAATAAACCTATGGATAGGTTACTTTGTGGTGATGTAGGCTATGGGAAAACAGAGGTAGCTTTTAGGGCGATATTTAAATGTATTTTATCAAATAAACAAGCCGCTATGCTTTGTCCAACTACCATCCTCTCTTCCCAGCACTTTCAAAACGCCATTAAAAGGTTTGAATCTTTCCCTGTTAATATCGAAATACTAAATAGATTTGTTTCCAGCAAGAAAGCTAAAGAAGTATTAAAAAAATTAGAAGAAGGCAAAATAGACTTATTAATCGGTACTCACAGGATATTAAGTGATGATGTTAAATATAAAAATTTGGGATTATTAGTAATCGATGAGGAGCAACGTTTTGGAGTTAAACATAAAGAAAAGATAAAACAATATAAAAATAATATTGATGTTTTAACCTTATCCGCAACCCCTATACCAAGAACCTTACAAATGTCAATGGCGGGCATTAGAAGCTTATCATTAATCGAAACCCCTCCAGTGGATAGATATCCAATTCAGACCTATGTTCTACCCGAAAACAATCAAATAATCAAAGAAGCTATTTATAAAGAATTAGCCCGTAACGGACAAACTTTTATATTATTTAATAGAATAATAAACATGGAAGAAAAATTATATGAAATTAAAAAACTAGTACCCGATGCCAAAATAGCTTTTGCACATGGACAAATGAGCAAAAATGAATTAGAAGAAGTCATGGTAAAATTCACAAATAAAGAATATGATGTTTTATTATGTACCACTATTATCGAAACAGGCATTGATATTCCTACTGTTAATACGTTACTAATTATAGACGCCGATAAATTTGGGTTATCACAGTTATATCAAATTAGAGGACGAATAGGTAGAAGCAATAAAATTGCTTATTGTTATTTAATGTATGATAATAAAAAAATACTTTCTGAAATTGCTACTAAGAGGTTAAAAGTAATTAAAGAATTTACTGAACTCGGTAGTGGTTTTGCCATTGCGATGAGGGATTTATCTATTAGAGGTGCGGGAGATATTTTAGGTAAGCAACAAGCAGGCTTTATCGATAGTATTGGGATTGAATTATTTTTAGAAATGCTTAACGAAGAGATAAATAAACTTCAAGGTAAAGAAATACCTAAAGAAGAACCTAAAGACATTCCACCATTAGTAGAGATTGCTACTGCGATTGACGATAATTATATTAGTGAGGAAGACATAAAAATAGAAATTCATAAAAAAATTAATACTATAGATTGCTATGATAAGTTATTAGAAGTTAAAAATGAAATAGAAGACAGGTTTGGTAAAGTATCGGAAGAGTTAATAGTTTATATGCATGAAGAATGGTTTGAGAAAATTGCTAGAAACATTAAAATAGATAATATAAGGCAAACTAAAAACTTTATTGAAATAGCTTTATCTAAAGAAATGAGCAATAATATTGATGGCCAGACATTATTTTATGAAGCTACCAAACTAAGTAGAATGTTTAGATTTAGTATGAGTAGAGAAAGACTAGTAATTACTTTAGATATTGTTAAACTAGAAAAACATTTCATTTATTACTTGATAGATTTAATAAAAATAATAGAAAAGTCTATAAAACAATGTAAATAATGGGAGGAAACTTTATGAATAAAATAAAAATTGACGAAGAACTGCATTTTGAAACGAATAAAAATTATTTTCTATCAGAACTAGAAAAAATTGTTGATATATCTTTAATTGATATTAGCGAAGAATATTGGATAATAGATTCTGTAAATGACCTAGGTATTATTTTTTATGGTGATGAAATAATAGTTGGTTTTCATATTGAACATATTCATTTTTATGAGGGAAATCAAGTTGAAGACGAAGACTATGATTTTATCAAAGAAACAATCTTATTTATTAAAAGTTTATTTTTAAATGGCGCAAGGTTTGACCATATTTATAAAGGGAAAAAGGAAGCTTGTGTTAAATCTTATATAAAAGATATGGGTTCCAATGAATGGCAATTAGTCATTTCTAGTTTTACAGGGTTTTTTCGTTCATTAACTCCTTTTTTAAAAAAGACGGTTGAAACCGAGATAATAAAGTTTAAACAGCAATAAATCAGGAAGTTAAAAAACAGCTTTTTTTCATTTTCCCCACTTTTTTTCATTTTCCCCTTGAAAATAGGGGGGGGGGGTGATACAATATATATGAAGAATAGGAGAGGAAGTAAATGAATCAAAAATGGAAAAAAAGGTTAGGAATTGGTGCGATTGTCGCAGTAATAATGATTGCGGGAACTGTACTATTTAAAGGTTTCCAAGATAAGGAAGATGAATATTCCTTTACTGGAGATTTTAATTCAGTTGTCGAACTAGGCACTGTTTTTAACCCAGACACTGTTAAGGTACTCAAAAACGGCAAAATAATTGATGCCGAACCAATAATTGATTTAACAAAAATCGATTATACCAAACTAGGTAAATATCCTATTACCATCAAATACATGGATGAATATGGTAATATTATTTACGAAGAAACAAGATATGTAGAAGTAAAATACACAAAGGCTCCAGATATAGCTTTAAAAGGAAGTACTCCAATTACAATACCGGTTGGGTATGACTATAAAGATGCTGGATATGTAATTAACGATAACTATAGTAAAGCTAGAGATATTAAAGTGCTTATGGATAGTACTCTTGACACATCAAGTGTTGGTAATTATCAAATAACTTATACAGCCACAGATAAAAGTGGAAATAAGTCCGAAGCTAGAAGAACAGTAATAGTAGATTCAGAAGTCGATAAATTTGGAGGGGCCACTAGTAATAATAGCGGGGACAATCAAACTGCAGAAGCTGAAAAAGAAAAAATAGGTGTATTAACCTTACAATTATATGGAGCTTCTGTCATGTATTTAGATTATCCTGATGCATATATAGAAGCTGGATATATGGCTATTGATACAGTAGATGGAGATATAACGTCTAAAGTAGTTGTGAGTGGAACAGTAAATCCTGATAAATTAGGTACATATACATTAACTTATACAGTTACTAATAGTGGAGGAAAAACCGCCACAGCCACAAGAACAGTAATAGTAAGGGATTTAATACCTCCAGAAATAACAATTATAGGTGATGAGACAGTATATGTTGAAGCTAAAACACCTTATACAGACCAAGGAGCTACTGCTACAGATAATTATGATGGAGATATAACAAATAATATAACAACCACAGGAAGTGTTAATACAGATGTTATTGGGACATATTATGTAACTTATACCGTAAGTGATAGTAGTGGAAATATGTCTCAAAAAGTAAGAAAAGTAATAGTAAGAGACACAACCCCACCAGAGATAACATTAATAGGAGATGATGTAATATATACCCCACTAGGAGGAGTATTTACTGACCCAGGAGCAACAGCCTATGATGACTATGATGGAGATTTAACAAGTAGTATAACAACCACTAGTACAGTAAATCCAGATGAAGAAGGAACGTATGAAATAACATATAAAGTGTGTGATTCAAGTAATAATTGTACTACAGAAACAAGAACAGTCATTGTTAGACCTAATATATTGAAGTATGCGGGATCCTCATCTAATGATTGGCTTAATTGTTCAGTAACAAGAGATGATATTAAGACAGTAACAATAAAAACAGATAAGGTAGCACCAAATGATGTAGTTCAAACTTGTGATGTCGGAATATATGGAGAAACTGTTACCCTATGGATAGACAGTAATGGCGATGCCACAATAGGGGCCAATGGTCCAATATATGGGAATGTTAATTCTGGTACTTTATTTTATGGATTCTCCAATTTAACCTCAATCAATGGATTAGATAATTTAAATACTTCAAATGTAACCGATATGCATGCTATGTTTGGAGTGTCTTCAAGTTTAACGAGTTTAGATGTAAGTAACTTTGACACCTCAAATGTAACAAATATGAATATGATGTTTTATGGCACAAAAAGCTTAACGAGTCTAGATGTAAGTAACTTTGACACGTCAAACGTAACGGATATGTCTGGTATGTTTATGATGCCGAGTAGGGCTACCAATTTAACGAGTTTAGATTTAAGCAATTTTAATACATCGAATGTAACTAATATGTCCAATATGTTTCTGAATGTATCTGGTTTAACGAATTTGGATGTAAGTCATTTTGACACATCAAAAGTAACCAATATGAATGATATGTTTAATTCTATGGATAGTTTAACTAGCTTAGATGTAAGTAACTTTGACACATCAAAAGTAACAGATATGTCTGGTATGTTTAGTTCCACTGGGAGCTTAACAAGTATAGATGTAAGTAACTTTGATACTTCAAATGTAACCGATATGCATGCTATGTTTTTCGGGGTAAGAGGTATAACTAGCTTGGATGTAAGTAACTTTGACACATCAAAAGTAACAGATATGTCCGATATGTTTAGTTCCACTGGGAGCTTAACAAGTATAGATGTAAGTAACTTTGATACTTCAAATGTAACCGATATGTCTTATATGTTTTCAGCGTCCACAGGTATAACTAGCTTGGATGTAA
>Ga0082212_10003136_pt1 | contig 23604 bp, 18 predicted proteins | sample TergutNt197P3_FD_71548 | JGI IMG/M metagenome (GOLD analysis project Ga0082212, IMG submission 71548) | Neocapritermes taracua P3 segment gut microbial communities from Petit-Saut dam, French Guiana - Nt197 P3 | ecosystem: Host-associated > Arthropoda: Insects > Digestive system > Gut ... | reverse complement strand
ACACAGACGCATATTGATGGCGGCAGAACCATCGGCCGCGACAAAGGCGGTTCCTGCTGCGTGGTCGATGTCATTTCAGACGTGCTGGCAAGGGAAATCGACACAGCCATCGACCTTCAGATATCCATCAATGGCGGCGAATTGACTAGCCTTGGAAAGTATGAACATCTTGAAGCGGGCACGTACACTGTGGCTCTTCACGTCAACGGGGAAGAGTTCGACGCCGTAGCGCTTGACGTTGCGCCGGATGAAGAAACAGTGCATACGTTTGTTGGCAATTTCATTATTAATAGTGGAAGCCCAGTGTATGAAGTGCTGCTTTGCCCACTGGGCTGCGGCACTTGGAAACATTAAACTAACCGGGAAATGACCATATTTTCAATGCATAATAGAAAAATGACATCTGCGGTCATGTAATAAGCACAATGTCTAGTCAGCTTCCAGCAAATTCATCGCGCATTTAGTGTCAAACCCTGTATTGAAACCGATTCTTCAGTGTATTCATCGTTTTACCACTGAAAATCATAATTTTATTTGACAAAAAACGATAAAAAGTGTGGCGCACAGCGGCAAGACATGATATAGTATTATAAAAGCTGCGTATAGGGACACATTGTTGCTAAAACTTCTCAAGATTGCTGATATTGCGTGACTACGATTTGCTGTTATATTAATCAAACGATGGACGGTATTTAAGATGAAAGTGATGCTAATTAGCCATGAACGCGGTGGTTCTTATATTGTGGATCAAGCAGGCCGATTTCAATTCGTAAAAGGTTACGATACCTACCCACCCGGCGTGGAGATAGATTTCATGCCGCAGGTCAAGCCATTGCGCTATTACGTCAAGATGGTGGCTGTTGCCGTTTGCCTAGTTATTTTCGTGTCGTTCAGTTGTTTTACTGGGCTGTCAAAGGCAGAGAGCTATTCCGTATTTGTGGACATAAACCCAAGCGTTGAACTGGTGTTCAACAATCTGGACAAACTAAAGGAGGCGAAGTCGCTAAACGAAGAAGGCGCGGCGCTTATGGAAGGATTTTCACTTAGCGGCAGCCCTGAGCGTACAGTAGTCGCACTGATTCACAAGGCTGAAGCGATGGGGTATTTTGTCGTCCAAGACGACTTGAAGGCAGTTTCAGTCATGGTCGCGACAAAAGGCGGCAACGACCCGGACGGGTACCGCTTGCGCATAAGCGATGCACTGAAAGAGGACAAGATTCTGGATGTTGTCGATGTTGACATATGCAAACCGGGTTTGCTCGAAAAAGCGGAGGAGTACGGTATTTCTCCTGGTAGGCTGAGATTGGCGGAGACACTGATCGAATTTGACCAGTCGATGATTATCGGCGATGCTATAAAAATGCCAGTGAACGACTTGGTGTCTGCAATAAAAGAGGCAGAAAACAAAAGCAAGACCAACCAAAAGGTAAGCGAGAGGGAAGAAATCATCGGATGGAGCTCAGTGAACTATAGCATTGATCAAGACGTGAAACCAGGCATCGGAACGACGCAGAGGCGTAGCACAAGCAAAGCGGAAAGTAGTGGCGTTGAGGATTATGTCGAAGAAAAACGCACGATGGATTCCGAGCAAGATACATTAGATGAGGGAGGCTTGCCGGACGACGTATCGGAATTTATTGACGATGAAGACGGAGGGCAGGAGGGAAGACAAGAAGAATTAGACAGCAATCTTGACAACATAGAAAAAGAAGAAGAAAACAGCGAAGGCGATGTTGACCCTGAAAATAAAGGGACAGGCCTTGGCAAAAGCAACAGCAAAAGAAAACCTGCAAAAGACAGCAGCAACACAGGCAGCACAGGCAACACAAACAATAACGGCAATGGCGAAGCAGGCCCGCCAAGCCCCGATGGTTCTGGCGACAGCGAAACAGGCTCGCCAAGCCCCGATGGTTCAGGCGGCAGCGAAGGCGAGGGCAACCCGCATGGCAACGATGGAATTTCTGGCGAAAGAGGCCGGGTATTATATTTTAGATGAATACGAAATTATTGTAATAGGGGCGGGCCACGCAGGATGCGAGGCCGCGCTGGCCGCCGCCCGGATGGGCGTCCGCACGCTGCTTTTAACGATGGATTTGGGCAGCGTGGCGCTGATGCCGTGCAACCCCTCCATCGGGGGCACGGGCAAGGGCCAGCTTGTGCGGGAGGTGGACGCCCTGGGCGGGCAGATGGGCCTTGCCATCGACCGCACGTTCCTGCTGAGCAGGATGCTGGGCCGGGGCAAAGGGCCCGCGGTGCACAGCCTCAGGGCCCAGGCGGACAAGGGGGCGTACCAGCGGGAGATGCTGCGAACGCTTTTTTCCACGGCAAATCTGACGGTTCGCCAGGGAGAAGTCACACATATCTATATGAAAGGCCGCACGTCTTCCCCTGCCGGGGTGCGGACCGCCACGGGGGAGGACATCCCCTGCCGGGCGGTGATCATGTGCGGTGGCGTATACCTGAACAGCCGGGTTATCATCGGGGACCACAGCCGTGAGGAGGGGCCTCAGGGCTTGCGGCGGGCGGCGGGCCTGTCCGCCTGCCTGAGGGATCTGGGCTTTGAACTGCGGCGGTTTAAAACCGGAACCCCGGCCCGGGTGGACGCCCGCTCCATCGATTTTGGAAAGATGGAACCCCAGGCGGGGGACGAACCGATTACCCCTTTCTCCTTCCTGACCTTGGCCCAGGCCCCAGGGAGCGGCTGCGCCTTCCCCCTGGAAAACCGGGGCAGATGCTACCTAACCTATACCAATGAAACCACCCACCGGATCATCCGGGAGCACATGCACCTGTCCCCCCTGTTTCGGGGGGATATCAAGGGGGTTGGGGCCCGTTATTGCCCCAGTATTGAGGATAAGGTCCGCCGCTTCGCGGATAAGGACCGTCATCCGGTTTTTCTGGAGCCGGAGGGACAGGACAGTCCGGAATGGTATGTGCAGGGCATGAGCAGCAGCCTGCCCGAGCAGGTGCAATGGCCCATGTACAGAAGCGTAACCGGCCTGGAAAAGGCGGTGCTTACCCGCCCGGCCTACGCCATAGAGTACGACTGCATAGACCCCACGGAGCTAACCCTCACCCTGGCAAGCCGCCGCTTTCCCGGGCTATACTTCGCCGGGCAGGTGAACGGCACTTCCGGCTATGAGGAAGCCGCGGCCCAGGGCATCCTGGCGGGCATGAACGCCGCATGCTTCCTGCGGGACAAACCGCCTTTCATCATCACCCGGGATATGGGCTACCTGGGTGTGATGGTGGACGACCTCTGCGTGAAGGGCGTGGACGAGCCCTACCGGATGATGACCAGCCGCTGCGAATATCGCCTTCTGCTGCGCCAGGACAATGCGGATCTGCGCCTGACCGCCATAAGCCACGCCTGCGGATTGGCGGACAGCGCCCGCCTGGCTCTGCGGGAGGCCAAGGCGCGCCAAACCGAGAACCTGCTGAAGCGGCTCCGGGAACTGCGGCTGCCTCCCACGCGGCCGCGGGAGGCCTGGCTACGGGCATACGGCCAGCCCCCCTGCGACACCCCCCTTTCCGCCGTGGATTTGCTTCGCAGGCCTGATATTGATTTGGCGGCCCTGGCCGCCTTCGGCGCTTCCGGCTTGGATCTGTCCGATATTCCGGCGGACGCCCGGCAGCAGGCGGAACTCGGCGTCAAGTACGAAGGCTATTTGAAAAAGCAGGAGGCACAGCTCCTTCGGGCCCGGGCCATGGAGGACTGGCTTCTGCCGGCGGACACGGACTACCTGGAGATCCGTGGCCTGCGCCTGGAAGCCCGGCACAAACTGCAACAAAAGCGGCCCCAAAGCCTCAGCCAGGCCAGCCGCATCCCCGGGGTGAACCCGGCGGACATCGCCGTACTGATGGTGTGGCTCAAAAAGCGGCGGGAATATGCCCCATGACCGGAACCTTCGGTATTTGTTTTGGAAAGGGGGTTTCCCCATGGCCGGGAAGATTCGCTTTTCTCCCCTGTTCCTGGTAGTGTTCGGGGTCTGCATGGTCAGCTATTCCGGCCCAATGGTCAAGGGCGCCCTGCACGCCGGCGCCAACCCCGCATCCATTGCCGCGCTGCGGATGCTAAGCGCGGGAGGTATTCTGGCCCTGCGGGCGGGCGGGCTGCGCCCAGCTTTTCGGCGAACTCATCCCCAGTCCGCGCAGGAACGAAACATGCGCCCCGCCCGAACGGACAGCGGGGCCGGCGCGATGGCTATGGTGGGGCTGGCCGCCCTGTTTCTGGCGGGCCATTACCTGGCCTGGATCTTCTCCCTTACCGGCGTTTCCACCTTTGCCTCCGTAGCCCTGGTCAGCACTCAGCCGCTCTTTGTGGCGCTGTTCAGCTACCTGCTTTTTCGGGAAACCATTCCCCGCAGGGCTGTTCCCGGGGCGGCGCTGGCTTTGCTGGGAGCACTGCTGATCGCCTTGGCGGCCGCCGCGCCCGGGCAGGCGGAACTTGCGGGCGGCGGCCAAGGAGCAGCCGGGCTTACAAACGGCGAAGGGGCAAGCGGGCTCAGCCTGTCCGTCGATGCCGGCGCCGCCTCAGGCGCGGCTCTGCTGGGAGCGGCCCTGATGGCCGCCCACTGGCTTACGGCCCGCCGGGTCCGCGCCGTCCTGCCCGCGCGGATTTATACCCCCGCCCTATACCTGGCCACCGGTTCCATTTTGGCTGTTTCCGTGCCTTTTTTAGGCGGCTTCCATATGCCCGGCCCGGCGCTGCCCTACATGGCGGGGCTGGTGTTGGGCAGTACCCTGCTGGGCCACGCCCTGTTCTCCTCCGTGATCGAAACGGTATCCCCCGGAGTCATCAGCTTCGCCCTGCTGGGGGAACCCCTGGGCGCCATGCTGTTTGCCATGCTGTTTTTGGGAGAATTTCCGTCGCCCTGGGTGCTGGCGGGAGGAGCCGTGACCCTGCTGGGCCTGTGCCTGTACCTGGCCGTCTCTTTGCACCCGCGGGCCGGGACTTTATAGCTCGCATCAATCGCCGCCGCGCCCGATTCCCGCAAACGCTCCCGCCTGCGGCCCGCCTGATCCGCCTGGGCGAAGGGGAGCGTTCGCGATAGGGCTGTTTATCGGCAAAGAATACCCATTACAAAAACCCCATGCTCTTGAATGCCAATATCCACAAAAACACGGTTGCCGTGGAAAAGGCCGTGGAAAATACCACTTGGCCGGCGGCAAAGGCATCGTCTCCGCCCATCTGCTGGGCCATAGGGTAGCTGCTCACCGCCGTGGGAGAGGCGAAAACCGCGATCAGCGCGGCCAGGGACACGCCCCGGATCCCCAAAAGAACCGCCGCAGTCAGACAAGCCAGGGGTACCAGCACCAGCCGCGCCGTCACGCTCATAAACAGCATGCCCGCGCTGGTTTTGACCCGGCGGAAATCCAGCGACGCGCCCAGCACGAACAGGGAAAGGGGCGTGGTCATACCGCTGATGCCGCGCAGGGGCGCGTCCAGCAGCTCCGGCAGCCGCACTCCCAGCCTCCAAAACAAAAACCCCAGCGCCGTGCTTATGATGAGCGGGTTCAGCAGGATTCCCCGCGCAATACTGGCGGGCTTCCCCCGCTCACGGCCGTGGAGCATCAGGGCTACGGTGGACAGAATGTTGAACACCGGCACCACCACAACCACCATCATAACCGCCACGGAAACATCCCCAGCCGGGTACATCGACAGCACCAGGGGTATGCCAAAAATCGCGTAGTTGCTTCTGGCCACCCCTTGTATCAGCACGCCCCGGGCCTCTTCCCGCCGGCAAACCCGGGGCGCCAGCCAGAACATCAGCAGAAAAACTGCCACTGTCCCCGCAAAGGCGAACACCAGCGTTCCGGCATCCACCGGGGTCCCCCGGTCCGCGTCCATCAGGTTCAGGCAAAGGAGGCACGGCAAGAAGATGCGGAACACGCAGCCGTTGATCTTCCGGGTTGCGTTCCCGTCCACCCAATGAAGGCGCCGGGCTCCGTAACCCACACCCATCATCACCAGCAGCGGGAAAACCGCGTTGACGGAAAACAGCAGATCCTGCACGGAACGCACCACCCATCCTCGCGCAATCGGCCGGCCGGGCCGGTACTTTTGGAATACCCCGATCTTACCGCTTTTTCAACGGCCTGTCAACGAAGCCGGCAGGCTCACGGTTCTTGTACGGATTCCATGAAAACCGCCAAAGCATTCCATATGGAACGCCGTCTGTCTACCCTCTCCGGCAGGAGCGCAGCATTCGCACCGGCAGGAAAAACTTCCCTCCCTGCCGAAGGAATCTCTGTTGAATGTATTTTCGGAGGCGAACGATGAGCCAATTTCTCGCACCGCTGAACTATGGCAGGGCCTGGCACGTGCTGGCCGGGCTGAGCCGTTACGCCGCCTACACAACCGAGGGCGCCCTCGGCCTCCACGAGCTGCTTCAGCGCAGCTACCCGCTCCTCTTTCAAAAAACGGACCGGAAGATCTTCGCCAACCAGGCGCTGCTGCTGGAACTGCCCGGAGCCAACGTAACGGATCCCATGGTCTTCGTAGCCCACCTGGACGGCGGCGGCGCCGTCCCATCCGAGACCGACGGCGCCGCGCCCTCCAACCCCGCTTCTCCCGCTCCCCAAAACGCCGCACCCCGGAAATCCGCAAACCCTCCGGCATCCGCCAGCCGCCTGCCCGCGGCTCTCGGTCATGCCCACGTTGTTACCTTGCTGGAAGCGGTGGAGACCCTCCTGGCCGAAGGATACCATCCCGGCGGCGATCTGATTCTGGCCCTATCCATGGACGGGCTCTCCGGCGGGGAGGGGGCTCGCGATATGGCCGCTCACCTCAGGTCCCGCAAGCTTTCTCCCTGCTTTGTACTGGATTTCGGCGGGTATGTAACCCATTCCGCCTTCCGTACGTACCTGCCAAAAAACGCCCCCCTGGCTTTCGTAGGCATATCGGAGAAGGGGCTGCTGGCGGGCAGGCTGACCGCTGACCCATCCACCCTTCGGGGGCGGGCCGCCAACTTCGGGGCGCCACGGGCTCCGGGAGATCACGCTCGCGGAAACGCCTCAACCGGAAATCCTTCCTTAGGCAGCCAATCTCTGCCGGAGTTGCTTAAAGGCGGCGCCCGCCTGGCCCGCAAAACCCGCGGGACCTCCCTGTGCGGTAGCAGCGTACTGATGCTCCAAACCCTGGGGAGGCAAGCGCCATTTCCCCAACGGCTGCTGGTGTCCCACCCCCGTCTCACCTTTCCCCTGCTTCGGTTCCTATGGCGCAAGCGCGCCGTCTTGGGCCAGTTTTTCATGTGGGAGAGGACCCTTACCCACCTTTCCTGCAACGGGGCCCCCGGCAGCGCTCCCCGGGACGCCTCTCTTTCCTTCCGCCAGACCACCCTTCCAGGCCGGGCGCTGCCCGCCTGGAAGCACATCCTCCGGGAGCGGGCGGCCAACGAAAATCTGCGCCTGGAAACCCCCGTCGAATGGGAACCAAGCCCTCACAGCCGCATTGGAGGCGAAGCCTGGGAAGCCCTTGAAACCGCAATTCAAATCCTTTTTGACCGGGTATCCATCGTGCCCTGCCTCTCTCCGTACGTGTGCGACGGCCGTTTTTACGCCAGCCTCCGCAACAACGTTTACCGTTTCTCCCCTTTCCTGCTCACCGCGGACGAAGCCGCCGCCGGCCGGTGCTCCCTTGCCGGCGACACCCTCCAGACAGCCGTCCAGTTCTTCCGGCAGATGCTGTCCGTATAACGAGGAGGCTCATCCTTGCTTTCCATCCTCTATCTGCTATGGTTCCTGGCATGGGGCGTCGTCATGGTCAGGTGGCTGCTGCCCCGCCTGAGCCCTCTGCTCCGGGTGTATCTGGGCCTGTCCCTGGGCGTGCTGCTGATGATGTGGCTGCCGGCGTTGCTGGCCTGCGCGCTGGCCTTTACGCTGACGGCTCACTGGGCTGCGGCCGGCCTTATGGGAGCGCTGGCCGCGCTGTGCTATCTCCTGCGGGACCCGTCTTCCCCCGCGCCCTTTGACCGGGAGCAGAAGCGCCGGTTGCGCATGCTGGCGCTTTTGGTGGCGCCCATGACCCTGTTGAGCGCGTACCTGCAATATACCCACAGCCTCCGCCTCACCCCGGAGGGGGCCTACCATGTGGGGCAAAGCACCTACGGGGATCTGTCCCTGCACCTGGCAGTAGCCACCAGCGTTGTAAACGCGCCCTTTCCCCTAAGTAACAGCTTGATGCTGGGCGCTTCCATGGCCTATCCCTACCTGGCGGATTCCTTCGCCGGCTCCTTTTATATGCTGGGCATGCCGCTGAATACGGCCATGGCCTTTTCCGGCACGCTGATGATGGCGCTGGTATACGCGGGATACACCCTGCTATGCCTCCAGCTCTGCCGCCGCGCGGGAGCCGTCCCGCTGGCGGTTTGCCTGCTGTTTTTCAACGGGGGCCTTGGTTTTTTCTACACCTTGAGCGGCCGTGCGGAGAACGGCCAGGTCACCACAATCCTGGACAATCTTCGGAACGTGCTTGAGGGGTATTACCAAACCCCCACCAACCAGCCCGACCCCAACAACCTCCGCTGGTCCAACATCATCTGCGATATGCTTATCCCCCAGCGCGGCATCCTTGGGGGCTGGACAATGCTGCTTCCCTGCTTCAATCTGCTGCTTCCGCCTCTTGCCGGGCGGGGGCGGCACGGGGTACGGGGCTTGGCGCTGCTGGGCCTATTCGCCGGGGGAATGCCCCTGCTGCACACCCACAGCTTTCTTGCCCTGGCCCTGGCCAGCGCCGGTTTCCTCCTCCACAGCCTTATCACCACGCCCAGGGGAAGCCGGCTTCAAGCGCTGCTTCCCTGGCTCCTGTACGGCGGCATCGCGGCAGCCCTGGCCCTGCCACAGCTCATTCCCCTCACCCTGCCCCAAGCCGCGGGAAGCGACCATTTTCTGCGCTTTCAGTTTAACTGGTGCAACAACCGGGGCGGCCGGGGGCTGGTGGATCCCTACCTGTGGTTCTATGTAAAAAACATCGGCCTTCCCTTCCCGCTGATCCTGCTGTCCCTCCTGCCTATGCCGGGCCGGGTTCCTGAGGCTCCCGCCCGCCGGGACGGGGAGAGCCGGCCGCCGACCCTCCTGCCGGCGGCGGGCGGCTTCCTCATTTACGGGGTGGCGGAGTTCGTGCTCTTCCAGCCCAACGAATACGACAACAACAAACTCTTTTACGTGTGGTTCATGCTTTGCCTGCCCATGGCCGCGGAATACGCCCTTTCCCTTTACGAAAAGCTCCGCGGCCTGGGAGGACGCCGGATCATCGCCGGAGCGTTCCTGTTTGTGTGCTTTGTTTCAGCCGGGCTCACCGTAGCCCGGGAGTGGGTCAGCGACTACCGGGCTTACGCCGGGGAGGACATTGAGGCGGCGGAGTTCATCAAGGCCGAAACCCCGGAGCACTCGGTTTTCGTCACGGGGAACCAGCACCTAAACCCGGTCAGTTCCCTGGCCGGCCGCACCATCCTCTGCTCCAGCGATCTGTACCTGTACTTTCACGGCTTCAACACCCGGGCGCGCCGGGCGGAAATCGCGGCCTTCTACGAAAATCCCGCGGCGAACCTTGCTTTTTTGAAGGAGTACGGTGTACAATATATATACGTCTCCGCCCACGAGCGGGACGACATCCAGTACGACCTGGACGAGGCCGCCTTGGAGGCGCTTTTTCCTTTGATCTACGATTCGGGAGGGCGCCGGATATTTAGCGTTCCGGACGGCTGAACCGGCGGCGCCGGACACGGATCCGGGGCTGTCATCCCGGGGAGGTGCCCTATGGAGCGTTTTCTGCGCTATTCCTTCGAGCACGGCCGCCCCATCCGCGGGGTGCTGCTGGTTCAGGGCAAGCTGGTTCAAAAGACCTTTACCGTACTGGCAATGACCCGGGACGAAGCCACCCTGGAGCTGGGCCGCAAAAAGCCGCCCCTCCTCCTGCCCCGCCGGGACATCCTCAGCTGCGATTACGCCCGTGGCGACAGCGGAGAATCGTAATATGCCGTCCCAACCACGCTGCGCGCATAAACTGGAGGCGTCGTGATGACCAAGACCAGGATCCTCCCCATCCAAAAAACCATCGCGTTTTTACGCGCGCACCCCAGGGAATACGAGATGATCCGCTACATCATTGCAGGCGGCCTCACAACCCTTTTGAGCCTGGCGGTTTCTTCCCTGTATTGCATCCTTGTCTCCGCGGATCATACGGTGGACGGGGCCACCGTAGCCCAGCTCAATGTGGGAAAGGGGCTTTCCTGGGTCATCGCAGTGCTGTTTGCCTTTTGGGTCAACCGCCGCATGGTGTTCCTGCGCCGCGGGGGAACCGCCGGCCTCATCATGAAGGAACTGGCGCAGTTTGCGTTCAGCAGGGCCGTCAGCGGGCTGGCGTTTGAGTTTGGCCTGCTGAACCTGCTGGCCCTCCTGGGCGTCGGCAACCTGCTGAACATGCTGATCGTCCTGGTCTTTGTAACCGTAGCCAATTATGTGGTGAGCAAGTTCTGGATTTTTTCCCGCAAGGAACAAAAGGAGGACCAGCGTGACTGATTTTGTGAGCAATTGGAATCATAACCTTCTCACCCTTCCCTTCGCGCCCCTGGGCCTCATCGCCATGAAAGGCTGCGAGGAACTGGGGCAGAAAGTGAATGCCTGGCTGCTAAAGTGGCGTGAGCAGCAGGAGGCGCTGGAAGAAACGCCCCTGATGTCCCTGATGGGGCACAACCGTCAGGATTTTCTCATCGAAGCCCACTGCCCGCGCTTCAGTACGGGAGAGGGCAAAGGAATGCTAAGCGGCAGCGTACGCGGCTATGATATCTATATTCTATGTGACGTGGGCGCATACAACGTAACGTACAAAATGTACGGCCGGGAAGTGCTCATGTCCCCGGACGATCATTTTCAGGACCTGAAGCGGATCATCTCGGCCATCGGCGGCCGGGCAAAGCGGATCAACGTGATCATGCCCCTGCTCTACGAGGGGCGGCAGCACCGCCGGGTCTCCCGGGAAAGCCTGGATTGCGCCATTGCCCTTCAGGAGTTGGAGCGCATGGGCGTTACCAACATCATCACTTTTGACGCGCACTATCCTCGGCTGCAAAACGCCGTTCCTCTCACCGGCTTTGACAGCGTGAAGCCCTCCTACCAAATCCTCAAATCCCTGTTTCGCAAAGAGGAGGCTCTGCTGCTGGACCGGGAACACATGATGATCGTAAGCCCGGACGAGGGCGCCATCGACCGCAACATCTTTTTCAGTACGGTCCTGGGCCTGGACATGGGCATATTCTATAAACGGCGGGACTATACAACCGTGGTGAACGGTCGCAACCCCATCATCGCCCACGAATACCTGGGCGACTCCGTGGAGGGAAAGGATATCTTCGTCAGCGACGACATCCTTGCCTCCGGCGAAAGCGCGCTGGACCTGGCCCGGGAATTGAAGAAGCGCAGCGCGGGCCGCATTTTCGTCAGCGCCACATTCGCCCTGTTCACCAACGGCCTGGATGCCTTCCACAAGGCTTATAGCGAGGGCGCCATCAGCCGGGTCATCGCCACCAACCTCACCTACCGCGTTCCGGAGCTGCAGGAAGCGCCCTGGTTCATTGAGGCGGATATGAGCAAGTACATCTCCTACATCATCGCCTCCATTAACCACGACCGGGGCCTCTCCGCACTCCTGAACCCCTACGAGCGCATCCGCGGCCTGGTGGCCAGCTACAACCAGAGCCAGGCCAAAGCCGGGCTGCGGCTGGTGTGACCCGCGGCACGGATATCGTCCCCCCTGCGGAACCCCTTAACCATTACAGCCGGAGGGCTTCGGCTCCTCCGAGAAGGATGAATCCGCGATGGTGAAAAACCTTCTGGAAGTCTTATACGAAAACGAGACCCTTGAAACGGAAAACCTATTGCTCCGCAAATTTACAGCAGAGGACGCGCCCGACGTACTTGAGTACGGCAGCGATGCGGCAACCTTACAATACCTCGTCTGGGACGGCCTTACGACCCTTGAGGAAGCGAAAGCGGCGATCTATGAATACTATTGGTCCAAACCGGGCATTTATGCCATCGAACGGAAAGAAAGCAAAAAGTGCATTGGCAATATTGATTTGCGGTTGGAGCCGGAGCATGAGAAAGCCAGCTTCGGATATCTGCTGAACCGCCGGTACTGGGGAAAGGGCTATATGACCGAAGCGCTATCCGCCCTGTTGGCGCTTTGTTTCGAAAAGCTCGGTCTGAGCCGCGTCGAGTCCATCCACTATGTCGGCAATGAAAGGTCGGGGCGAGTCATGCAAAAGTGCGGTATGGAAAACGAAGGCGTCGCCAGGCGGGAAGTGAAGGTTAAGGGCGTTTTCCATGACGTGGTTCATTACGGGATCACCAAGGAGCGATGGCTGTCAGGGGACAGGGGCTAAGCCACGGGTTCCTACTCCGGCCCAGGACGGAATTCATTCCCTTGCCAGTTCCCGTCACGGGTGAAACAGCCTGATCGCCGGGGGGATTCACTACAACGAAATTGCGGAGGGACGGATATGCGGAGGCGGAGGCTGCTATACGGAGGCTGCGCCCTTTTTTTCGTATTGTTCAACGCGGGGATTGCATACGCAGAATCCCCCCTTGCCACGGATATGACCACGCGCTGCAAGTTCTACCTCTCTCACAAACCGGCGCACGAGGAACGCCTGTTTGACAGCGACGCGTACACTTATTGGCAAAGCGGCAAAAGCGGGGATGGCTATATTCAATTTCTGAAGCCGGCCGGTTCCGCCTTTCTGAGCGTACTCTGGGCAAAAGAGCCGGAACGCGCCGCGCTGTTCCTGCGCGCGAACGGGGAAAGCTTTCCGATGGAATACTTCGGTTCCGCGTACGGGTCTGTTCCGGAAAACTTTTCGCTTCCGGCGGAACCGGGGCTGTACAGGCTTTGCGCGATGGACTGTGAGATGGCCGTCGCGGAGTTGCGCGTACATACCGGAAGGCTGGATGCCTTTATGGTTGCCGACGAGTCGCGTGCGCAGCTCGGTGAAACGGAACATTTTTTTGAGCGTCAGGGATATCCCGCTTCCCCGACGCTATCACAAACTAAAGACCGCGACGCGAAGCCGATACGGCGCAACAACAAGATAAGCCAGCGTATCCGGCAGGCGCAGCAGCGCTTGCGAGAGCTGGGCTATTACGGGGGCGCCGCAAACGGCGTTATCGGCAGTGCCGCTTATCTTTCCCTGCTTCGCTTCCAGCGCGTAAACGGCCTCTTTCCCAGCGGCGCCTATGACTCCGCAACCGCCCGCATGCTGGATGACCCCCTTGCGCTTTCCGCGCCGACCCTTCCGGCGGCACTTGAAAAGCCGCCCCGCAATGCCAGCGCCCTCGTTGATTTCCTATACGCTCATCTGGGCGACGGCTATGTGTATGGCGGCGGCGGGGAAATATCGACGCCCACCGTTCGTGGCGCGGCGGCAAGGCTGTTTCCGGAATACAAACCGCTCCTGACGGGATATGCCCGCAGGTGGGACGGATTGCCGGTATTTGACTGCACAGGGCTGCTGATGGCCTTTCTGGACGCTTCCAAAGGCGCCTTTCCGGACCGCTGGCGCGTAACCGTAAACGGCGCCGCAAGCCGGTGGATGACGGAAATCGGCCCCATCCATACAATGCCGCGCCAACCGGGCCTGCTGCTGCTGCAGGAGGATCCGGACAAGCCGAACGCCTACATGCATATCGGCGCATATGTGGGCGACGGCTGGTGTATCCATGCCCGCGGCCATCGCTACGGCGTCGTCAGGGAGCCGATGCCGCAGCTATGGACCCATTGGGCGCGCCCGATCTGGCTGGAAATGGACATTGCCCATGAACCAAGGTCCCCATGGCCCCAATACATGGGTTCCGGAAGCTGGGTTATTGCGGACAGCTCTACGGGCGACGCCGTTCAGCTATACAGCAAGCCGAATAAAGGGGCCAAGTACAGAACCGGGGTCAGCCTGCCGAACTATACCGAGCTGATGATCGAGTCCGTCCCGCCGGACCTGCCCTACTGGCGCGTTGCAACCGTGCCGGACGCAAAGGGCAACCCGGTTACCGGCTACGTATACGCGCGGGACTTGTCGGTGATCCAATAGGCAATGAACGTCCCGCGGCCGATACAGGCGCGGCGAGCCGCACAAACTGGCAAAGCTTATCGTTGCCGGTCATGCTCTGTATGAGATTTTTACCGCGAGTTTTCCCAGTATTCCCATAGGGACGATACGGGCGATCATCGAAGTAAACCGCCCAAACTTTCGATAGAATAAGTTAAACAGCAAATAGGGCTTGCGCTGCGCCTTGCTTTTTGGATAGCGGCGGATGATATTGTTAAAAGAATAAAAACGCCGGTACATCCAACGATACCCCTCGTTAAGCTCTGCCGCCGTCATGCCAACAGGCCTGAAAACCACATGTGCGGTGTTGTATTTCCCCAAATCATAATCAATGATCCTTCCCGCCGCATCCATGCTTCGATGCAACTCAGTGCCGGGGTAGGGCGTAAGGATATGAGAAGTCAATGTCTCAATCCTCATCTTTACCAACCAATCAAGCGTGCGCCCGAAAGTGTTTTTGTCGTCGCCATCCAAGCCAAAGACCATGCTGGCGTTAATCATGATGCCCCTGCTATGTATCGCCTCAACAAGCGCTTCATACTTCGCAACTTTATTGTCTTTATTCACACTTTCCAATGAAGCCGTATTGATTGATTCAAAACCGATAAACAGACTTTTACAACCGGTTTTTGCCATTAGGTCAAGCAACTCCGAATAATCAAGAATACTTGTCGTTACAGCCGCGCTCCAAATAAGATTCATTCCGTGAATCTCATTCAGCAGCTCATGGGTATATTGCGGATTGCCTATAAAGTTATCGTCAATGAAAAGAATATGCCGGGTGCCAAGAGCCTTCATATCCCGTATCACGTCAGGAACGGGCCGCCTTGTATATAGCCTGTTATTACAGCTATTGTAGCAGAAGCCGCAACGATTCGGGCAGCCCCTGCTTGTTAAGACAATATTCGTATAAAGGTATTTCCGCTGCTCCCTATCGCCGTACATCGGGGAAGCAATTTCATCACCGCGAAATTCATTCATATCACAGTATTCTTGATGTAAGCAGCCCGCTTCAGCATCTTGAACAATCTTCGCCCATACCCTTTCGGCAGGGCCGATACAAATTGCGCTGAAATGCGGCAGACAGTCCTCCGGGCGGCAAGTAACGTGAATGCCTCCGGCAACAACAGGTATACCTCGCCGCATAAACTCGGCGGCGATTTTGCACGCGCGCGGCATTACATCCAATGTGACCGTGATGCCTACCAAGCCAACCCTGCGATCATAATCAATCTTTTCTACGTTTTCGTTTATCATCGTTGTTTCGTGCCCACCGGGAGTCAGGCTTAAAAGCGTAAGCAGCGCAAGCGACGGCGACATGCGCGTTTTAAGGTCGGTGTCCATGGGCCGCTTATTCATTTTGGGCTGAATAAGAAGAATTTCCATAACTTCCTCCCTAAAAATGAACAGAGATACTATGGACACGCCAAATCATTTGGCCATATTATACGCGAGCCAAACAGACGGGTCAAATTTACTTGTTTCAACAGCGTTTATCGCCTGCTTTGGAACATGCACACGCTCCTCCATTCTTTTGAGCAAGCCCCCGTTCTTCACGCAATTCGTTACCCTTGTTACGCATACGCTCACCTCAACTGCTCGCGCTCTGATAACGCTTCAATCCAAACCGCCAGAACCACAGCGCAAACGCCGTGAAAACCAACGCGGTGCAAAGCCCGTGAATCAGCCCCGGCAACCTCAGCGCGCCGGATAAAAACTGCGTTGGAACCGTTGCCATAATGCCATAGGGCAGTATCAGGTAAAACAGCGCTTTCAATACGCCTTTGTACAGAATGCCGGGAACTTTGAAATTTATTTCGATCAGCGGTTCTTCCAGCTGCATGATGCCTTTCGCTGAAACGACAAGGAATGGGAAGGTTCGCAGAATAAGCTCCAGATCATACCAAAGCAGCGTCATAAACAGAACAAGTACGGAATAAGCCAGCCCGGCCCACAATGAAACTTCAATACCCGTAACCGTTACGCCGTAGCAAACCACCAATACGCTGAAAATCACCAGCGGAACGGAGCCGGGATTCACATTTTCAAAAGTCAAGCGCAGCAGCGGATTCACGGGTTTTGTCAGATACTGATCGAGATCGCCTCTTTTGATTTTTCCGGGGATGTCCACGACGCCGAAAAAGTACAGCAGCATATTCAGCGCGTTAATGATCGCAAATGTGCCGACGAAAATAATCATCTGTCCCCTGTTCCATCCGCCGATGCTGTCCACTTGCGAGTAGATCGCCTCAAAAGCCAGAAGCTGTACTATAAACATGGTTCCATCCGCGATGAACGCGCCAAAAAAGCTGAAACGAAACATCATCATCCGTGACAGCTTAAGCCTGATGAGAAGAAGAATAAACCTCAGGTTTCTTTTCATACGCCCACCCCGTCATACTTTTTTCTGAGCCGGCCATACGCATACCGCGCAACGCACAGCATTGCCGCGGTCCATACCGCCGTCACGGCCAAGCCGGCCAGCCCCTCCGAAGCCTCTAACTGCCCGGTCAGCAGCATTGCCGGCGTGAAAGCGGTATGGGTAAACGGAATCAACCGCAAAACCGAAAGCGCCGCTTTGGGCAGCAGGGACAGCGGGACCATTGATCCTGTAACGAATGCGATGATACTCCATTGGACATGCAGGAAAAATTCGATTTCTAAAAACTTGAACGTCAGTATTCCCATAAAATACTGAAAAACCGCCGTAAACGCAAGTCCCAGTAGAATCATTGCAGCCGCCAGCAGTATTTGCGGGACGCCGCCCGTAATCGTGATATCGACGCCAAATACAAGGGCGCAAATAGCCGCAGCCACAAAGCTAAAACCCAAATGAAACGCCGATTCACCCGCCACCATCGCGCCAAAGAAACCCATGGGGCTCATTGGCGTCACCATATGCCCCGAAAATCTGCCGGTCCGTATCAGTTCCGAAATCTCGCCGCTGATCTGATGGGAGAAGTCAACCGAACGCACGATGGAGCAAATGAAGTAATAGGAGATCATCGAATGGAAAGTGAAACCTCCAATCCATTCTTTCCCCTCAAAAACCGCCTGCCATACAATCCACCCAGCCAAAATGCGGCCCATCGTGGCAGCCATCGTCATGGCCACATCAAAACGCCAGACGATTTGCATTTTGAAGCTAAGCCGGAATACTTCCCGGTATTTTCTCACATCCTCACCCCCGTTTCACCCCGATACATTCTCTCCACAATGACGCCGATCTCTTCCTCCTCTACGGAAATATCGCATTGCGGATAACTCCGCATAACCTGTTGCAGCACAGAACCGCTTTTCTCTTTTTGTACGGTAAATATCGCTTTATGCGGGTTTTGCTCTACCATCCCGCAGCCGTCCGGCATTGTAAAAACCGCTTCCTCTTCAAATTGAACCGTCACTTTTTTATGGGTCTGGTATGCATTAAACAGCTGGTCCGTATCGCCGTCATAAACCTTGCGCCCGCCTCCCACTACAACGCTGCGCGGGCACAGGCTGCGCACATCCTCCATATAATGCGAAGTCAGCAGTATGGTTGTGCCGTATCGGACGTTCACTTCTTTCAGAAACGCCCGGATCTGCCTTTGCGCAGGCGCGTCCAATCCAATGGTCGGCTCATCAAGAAACAGCACCTTGGGATTATGCAGCAGCGCCGTTACCAGTTCCATTTTCATGCGCTCGCCCAGCGAAAGCGTACGAACCTGCGTGTTCAGATATTCCCGCGCGTCAAACAGGTCGGTAAACATTTCAAGATTGCGCTGATAAACGTCATTGGATATCCCGTACATCTCCTTGAACAGCAGGAAGGTATCGGCGGCGGTCAGGTCAAAAATGAGCTGACTCTTTTGGCCCATCACCACTGCGTATTGCTTTTTAAAAGCGTTTTCCAGTTTGTTCGGATAATACCCCAGCACAGACAACTCCCCTGAGGAGGGCGCGATAATGCCGGTCAGCATTTTTACAAGGGTGGTCTTACCCGCGCCGTTGGGCCCGATCAGCCCCACAAACTCGCCGGCCTCAACGTCAAGATCAAAATGATCAACAGCCGTTTTATCAACAAATTTGCGCCTGAACAGCGATTGAACGCTGCCCGCCAGCCCGGGTTCTTTCACAAATCGCCGGTATGTTTTGGTCAGATTTTTCGTATGAATCATCATCGTTTCTTTCCCCCATGTTTTTCGTATTGGCGGCAGAATTTAGAAATATCCTTGTCCCTCCGCCGCTTTTCCCTCAGGTACCTTGCTTTGCCGTCCGCGAATTCATTCTCCCGTTTCTGCGCGCGATAACGCTCCCATCGTTCTTGCGTAAGCGAGCCGTCGGCAAGGGCGGAAACAACGGCGCAACCCGGTTCGCGCTGATGACCGCAGTCGGTGAAGCGGCAGCGCATAAACAGTTCCTCCACATCCGAAAAAGACGCGCCGATACCCTCGTTTGCGTCAAAAAGCCCAAGCTCGCGCATGCCGGGCGTATCGATTACCATCGCGCCGGAAGGAAGCATAAAAAGCTGACGGCGCGTCGTGGTGTGACGCCCGCGGTCGTCGTCCTCCCGTATCGGCCTTACCGCCATCGCCTCCCATCCCATCAGCGCGTTCAGCAGCGATGTCTTGCCCACGCCGGACATGCCGAGAAACACTGCGGTTTTACCGGGAAGCAAGTACTCGTTCAAAGCGTCCATGCCAATACCCGTGCGGCTGGAAACCGCGTGTACCGGCACGCCGGGCGCGATCATCCGCACAGCGGACACCGCCGCGTCCGCATCGCAGGCCAGGTCCGCTTTCGTTAAAAGCACCACGGCCTGCCCGCCGCTCCGGCGCGCCTGGACCAGATAGCGGGCGATGCGGCTGACTTTAAAGTCTTTGTTCAATGAGGTTGTGATGAACACAACGTCAAAATTAGCGGCGATAACCTGCTCCAGGACGGTTTTTGCATATCCGGCTCCATGGCCGGAAAAATCCGCGCGGGAAAACTTGGAGCGGCGCGGCAGCAACTGTACGATCTGCGAGGGACCGCTGTCATTGTATTGCAGAAATACAAAATCGCCGACGCACGGAAAATCCTCCCGCTTCGCCGCGGCGTAATGGAAGGATCCTTTTAAAAACGCCGCCGCCTCGCCTCGTTCGGTTATAACGGTATACTGTTCCCGCCGCAATTCCGTAACCCTGCCGGGCAGCAGTCCGCCGGGAGGCGCCCCGGCCTCATTGTACCCGTATTGTTGAATGTCAAACATACGATACTCCTGATTCTTTTTTTCTCAACGCAAAAAATCGCGTAACAGCCGCCTCGCCTCGAAGCTGCTGTTACACGACCCTTACTCCTCTCCGGACGGAGAGGAGCCTGCGTATAAAACCCGTTTATTTCGTAACGCGAATGGCAAAAGCCTAACCCAAACAAAAGGGACACGGCCTTCATCCAATCCCGCCGACAGCAGTATTCATGAAAGGTAACTGATCCGGCCTTATCACAAAACGCGGGGCACACCCTGACGTCCAAAATGACGGGCCGGCGCTATGAAGTTATGCCGCAACCACCGTTCCGGCCGACATCAACTCAGCTCCTTTCGGAAGGGCTTAATTCCCTTCAGAATGAAAACAGTATAACGCGGCGCCTGGAAATTTGTCAAGCGGAGGCTGACGCCGCCCGAACAGCAGCCACGTATTTACAATCCTTTTCACGGCACGGTATCTCCATCCTCCGGCTCGTCGGCCGGCTCATGTTGCGCGGCCTCCTCCCACCGGATCTCTTCCGCCCCCGCCGGGGGCCATTCGGTCACATCGGATTGCTCCGGCCATTCCGGCTCCGCAGGTTCCGCAACCTCCGCCGGTTCATCCTCCGGGTACCCGTACTCCGAGCTCTGCAGCAGGTTCCGCTCCCAGAGCGCCAGCTGCCGCCGCGCGTCGGAGGACCCGGGGTCATACCCGCCGGACGGCAACCCGGCGCTGTTATAGCTTAAGGACATGGACAGATAGATCAGTACGGTGCTTGCTCCCGTTACGTCAATGACCTCGCCCGCGCCATAGCTGCGCTCCGCCATGCGGGCCGGGTCCGCGGTAAGGAGGTTCCCCACATCCCGCACACAATAGAGATGGTAACCATAGAGCTCCACCTCCGCGCTGGCGTAAAAGGCCAGCGTTACGGTAAGCCCATTCTCCCGCAGGGACAGGGCGGCCTCTCCCACCACGAAAGCGTCGCTGGCATAGACGGGAACGCTCATGCCGCCCTGGGCGCGCAAATCGTCCAGATCCACCATGGTACCCATCAGCCAGTCGTCGGTCAGGCCGGGGTTAAAATCCCTCATGCGAACGCCGTAGGTACAGGCTCTGTTGTCTTTCAGGCGCGGTTCCAGGCGCATGAACGGAATGGCATACACCCAATCCGCAATCGTGAGGGTCACCAAGTAGGGTATTGTGGCGTTGCCCGCATAGGGCAGGTAGATGACCCCGCTGTCAAAAGTACCTCCCATGTACCCGTAAAACTTATCATAGATGAGGTTTTGGGTATCCATCTGAACCAGGGTCAGCCGGACCGGGGCGGCCAGCTCATTGCTGTCGCTGATGAATTTTTCCACCCGCAGCCCCAGCGTGTCCGCGGAAAGGTAGCGCGCCACGTAGTCGTTATTGTTCAGCATGCTCATGTCCAAGCTGTCCACGCTCATGATAAAACATTCTTCCGCCCTGGCGGGGCGCCGGCCCCACGCCATGGCAAATCCTACGCTCAGGGCCAAAACCAGGGTCAGCAGCTTTCTGTTCATCCCTATTTTCCTCATCGGTTCCCCGCCTTTGACATATTGATCCTTCATCCTAACGAATGAGGCATTTCCTTTCCTGCATAACCAAAAAACTTTCCTGCTTTATCATACCCCATTGCGCCGCTTTTGAGCGGTTTTTTATTGATTTCACATTATAACAAATTTTTCATCCATATTGTAACAAGTTTTTAATATTATCTTTACTTTTTAGAAACGTTTTGGTATGCTATTCCTATCCTGAGGAATCGCCCCTCTCCATTACGGACCAGGGTCATCTCAGCCAGCCAAAGGAGGTTCCTCCCATGACCCGCCATCGCCACCGCATCATTCAGCAGGCCGCCGCCCTTTTTTTGGCGGCGTTCCTGCTTAGCCTCGCGGTCGGATCCGCTGAAGCCAAAGCCGCAGACACGCTGGAGTTTGGTTCTCACGGCCCGGAGGTTCTGGCCCTGCAAAAGAACTTGCTTTCCCTGGGGTTCGACCCCAACGGCGCCGACGGCAAGTTTGGCCGCGGCACAGAAAGCGCGGTCATCGCGTATCAAAACAGCAAGAAACTGAAAGCGGACGGTAAAGCCGGCGCCGCGACCCTTGCCGCCGTCAACGCGGACATCACTTCCCAAAACGCCGCAACCGGCCCTGCAGCAGCCGGCTCCTCGAACCCCAACACATTGAAGTACGGAGACCAGGGGCCCCGGGTAACAGACCTGCAAACAAAGCTGAACCAATTGGGCTATCCCACCAACGGCATCGACGGCCGCTTCGGCGCCGGCACCCAGCGGGCGGTAACCGCCTTTCAAAAAGCCAATAAAATGAAGGCGGACGGGCTGGCCGGCACACAAACCCTGTCCATGCTGGAAAAGCTGGCCGGCCAAGCCGGGCCTGCCGCCGGCGGGTCCGCAAGCGCCGGCTCAACCGGCGCAAATGTCGCTTCAACCGACTTCAACCGCACCCTGCGCAAGGGCGTTACCGGCGCCGACGTCAGCGCGGCGCAAACGCGGCTTAAAGCACTTGGCTATTATGCCGGAAACATTGACGGAGTCTATGGCACGGGTTCCGTGGCCGCGGTCACGGCTTTCCAAAAGCGCAACGGCCTTACGGCCGACGGCCTGGCGGGCAGCCAGACCATCGCGCGGCTTTTCTCCGCCAACGCCAAGCCCGCCGACGGGTCCGGATCATCCGGCGCGCCGGATGGCGGCGCATCCGGTAATAGCGGCGGCAACGGGTCCGGATCATCCGCGGGAGCCTCCGGCACGTACATTACGCTGCGGGTGGGCTCCACCGGCACAGAGGTACGGGCGCTGCAGCAGGCTCTAAAGAACCTGAACTACAACGTCTCCGTGGACGGCTCCTATGGCAACGGCACCAGGGACGCGGTTATCGCCTTTCAAAAGCGCAACGGCCTGGGCGCGGACGGGGTTGCCGGAGCCGCCACCCAGGCCCGGCTTTTCAGCAGCTCCGCCCTGGCGGCCGGTCCTGCCGAACCTGCTGCAGGCGGATCAGGGAGCGACGGGTCGGGGAGCGGCGGATCAGGAAATGGCGGATCGGGCGGCAATTCCCCGCCAGCAGGCGCGGGCCAGGCGGAAGGCCCCTCCGCCGGCTCTGTTAAACTGCTGCATTGGTTTAACGAGATTAAGCCCTCCCTCCGCGTCGGCCAGACCCTTGTGATCTTTGACCCGGCCACCCAGCTGCAATGGGAGCTCAAACTCTACAGCCTGGGCCGCCACGCGGACAGCGAACCCAAGACATTAACCGATACGCAGATTATGTTCAAGGCTTTCGGCAATACCAACACCTGGACGCCCAAGCCCGTGTATGTGAAACTGCCCAGCGGAACCTGGACCCTGGCCGCCATGCATAATGTGCCTCACCTGTCCGGCTCCATCGCGAACAACGGTTTTAACGGCCACCTATGCGTTCACTTTTTCCGGGACATGGACGAATGCCGTCAGACAGACCCCAATTACGGCGTGCAGAACCAGGAAACCATCCGGAAAAAGTGGAAGGCCATGACCGGGGTGACCGTGCCGTAAGCGGGCTTACAGGCCATACAGCCCTTTGGGGTTTTCACGCAGAATATTCCGCGCGACGCGCAGCGCGTCATCCGCGCTGCAGTAACCGGAATCTACCTTTTCGCCGAGTGTCTCGCTCATCACCGACCGCATGGCCAGCAGCGCCCCATAGCTCTCCTCCCCGGTGCGTGTATCACAGCCCCAGCACAGGCAGTCGGAACGGCCCAGCTCGATCAGCTGGTGCAGCAACGTCTTGGCGGCGCTGGTGGAGATCAGCGGCAGCCAGCACAGGTCGGGATAGACGTTCGGGCAGTTATGCAAAAGCCCGCACAGATCGTCCATCCATGGATAACTGCCGTGAAAAAGCACAAACTTCGTGTCCGGATTTTTCTCGATCGCCTCGCGCATACGCATCGCGTTCGTGCGCTCCAGGACGCCCAATCCGGTATGGTTTTGGAAGGGCAGTCCCTGTTCCGCCGCGATGCGGCATATGGCGAAGAACAGATAGTCCTGAAACGCGCGGATATCCTCTGCCCCGGCGCCGGGGCGAAAGACGCGCTGCGCTTTCTCCTTGGTTGTCTCATGAAAATCCAACCCGCGATCGTACGCCAGCGCGGATTTTAGAGCCACCGCGCCCCGCGCCTTCCATTCCAGGATGCAGCGCCGGACAAATGCCACGTACTCGTCGATATCGCTGAAGGATTCGCCGTATATGCGAACCGGGTTATGGCCGTTATGATCCGCCGCATCC
>Ga0082212_10003135_pt1 | contig 23607 bp, 19 predicted proteins | sample TergutNt197P3_FD_71548 | JGI IMG/M metagenome (GOLD analysis project Ga0082212, IMG submission 71548) | Neocapritermes taracua P3 segment gut microbial communities from Petit-Saut dam, French Guiana - Nt197 P3 | ecosystem: Host-associated > Arthropoda: Insects > Digestive system > Gut ... | reverse complement strand
CTGCATGAAACTCAGAGCCAACGAAATCGCCTGTTTCAAAAAGTCGGATATATCCCAAGCCATCGCGCTGCTCGATATCCTCAAAAAGCGCAAAAGCTTCTCCCAGGAAGAGAAGCTTAAAATGGCTTTCGTGCCATTTGACGTAAAAATGACGTCGCTGAAAATGCGCTGGATGTCGTATGCGGACGCCTATGAAAAAAAGAGGGAAATTCCGGTTCCGAGATGCGATTCCGAAACTTCGCTGGATGCGCTCGAGGAATACTACGAGACGCTCGATCTCTATTACGCTTTTTGCAGGAGCATGGGTATGCGTTTCGACTCCGGAGCCGTAGCTTCCCAAAAACAAAAAACCTCCGAGCGCATAAATGAGATCCTGAGAACCCAAATGAATGAAATGGGAAGGAAATGCAAGTATTGCAAAAAAGCGCTGCAATGGGATTTTCCTTTCAATATGTGCGAAAAGTGCCACAGCAAGCAATATTTTTGCTGATGCGGGCGAAATCCCCGCTTTTTTTTATCGCATTTTTAAATTTGTGCTTGACAAAATTTGAAATTTATGATAAATTATGTGTAAAATATAAAATGCAAAAAAAGCTGTTCTGCAAAGGCAGGAGGAAATTTTTATGAAATCAACAGGGATAGTCAGAAGAATCGATGAGCTCGGCAGGGTGGTGATCCCCGCCGAGATGCGCAAAATTTTTGACATCAACGAAAAGGACGCAGTCGAAATATTTACGAAGGACGATATGATAATGCTGAAAAAATGGGAGGCGGCCTGCGTTTTCTGCGGTTCGTCCAACGATCTGAAACCATTCAAGGACAAAAACGTATGCCCCAAATGCATAAAAGAATTGCATTCCGAAAGCTGAAAATTTTGGAGGCAGGAAATTATTACGAATGAAGATAACAAATTGGGGCAATTTGCCATTTATGCTGTAATTGGGCATGAAGAAGGACCGCCTGATATGCCTAAACATATTATTATGACACAGAAATCAATAGTGCCGGCGAAAAAATTCAAATTCCAATAACCTTGCAGGAGAAAGATATATGAATAATATCATGCCGATGTCTACAACGATTAGACACAATAAAATAACAAGAACTTTATCAAATTCAGTAATGGAATTGGAAAAAAGCCAAAAAGTGCTTGCATTGCAGGAAGAATGCGCCCTCGTTCATTGGGGCAATAAAAGAAAAAATGACTTATTAAAATTAGTCAATATAGCCGAAATTGATGATATTGATAAATTTAAAAAAACAACTATAAATAGATTGGACTATGTTATGCCTGATTTTTTGTTGTTTAAAGATAACGAGTATTTGCATAATGAATATGACACAAAAACAGCAGGCTATCCTGATTTAATAATTGAGGTGTGGTCGGACGGCAACGATAAAGACGAGCGCGAATCAAAGTTGAATTTATATTCAACAAGCCCGATAACGGAACACTGGTATATGGAGCAAGATTCAAATGAGGTTATTTGTTATTTCGGCGAAATGAAAATCGACAATCAAAATTTGACTAATGTGCTTGTAACGCTCAATGGATTAGAATTTGATTTGCGCTACTTAGCCAACTAAACAAAATTTATGCACGCCCCAAGAACCAAAATTAATCTGATATACCACGGCTGGAAAATTCTGTCAATATATTTTCGGGCAAAAAAATTTCCCTCGCCTATTGACAAGCGCGGGAAAACGTGATACAATAAGGGTGAAAGCTGAGAGAGGGTGCTGATACACCCTCCCGCGTACACACCGCTTTAAAGGCGGTAGGCTTACCAATATTTTCAAAGAAAAATAATCAGCTTGCCTGGTGCAATAAGGGGCTGATTATTTTTTTGTGTTTTTTTTGTCGATATATATGATCAGGTTCACTAACAATATACCTGACTGAATCATTAGAGTTGTTTAATGTGAAATAAATCGATACAGTTGTAAAATCGACCGCCTGTTGAACTTATTTCATTTATCGCGGCGTTCGATTGAACGTGGTTATTGGTGTGGACTGCATGTGAACACTGCGTGTTCATATTCGCTACACGTTCCGGCTTTCAGCCCTTAGAATTGCCAGATTGTGAGAAGCCTAACTTTCGGTTCGTTTTGGTTTGTATTCATGGTTAAAATCCTTTCTTTGTGTGTTTTTTGTAAGGGATGAGCAAAAGTCTGATTGTTGCCCCTTGCCCTCTTTGAAAAAGAGGGTGCCGCCCGCTGGCGGCGGGTGTTTCGTCGGCTTTGATGTCGTGCCAGGCTCGAAAACACCCGTCACTCGCCGGATTCCGGCTTCGTGCCACCCTCTTTTTCAACGTGTAGCGAATATGAACGCTTCGCGTTCATATACAGCTCACGCCAATCGATGAGAGGGCAAAGATGCGCCTGACTTTTGCTCATGGCTATGTTTTTTGTATTTATTGGCGGCCACCATAAATATTTTAGATGACTTTGGTTGATGATATGACCAAATTTATGAGTACGCATAAAGGTTATGAATCGCTATATGCGAAAATGGCGAAAGCGCAGGAAATTTGTCGTTGTTTACATGAAAAATATCCTAATGAAATGCTTCTGCATAACGATATATATCATTACAATATCCTTTCAAGCGGTGATAACGGAAGTATAAGCAATTACCGTATCATAGACCCGGATGGTGCTGTTGTCGGAGTCGCAATATTTGATGTTCCCGGCTTTATCTATCGTGAATATTTTCATGGAAATTCTGATAAAATGGCGTATATAACTAATGCAATATCGAAGAAATTGAATATTTCCGCACGGGATATATGGTGCGCGGAGTATGTAAGAGAATGTATGAATGTTTGTTATAGTGTGAAGTACGGCGGCGAAGCAAATATGATTATCATATCGCTTTCAGAAAAGATGATGGACGATTATGGTTTGTAGAAGTACCGCAACAATAAAAAAAGGCGGGTGATGATAATTGCAAAGAAACTTCCGCCGGAGTTCATCTTGCTGTACAACGGGGCGGAGGAATACCCAGACGAAACGGAGCTGCGTCTGTCGGACGCATTCACAGAGATGACGGACAGCCTGGAGCTGAAGGTGAGATAGCCCAAAAAATAATGGGCGATCACCGCAGATAACCTTGAAATAACACAAAAAGAAGCCCCAAATACCGTGGCTTCTTTTTTTGCGGCTATCCTTTTTTGTTTATGCGCATTGGCTGTTTTTAGTCCAGCTCACCGTCGGTCAATCCCGGCGGGAACAGGGCGGGGCGTTCGAATCCCGAATCCAATGTGATTATCTTGTCCTCATCGCTCGAATCGTGGATCGAGCACATGATGTCGAGCACATGGTAGGCCATGTCCCCGTGCGCCCTGTGCCTTCTCCCGGTCAAAATGCTCTGCGCCATGTCCGAGACGCCTATGCCGCGGCTGTTTTCCTGATAGATGAAATCGATTTCGGCCTGTTCCCATTTGTCCATTCCCGGTTTCTTGAACAGAACGGGGCCGCCGAACGTGTTGGGGTCGGGAACCCGGAGCGAGCCTTCGGAACCGTATATCTCTATATTCGGCAGGTGCGAGTCCCAGACGTCGAACGTGGTGACTATAGTTCCGATCGCGCCGGAATCGAATGTGAGCGTTCCGTTGACATATGTGGGCACCTTGACATCGATCACCGTGCCGTTTAGGGGCTGGCTTGTGATCGTCCTTGTGGGGAACGTTATTTTTGTTGCCCCGGCAACTTTCTTTACCGGCCCGAGCATCGAGACCAAGGCGGTCAGGTAATACGGGCCCATGTCGAACATCGGCCCCCCGCCGAAATCGTAATAGAACCCCGGATCCGGGTGCCAGCTCTCGTGCCCGTGGCCCATCATGAACGCCACGGCCGCGACGGGAAACCCGATTTTTCCCTCTTCGATTATTTTTTTGCTCATCTGTATACCGCCGCCAAGGAAAGTTTCGGGGGCGCAGCCCACCAGCAGATTTTTTGACTTGGCGAGCTCTATCACCTGTTTGCCCTCGGCCTTGTTTAATCCAAACGGCTTTTCCGAGTATACGTGCTTTCCGGCGCCAAGCGAGCGCATATCCACGTCGGCGTGCGACTGCGGCGTGGTCAGGTTTACCACAAGCTCGATTTCAGGGTCTTTGTAGAAATCCTCAAGGTCGTGCACTTTCGGCACGTTGAACTGTTTGGCGCGTTTTTCCGCGCGTTCGCGGATCAAGTCCATCGTGGCCACGATTTCCAGGTTTTTGAACCTGTTTGTCATGTTGGTCATGTAAATTTCCGAGATGACGCCGCAGCCGACTACGCCCACTTTTACTTTTTTGGCCATAAATATACAAACCTTCTTTCAATAAACATTTCAAACAAATTTGTGCACGAAAAATCCCGACGGGTCGGTCGTGCCGTTTTCGAGCGCGATCTTTTTGCCCTCGGCGGCCCAAAGCATCCCGCGCTTCAAAAGCTCCTCCGCTTCGGGTATGTCGAACACGTCGTCGTTATGGCCCAAGGAGGTGTAGAACACCCTGCCGTAGCCCCACATTTTAGTCCAGACCACCGGCATATCCACGTGCTTGTTCAATATATGCGGCCCGTTTGCCACAGGGAAAGATGTGGTGGCCAGCACTTCCACCGCCGGGTCCACGTGCAGGTAGTACTGTTCGCTTGACACGTCGAAATCCTTTATTCCCAGAGTGATGGGGCTCGAGGAATTTTTTATGTTTACCCTGTACGGGGTTTTGTCGTTGCCGGGATGCGCCACCCAGTTTCCCCCGCACATGAACTGCCATTCCGTATCCACCCGGAAAGCGTCGCAGATCCCACCGTGGTTTCCGGCCAAACCCACGCCCGAAGCCACTGCATGCGATACCGCTTCGCGCTGCTCGCCCGTGATGCTGCCCATCGTCCAGGCGGGAAAAATCAAATCCAAGCTTGTCAGGCGTTCGCGGTTTTTTGTGAAGGCCTCCAGCGTGTCATAGACTTCGACTTCGAAATCTTCGCTTTTTAAAATCCTTTCCACCCTTTTTGCCACGAGTTCGGGCTGGTGCCCGTCCCAGCCGCCCCAGACCACCATGGCTTTTCGTTTTTCGCCCATTTTAGAATACCTCCGTAAAATTAAATATATTTGGATTATTTTTGATAAATATTGCTGTAAATGTAGTACCAGTGATCGTCTAAGGGCATCGCGATATATTCGTCTGTCATCTCTCCCTCGATTTCGCCCGCAGCCCTGTTGTATCTTATCTCCGCCCAAGGGATATGATCCGAAAAAACGGGGACGTTCATCTGCAACCCGAACTGCGCGATCAAATTTTCGCCGGCATATTCCGCGCTGTCGGGGTCTATCGTATGTATGAAGCCGATGATGTGCCCGTACTTTGCGAAAAATTCGTATATTTCGCTGTATTCGCCGGTTTCGCCTATGTCGTAGGACACATGAGCCGCCCCGCCGGCGCCGTCAAAGCCGTAAAATTCTATTTTATGCGCCAAATCCGTCTCGCCCGATTTCGCCGCATGAAAATAATTATAGCCCGGTGGCATTCTTATATCCTTGATCTTTTCGAACAATTCCCTGTCTTTTTCAAAAATGCTCCTTATTTCTTCCAATGTGCAGGGGGCGTCGTAGATTATTTCAACCGCCGCAAAATCGATTTCCGTATTTTTCGGTTCGGTTTCGGCCGGTTCGGTGTCATCCTCCGTGAAAGCCGTGAAATCTTCATTTTCGGTTGCGCCATTTTCCGGGCTGGGCGAAACATCGGGGCTTTTTGACCCGGATGAAACCACGAAAATTATCAAAAACACAAAAAATATGGCTATCGGCGCGCATACAATCAAAATTTTCTTCAACATATTTCAAAATATTTCACTTGAAATATCTTACGCCCGAGGTGAACAGCATCTGGCTCTTGTTTCCGGGCACATTCTTTAAAATGTTTCTTCCGTTTCTCTCGCTGTGCCCCATTTTTCCGAATATCCTGCCATCGGGTCCAAATATCCCCTCGATCGCCAAAGCGGAGGCGCCCGGGTTAAAATACGGGTGCATCGCCGCATTGCCGCCCAAGTCGCAGTATTGCGTCGCTATCTGCCCGCTCTGGATCAACGCATCTGCCAGATCGTCTGCGGCAAAATATATTCTGCCTTCGCCGTGGGATACCGGAATCGCGTGCACATCGCCCACTTTCACTTCGGCAAACCAAGGGCTTTTGACGGAGGCCACCCGAGTGTACGCCACGTCCGACCGGTGCCTGCCCGTTTTGTTGAAGGTCACCATCAAGCCGCCTTCTTCCAAATTTTCCTTTATGTCGCCGTAAGGCAGCAGCCCCAATCTGACAAGCGCCTGGAACCCGTTGCCGAGCCCGAGCGCCAAACCGTCCCTTTTGAACAGCAGATGCCTGAGCGCTTCGGTTATCTTCGGCTCCCTGAAAACGGCCGCGATAAATTTCCCCGCCCCGCCCGGTTCGTCGCCCCCGGAAAATCCGCCCGGAAGAATTAACATCTGGCAATTCAAGAGCTTTTGGCACAACATTTCGACCGATTCGAATATCTCCTGGGGGGTTTTGTTGCAAAACACGAATATGTCGCCAAAACCGCCCGCTTCCTCGATCTGCTTCGCCGCGTCATATTCCCCGGTTGTCCCGGGAAAGACGGGAATCAAAGCCCTCGGGGCCGCTTGGTTTATGTAATTTGCGCCGTATATCAAGTTCGGCTGGTTCGGCCTCGCCGCGAGGGGCCTTTTGTGGTATTCTATCTGCGGCGCCGAAGCGGATGCCTGCTCGTTTATGTCATGCAGCCCGGTGGGGAAAACTTCTTCGAGAGGCGACAGCCATTTAAAAGTGAGATCGTTTAAATCCATGGTCTCGCCGTTTATCGTTATGTCCGCGGACGGCTTTGTCCTGCCGATCAACTCGCCGTGGGGCAATATGGCGCTCGATTCCACGACAAACGCGCCGTAAAAAGACGAAAACAGCTCCTTTTGGTCAATGGCGCCGCTGGCCGAAAATCCTATGCCGTTTCCCGCGCACATCTTGAATATGGCTTCCCCGATCCCGCCGAACCCGATCGCATAGGCGGACAAAATCATGTTCTCCCGTATCAATTTGCCCAAATAGCCGTACAGGTTTTTGAGGTCGCCCAAGTCCACCGTGCCGTCCTGCTTGTACAGGGGCTTCAACAGATAGACGTATGAGGAATTGCTTTTGAACTCGTTCGAAACGATTTTTTCCGCGTTCGTAATTCCCACCGCGAACGAGACGAGCGTGGGCGGAACATCTATGTTTATGGTTTCGCCCTCTTCGCCTTCATACGAAAACGAGCCGGACATGCTGTCTTTGCCGCCGATCGAGGCGACTTCAAGCGCGGTCTGCGCGGAAAGCGCGCCCAACAGCGATTCGAAAGGCAGCCCGAATTTTTCGGGGGTATTGGCCCTGGGAAAATATTCCTGGAAGCTCAGGGTCATGTCGCTTAGCTCCACCCCCGCCGCGACGAGTTTCGAAACGGATTCCACCACTGCGTAAAGGCTGCCCATATATGGGCTTATTTCGCTTATATACGGCGAGAACCCGTGGGCCATGACCGAGCAGGTGTCGGTTCTGCCGCGATAGACCGGAATCTTTGCCGCCATGACCTGGGATGGGGTGAGCCTGTGCTGCCCGCCGAACGGCGAAAGCACCGTCCCGGCCCCCACCGAGAAATCGAACTGCTCCGAGAGGCCCTTCTGCGAGCAGACATTCAAATCCGAGAGCAAATCGGCATACGCCTGCTTCAGGTCTTCGTTCTGTATTTTTCGGTGCAGCAGCCCGAGGATGTCTTTGGTTTTTTCGGGATCTTTTCGGGGAACGCTCACTTTCGTCTGTTTTTTCGCGCCGTTCGAATTCAAAAATCCCCTGTCGAGCGACAAAATCTGGTTCCCGTTCCATGCCATCCTTAGCCTGTTGTCGTTTGTCACGGTGGCCACTTTGGTGGCTTCGAGGTTTTCCAGCTTCGCCTCGTGCATGAATGAAGCGGCGTTTTCGTTTGCCACCACGACCGCCATCCTCTCCTGGGATTCGGATATGGCGAGCTCAGTTCCGTCGAGCCCCTCATATTTGGCGGGCACAAGCGAAAGATCGACAAATATGCTGTCGGAAAGCTCGCCTATGGCCACGCTCACGCCGCCCGCCCCGAAATCGTTGCAGCGCTTTATCATCTGCGCCACATGCGGCTTTTTGAACAGCCTCAATATTTTGCGCTCTTCGAGCGGGTCGCCTTTCTGGACTTCGGCTCCGCCGGTTTTGAGCGATTCGGCGCTCTGCGAGTTCGAAGAGCTCGTAGCCCCGCCGCAGCCGTCCCTGCCCGTCTTGCCGCCGAGCAGGATTATGGCGTCCCCGGGTATGGGGCGCATCCTTTGGACGTGCGCTTTCGGCACAGCGCCTATGACCGCCCCGAGTTCCATTCGCTTGGCGGCGTAATTTTCGTGGTATATCTCGCAGACCAAGCCCGCAGGCGCTCCGAACTGGTTTCCGTAAGAGGAAAATCCGTTCGCGGCGGTCCGGGTTATTTTAAACTGCGGCAGCTTGTTTGGAATCGTTTCGTCGGCTTTTTTGCGCGGGTCGGCCGACCCCGTGATCCTCATGCCCTGATAGGCAAACGCCCTCCCGGCCAAAACATCGCGTATATCGCCGCCCAGCGCGGTGGCCGCGCCGCCGAAAGGCTCTATCTCGGTGGGGTGGTTGTGGGTCTCGTTTTTGAACATCAGAAGATAGTCCTCCGTGCCGCCGTCGATATCGACCTTGATTTCGACCGAGCAGGCGTTGACTTCCTCAGATTCATCCAAGCCCGGCAGCTTGCCCTGCATTTTTTGATATTTCGCGCCTATGGTGGCGAGATCCATCAAACTCACGCTTTTTTTGCTTTTTTTGCTGTAAACTTCGCTTCTTTGCTCGAGATAGTCCATGAACGCCTCTTTGACCATCGGATCCGCTATCTCGGCGTCGGTTATCTCGGTCAGGAAAGTGGTGTGGCGGCAATGGTCGGACCAATATGCGTCGATCATGCGCATTTCCGTGATTGTGGGATCGCGCCTCTCCGTGTTTTTGAAATAATTCTGGCAAAACAGCAGATCGTCGAACTCCATGGAAAACGAGTGGGCTTTCGCGAAATCCCCGAGCTGCTCCGCGCCGAGCTCCGTGAAGCCGAAAAGCGTTTCCACCGTCAGCGGAATGTCGCGCTCCATATGCAAAGTCTGATATGGCTCAAGCGGGGCCTCGCGGCACTCGACCGGATTTATGATATATTTTTTCGCTTTGTCCAATTCGCCCTGCGGGATTTGGGCGCCGCCGCACGTCCCGATGATATATATTTTCGCGCACCGGACCAAAGGCCGCGGCCCTCCGGCTATTATCTGTAGGCACTGCGAGCACGAGTCGGCTCTCTGGTCGTACTGGCCGGGCAGGCTCTGGGCCGCGAATACCGCCCTGCCATTTTCGGCCGCGGGCAGGCTTTCGAGCGCGATGTCCGACACGGGGTCAAAAAATATGTCGCGCTTCGCTTTTTCGAAAGCTTCCTCGCTTATGCCCTCGACATCGTATCTGCTCACGATTCTGAGATTTTTGAGCCATTCAAAATCAAAATGATACTTCAATTCTGTCAAAAGATTTTTTGCTTCCGTATCGTGCGGATCTTTTTTTTCGACAAGTATCCTGAAAACCATTTGTATCCTCCAAAACTTTAAAGTATTTTCTAAGCATATATTATACCATACCCATATGCCGGTTGTCAACCCGAATGCCGTACAAAAAATCCCTGTCATAATCGAAAATTTTTATTTTTTCCGTTGCGGGGGGTCTTTGGTTTTCGTCTATCTTTATTTTCACGTCAAAAAAATTTTTGGTTTTCGCGGTATAATATCCGCCGCCGGCCTCCTCGGCGATCACCTCGAATTCCTTCCCGAGATTTTCGCTGTGGATTTTTTCCTTTATGTTCCCGCAAACTTTTGAGATTTCCCCGCTTCTCGCGTTTTTTATCTCTTCGCCCACCTGGCCCGCGAAACCGGCCGCTTCCGTTCCCGGGCGCTTCGAATATTTGAATATGTGCGCATGGTATATATTCAAAAGCCGGGCCATTTCGACCGTCTTTTCAAAATCTTTTTCGGTTTCCCCCGGAAATCCGACGATGATGTCCGCAGTCAGGTTCAAGCCTTTGATTTTTTGCTTCGCGTACCCTATGTTTTCCATCACGGTTTCGGCGCTGTATTTTCTGCGCATGGAATTCAGTATGCCATTCGAGCCGCTCTGCAGCGACAGATGGAAATGGTTCGCGATTTTCCCCAACGAGGCGAGCCTGTCGACAAAATCCATTTTTATGAGCGACGGGTCCACGGAGCTCAGGCGTATCGAAGCTATGCCGCCCAAGGCGGGTTCGGCGTGCAATTTTTCGAGAAGCGCCATAAGATCGAAATCCCTGTTTTCGAAATCCTTTCCGTATGAGGAGATTTCTATTCCGGTCAAGACGATTTCGCGGCAGCTTGTCTCGCAAAAACGCTTCGCCTCGGCGAAAATATGGGCGTACTCCCTCGATTTTGCGCGTCCTCGAAGTTTGGGTATTATGCAGTACGAGCATTTGCCGTCGCAGCCGTCCTGTATTTTTAAATATGCCCTCGTTTTTTTTGAGCGGCAGGCGGATATGTTCTCATATGTGTCATATCCCCCTATATTTTTCACCAAAACGCTGTTTTCTGGCCGGATATTGTTCAAAACACCGAGCGCAAGCGCCGGGATTTTGGTTTTTTCGGTCGTGCCCGCGACGATGTCAGCCGAAAGCTCCGCTTTGAACGCCTCGGGGCTGTTCTGCGAAAAACAGCCGCACACCGCGATGACCGCGTTTTTGTTCCGATTTTTCGCGCGGCGTATCATCTGCTTCGATTTTTTGTCGCTGCCGGCCGTGACCGCGCAGGTGTTTATCACGTAGACGTCGCATATATCCCCGAAATCCTTCATCTCAAAGCCCAAGGCGTCAAATTCCGAGATTATGCATTCGCTCTCATATTGGTTCACGCGGCAGCCGAGCGTGCACACGCCCGCGGAAAATTTCTGTTTGTCCGGCATTTTCACAGCACTACCAATCCCGACAAAAACAATGCGGCAAAACCGGCGCTTATCGCGGCCGCCGCGACATATTCCGCCTTGCTGCCGGTTTTTATGTTCATGAATTTTATGTTTTTTTTGGAAAACGGGAAAAATATGGGGCATCCCCTCACAGTCAGAAGATCAGCCAGCAAATGCGTGATGTATCCAATGGTGAGCCCGGTGACGAGTATCTTGAAGGTGGGCTCGCCGATAAAATACGTGGCCGCGAACAAGAAACCCGGCAGTATGAGGGTGTGCATCAGCCCCCTGTGTTTGACCATGAATTTCAGGTTTTCCTTTACGAATTTTATCTTTGAAAGGCAGGCGAAAAGCAAAAACGGGAGCGCCACCATGCACACGGTCAAAATCGCCTGCGCGAAACTTTTGTCTGCGTCCGTGTAGGCGTCGATCAAGAAAAACGAAACCGCCACGATCGCAAGCGAGCCGAAAAGCGATGACACGGCGGTCATTATGTTCTTCCTCGACCTGCCCAGCTTTGAATTGTCGTGGTCGATATCAGCCATCATCGCCCCTATGGGAACAGCTATGAGATAAAACATATGCATGGGCGCGCTTTGCGCCGCGACCCCGCAGTAGGCGGCGGCGCCCCCGGCGACGATGCCTATGAATTTATGCGTTTTTCCATTCATAAAAAACCCCGTTTATCTGTCGGATTTGATCGCGTACAGCCTGAAAATGGTCATGAACGCCTGCTCCCTCGAATACGGGTCGCGCGGGTGGAAGCCGCCGTCCGTGTATCCGTTCATGATCCGGTTGGCCCTTATGTCCATGCAGCCCGAAACGTATCTGATCGCCCCGACGGCCCATGGGCTGAATTCGGATTCGTCGGCAAAGCCGAGCGGATCGTAGTTCATTGCTATGTTTTCGAATGCGCCGACCCGCATCAGCATGGCGGCGGCTTCTTCCCTCGTTATGTTCCCCTCCGGGTCGAAGATCCCGTTTCCCCTCCCGCTCACTATCCCGAGCGCGTAAGCTGAGAGTATGTACAAATCGTCCGTGTCGTGAAATGCGCCGGGGTCCATCGTCTTTCCCCTCTCGGCGAGTATTTCCGCGATAGGCTTTTTTTCGGCCACTTCCAGAAATTTCACGGCCAGCATGCAGAACTCCTCGCGTTTTATCGACGCATGGAAATTCCTCATGTAATTTTCCGGCACCAAGCCGTATCCATACGCATACTCCACTTCATACATCGCCCACTCCGAAGGCTTGTCTGCGGGATATGAGTACAAGTCGACCTTCTGGCCAGCCGCATCCAGCACTTTTATCGTGTACTCCTCGTCTGAGAACTCGGTTTTGGAATATGGGAGGATAGCGACGAAATAATCGCCGGGCTCAAGCGAGATCCTCTCCGTTTTGAAATACTTCATGCCATCCGGCAAAAAAACGCCGCCTTCGCCGACTTTGTAGGATTTCAGCTCCCTGTGATAGGCATCGTACAGCTTTATCGCCCACAAGTCCGAATGCGCCCTTGAGCTTATGGTGAATTTTATTTGGATCACCGTCGCCTCGTTTGCGCACACCTTGAAATAGTCCGCATCGCCGAGGTTCGAAATGCTGCCGGATATATCGGTATTTATGGCGAGCAGGTTCGCGGTCTCCGGGGTGTTGTTCGGCTCGCTTTCATACAGCCCGTATCCCTTGTCCTGCTCCGTGAAGCCGACTGTCAGCTTGTAGTCCTCATTTGAATAATTTATGATGTTGTACGCGCTCACCTTGATATAGTATGTGCCCGGCGGGAGCCTCATATCCTTCGAGAGCGAGACCTTGTAGTCGGAGGAGGCGCTTTCGGGTTCGCCCTCCGCCCCGAAGCAGTCCTTGTCGATTGTTTCGGCGCCCGCGAATTCGCTTTTGAAAAGCTCCGCCACCCAATTGTTCTGCCTGACCGATTTCGGCGTGGAGAAGGATATGCTCACGTCGGCGCTTTGGGGCAGGGTGAATTTGAAATAGTCTATGTCCGTATGGTCGCTCAGATTCGCGGTCATGGCCGACCCGGAGGCGAGGGCGTTGGCCGAATAGGCGGAATTGTTGTACTCGGTCTCGTAAAGCTCGACATCGGAGCGCATCGCCTCTTTTGCCTCGGGGACGTAATTTATCTTTATCCTGTAAGCGGCGGCCGAATAATCATATGCGTTTATCGGCAGCACCTGGACGAAATAGCTCCCCGCAGGCACCCTTATCTTGTCCGAAGTCATTTTTCTCGTTCCCGCCGAGTGATTCAAGTCGCCCCCGCTCCCGCATTTGCCGGAATAGAGCAGCCTGTTGTTTTTGTCGAATATATTGAGGATCCAGGATTGCCTGGCCACGGAGGCCGGGGACATGAAATCCACGCTCACCGAGCCGCTGTGGCGGAGCCCGAAGTCGAAATTGTTCAAGTCGCCCGCGTTCCTTATCTGCCCCGAAAGCTCCATGTTCACATTGTACGAGGCATCCGGCACATCGGTGGGATGTATGTACGCATATTCGTCGTCGTCCTGAATGTCGGGCACGGGGGCCGAATCCGAGCGGACGAGCAGGGAATAGTCCGCGTTCGAATACGAATTTTCGTGCCGGTATATCACGATATAGTAGACGCCGGGGTCCAAAATCAGTTTTTCGGCGACAAAAGTCCTGAACCCGTTCACAGCCGGCCCGAGGCTCCCCGCATAGTATGTGGCTACCCCCCCTTTGGAATCCTGGAGATATATGGTCCACATGTCGGAGATTATGTCGTCGGGGGTCCGAAACTCGATCCTTATGTCCCTGTAGTCCGAAACGGCGAACCTGAAATAGTCGCGGTCGTCGGGATCGCCCAGATTTCCCGTGACGGCGGCATTCAACAAAATATTCGTGGCCGTTTCGGGCGTGTCGTTGAACTCTTTTTCGTACCCGGAGCTTGTTTCGGGGACGTAATCGGCAAAAACCGTGTAATTCGCAGCCGAAAAAACGGCGGAGCTGTATGCGGCGACTTTTATATAGTATTCGCCCGGCGGCAGGCGCAGCTTGTCCGATTTGTTTGTCCTGATCATATTGATCACTTGCCCCCCGGCTCCCACGCGCTCCATCTGCAGCTGTTTTTCGTTTTTGTCATAGAGCAGCATCACCCAGTTCCCCGAATCGTTCGAGCTTCCCACGGAAAAAGACAAATTGAGGCTGCCATGATGCGGCAAAGTTATCTTGAAGTAATTCACATCGGATGCGGATTTCAGGCTGGCCGAAACCGTGGCGTTCAGATTGATGGAGACGGCGCCCTGGATCGTGGCGCCCGGAATGGGGGACGTGCTGTCCAAGGGGTTCCCGCTTCCGGAGCCGGCGGAAAAACCCAGGGAAATCTTGTACTGGCTTGTGACTGCGGGGACGCCCTGCGGCACCGACACCCGCACATAATAGTTTCCGGCCGGAATCTGAACCGTGGCACTGTATTCGATTCTGGTCGGGGAAGAAGCCGGGTCGGCCGGGCCGGTCCCGAATTCTTCCTCAATGTACACTTTGAAATCCGACTCCCTGACGAGCACGGCCTCCCACGAACTCGTTTTTGTCGCAGTCGAGCTTTCGAACCTGATGGTCACGGTCCCGGAATTGGCCGCGGTGAAATAATACGTGTTCGTGTCGGAGGCGGAAGCGAGGCTGCCCGCGTATTCCGAGCCGAAAGATATGTTGTACGAAGCGGCGCCTGCGGCGATGGGGGCCAGCGCCACCGGCAAAAAAGCTGAAAAGGCCAAAACAGCCGGAATCATCAAAGACAAAATTTTGCGCAATCCGTTTTTCATTCTTGTTTTCATTTTTCCACCCTCCGGTTTTTTTATGTGTCTGCTATATATTGTATATCAAAAACAAAAAAAAGTCAATGAAATATATAAATTTTGCAGTTTTTTCGAATAAATTAAAAATAAATCTTGACATCGAAAAAAATAAGTGGTATTATTGTAGGTAACAAAATCGGGGGGCGGGTGAAAAAATCATGAGGCTTGACAAATACCTGAAGGTTTCGCGGCTCATAAAGCGGCGCACGGTCGCATGCGAGGCGTGCGAAGGCGGAAGGGTCTCGGTGAACGGCAAAACCGCGAAACCCTCGCACGACCTGAAGGAAAACGACATAATAGAGATTTCATTCGGCGAAAAAAGGCTCAAAGCAAAGGTCACGGAAATAAAGGAGCACGTGCAGAAGGCCGGGGCGGCCGATATGTACGAAGTGATGGAGCAGTGAGCGCGACCGGATCGGGGGAGGGAGAAAACGATGGCGTCGTCTGCGGCGGCAAAGCCAAACAAGGCGCAAAGCAAAAAAAAGCAAAAAAAAATCATAGCGAAAAAATTAAAAAAGAGCAAGCTGGGGCTTGTCCCCGTTCTGTCGATTGTGGTCATACTCGTCTTGATTTCGATAAAAATCCTGCATAACCTGGATTCGATCGGCAAAAACGGCGAACATATAGAATCGCTGAAAAAAGAGTTCAACCACAAAAGGATAAGCAACGAAGCGCTGCGGCAAAAAGTCGAAGCGCCGGTCGATGACGAGTACATAGGCGAAATCGCGAGGGAAAACGGATACAGGGACATAAACGAAGACATATATTACTTGAACGAAGGCGAATAAATTCGGGGGATGTTATCGGTTTTATGATAATCCGGAAAGGCGACACGGTAGAAGGCAAAATCACGGGCATAGCCAAATACGGGGTTTTTGTTGAGATAGACGGCGAAAACTCCGGCATGATCCATATATCCGAAATATCCTCTGAGTTCGTAAAAGACATAAACGAGGCGCTGAAAATAAACCAGAGGGTAAAGGCCGCGGTTATAGGCGTGAACGAAAACGGCAAACTGGCGCTCTCCATAAAGCAGCTGCCCGAGAACAAAAAAATTTCGGCGGAAAAACCCGGCGAGGCGCCCCGCGCGGACAAAGGCAGCTTTGAGGACATGATGAGCAAGTTCAAGCGCGAAAGCGAAGAGAAGATTTCGGACATGAAATTTCTCGAACCCAAAAGAAACGGACCGAGGAGAAAAAAAGATTGATGGTCATAACAAATGCCCGCATATATGCCATGGCAAACGGCGGCGAAAAGATGATAGAGAGCGGCTACGTCAAAATTTCCGGCCGCCTCATAAGCGAAGTGGGGGATATGCGCGGCTTTTCGGCCGGCTCCGGGGATGGCCCGGATGCGACTGTGATCGATGCCGGGGGAAAATGGCTTCTGCCCGGCTTTATCGACGCGCACACGCATCTTGGCATGTATGAGGACGGGCTGAACGGCGAAGGCGACGATCTGAACGAAATCACGGATCCCTGCACTCCGCAGCTGCGCGCGGCGGACGCCGTGAACCCGATGGACAGGGCGTTTTCCGAAGCTCTTGCGGCGGGGGTCACCTGCGTGGCCACGGGCCCGGGCAGCGCGAACCCGATAAGCGGGCAGTTCGCCGTGACAAAAACCTGCGGGAAGAGGATAGACGACATGATGATCAAAGAATCCGCAGCCATGAAACTGGCGTTGGGCGAAAACCCGAAAACCTGCTACGGGGCAAAGCAGCAGGCCCCGAAAACAAGGATGGCGACAGCCGCGATAATACGGGAAAACCTCAGAAAAGCGGTCGAATACGGCGAAAAAAAAGCGGATTTCGACATGAAGCTCGAGGCGCTGCTGCCCGTGATAAGACGCGAGCTCCCCGTTCACATACACGCGCACAGGGCCGACGACATATTCACCGCGATGAGAATATGCGGCGAGTTCGATTTGGATTTTGTCATAGTGCACTGCACGGAAGGGCATATGATAGCGCGCGAGCTCGCCAAAAACCGGGTCCGCGCGATCGTCGGCCCCGTGATCTCCGACCGGGGCAAGCCCGAAATGAAAAATCTCGAGTTGAAAAACGCGAAAGCGCTGGACGAGGCGGGGGTTCTGTTTTCGCTCACCACCGACCACCCCGTGGCTCCGCTGCAGTATCTGCCATATTGCGCGGCGCTTTCGGTCAAGGGCGGTTTGGATTTTTACGCCGCGCTGAAATCGATAACCATAAATCCGGCGCTCATCTTGGGCATAGATGACATGGTCGGCTCGATCGAACCGGGAAAGCACGCCGACATGGCGCTGTACGACGGAAATCCTTTGGAAATATCGACCGAGGCCGAAACCGTGATTGTAAATGGGGAAATTGTGGCCGGATATGCGTGAGATAGATTCAAAATTGATAGCGCGGCGCATAAAAGAGGCGTTTGTCGAGGCCAACATGGCTTTGCCCGAAAGCCTCGTGAAGCGCATAAAAACCAGCGCGGAATCCGAAACCCACCCGCTCGCCAAAAGCGTGCTTTCCAAGCTCGTGGAAAACCTGAGCCTCGCCAAGGAAATAAACGTGCCGGTATGCCAGGACACCGGAATGGCGGTGGTGTTCGCATATATAGGCCAGGATGTCCGCATAACCGGCGAGCTTTTCGGCGACGCGGTGAACCGGGGCGTCCGCGAGGCATATACGGAGGGGGACCTGCGGTTTTCGGTCGTCGGGGATCCGCTGCGCCGGGGAAACACAAACGACAACACCCCCGCCGTGATCCATGTCGAGCTCGTCAAAGGGGAGGCGATGGAGATCGTCTGCCTGCCCAAAGGGTTCGGGAGCGAAAACGCCAGCAGGATAAAAATGTTCGACCCGTCGGCGGCCGGGGACGATATAATAGATTTTATCGTCGAAACGGTAAAAATCGCGGGGGGGAGCCCTTGCCCGCCCGTCGTCGTGGGGGTCGGCATCGGGGGGGACTTTGAATACTCCGCAGTGCTCGCCAAACGCGCGCTGACCCGTGAAATCGGAGTGGGCAACCCGGATCCGCTCTATGGCGGCATCGAACAAAAAGCGCTGGAAAAAATAAACGAAACCGGCGTCGGGCCCCAAGGGTTCGGCGGCAAAACGACCGCTTTCGCCGTAAATGTCGAGACTTTCCCCACGCATATAGCGGGGCTGCCCGTGGCGGTCAATATCTGCTGCCACGTGTGCCGGCACAAAAGGATTATAATATGAAAGCAGGAGAGAAAAAAATCATGATGACAACGATAATAGGCAGGGGGCATTCCGGGACGAGGGCGATCTCGCACACTTTGGGCAAAAGCGGGGTTTTCATGGGCGAGCCGCAGAATGGTTCGGGGGATCTGCTCCCGCCGCAGAAAATGTACGAGGCATGCAGGATTTTCGCGAAGCATGTGGAGTACAAAGGGGGGCTCAGATGGGATTTCGCGAAAGTCTTGTCGATGCCGCCCGTGCCGGAATTCACGCGGCTGATCGAAGAATATCTGGTGACCGTCCTGAACTCCGGAAGCGAGGCGAAAGGCTGGAAAATCCCTGAAACCACATTGGTATACCCCTGGATCATAAAGATGTTCCCGGAGATAAAATACATCCAGTGGGTGAGGGACCCCAGGGACTGCATTCTCGGCTCGCACCTGACCGACGATTTGCACGATTTCGGGATCGATTATCCCGAAACGGACGATATCCGGGAAAAAAGGGCGTACAGCTGGAAATACCAGAGGGAGCTTATGAAGGCGACCCCCGACCCGAAAAACCTGATAAAGATAAGGTTTGAGGACATGGTGAACGACCAGGACGGAACCCTGAAAAAACTCGAGGATTATTTGGGCATGAAAATGGCGAAAATAGAGATGAGGCCCGATTCCGTGGGGCGCTGGAAAAAAGAGCCGGGCAAATATATGTATGATTTTTTCGCCGAAGACATGGCGGAATGCGGGTACGTGTAACGAATGTGAACGCTTTTATTTATGCAAGTATGCCATGAACGGCATATGAACTATCGTTCATATTGGTTCATGTTCACATGCAGTTCACGCCAATCGATAATGTAACAAATTAAAAATTACGTTATGCCAAGGGCGGATGTTTAGTCCGCCCTTAAAATATTTTAATTTCAGCTTGTAAATATATTTTTTTTGTGGTAAAATATATGCAGGCGCATTTCAGGACAGAAAGGGCGTGAGAAAACGGTGCCTGCCGAATTGCAAGCTGCGGCCGATGTAAAATATATCGACATGAGGATGAAAAAAAAACCGAAAAACAATTCCGGGATCATATATATCATAAAAGAGGCGAACGAACTGTTTGCAAAGGTGCTGCTCTTTTTGTTGTGCTGCGAGGATCCGGAAAAAATAGATTTTGAATTCATGAAGCACAGCGTCAAATCCAAAAAGGCCGAGGACGCGGAAATCTTGGATGCGCTTGATTTCTGGAAAGACAAAGACATACTGGATTATGAAATAAGCTCCGTCCCCGGCGGCATGAAAGGCATAAATATCGAAAATGTCATAAATATCATGCTCAACGTGAGGCGGGACATCAATATACTGAACGGGGAAGAGGAGGCGGAATCGGCCGAATATCAAGAGGGCTTGGGCATATACGAGCAAAAACATGCGACCGGGAAAAAAGAGGGGACAATCGGGGGCAAGCCCGAAATAAAGCCGGAGCCGGTTTCCGTGGACCAGGTCTGCGAGTCGCTTGAGACAAAGGAAGAGTTCAAGAGGCTCATACATGAAATCCAGACGAGGATGCAGGTGATTTTTAACACTGCCGACTATGTGATCATGTACAACATCCATGAAACAAACGCGATGGAAGCGGACCTCATACTCAAGCTCGCGGAGATATGCGCCGAGGAAGGCAAAAACAACATAAGGTACCTGGAAAAAGTGGCGCTCGGGATGGCGGCCGACGGCATTTTGAAATTGCGGCAATATGAAGACAAAATCGACGAAATGCAAAAAATCAAAGAATTCGAGGGAAAAATCAAGGCGTTATTTAAAGCGGAAACCAAGAAACTGACTTCAAAAGAAAGAAACTACGTCAAAAAATGGGCCGGGGAATATAATTTCCCGGATGACATGCTCGAAGAGGGATACAAGCAATGCTTCAAATATACGGAAAAGCTTTCATTCGAGTACATAAACACCATATATTCGAACTGGCATGAGAAAGGCTTCAAAACGCTTGACGACATAAAGGGCGAATTCGGGCCGGGCAATGGGTTCAAAAACGCGGAGGGCAAAAAAAACGCGGGATATAACGTGGAACAGTTCTTTGAAAAGCGATTGAAAAAACTCTGAGTGTAACGTAAGGGGAATTTTATGGCATACAACAGCAAAGTGGTGCGCAAAGTCTTGGGCGATTTTGAAAATAAATACAAAGCGGCGGCCATGAACGCCGAAAAAATCAAAACCGAACTGTACAATAAAATTCCGGAGCTGTTGGACACGGACAAAAAATTGGAGGAAACCTACAAGAAGCTCGCCGCGGCAATCCTCTCCGGCGGCGACTATGACTTGAAAATGGCCGAAGCGAAAAAAAATAACCGGGCCCTGATCGCAAAGCGAAATTCGCTGCTCGAAGAGGCGGGCTATCCCATAAACCACACGGATCCAGTCTATGAATGCGCGCAGTGCGGCGACACCGGATACAAAGGCGAATTGATGTGCGAATGCTTGAAAAAAGCGCTCGCCGCGGAGAGCATAAACCATTCGGGGCTCGGCAGGATCATAAAAAACCAGAGGTTCGAGAATTTCAGCCTGAATTACTACGACAAAAAAAAGCCATCGGATCCGGAGGCGGAGATACCGTACAAGCACATGAAGGAAATATGCGAGGAATGCAAAAAATTCGCGGCGGATTTCGGCCGCAATCACGAAAACGAGCACGAAAATCCGGAAAAACACGCGAAAAACCTGATGTTCATAGGTTCCACGGGGCTCGGGAAGACGCATATGTCCTCCGCTATCGCCTATGAGGTGATAAAGAAGGGCTACGATGTTTTTTACGATTCGGCGCAGAGCATACTCTATTCATTTGAAAAAGAGAGATTTTCGAAATCGGGCGCATTCGATTCCGAGATCATCGAGAGATACATGAGCTGCGATTTGCTGATCATCGACGACTTAGGCACCGAATATTCGGGGAATATGGCGGTTTCTTCGCTGTACAGCCTCATAAACATGCGGCTGCTCGAAAAAAAGGGCATGATAATAAGCACAAACCTTACGGGAAACGAAATGCAGAACAAATACGACGCGAGGATCATGTCCCGCATTATCGGGGAATTCACGATCTTGAATTTTATCGGGGACGACATAAGATTGAAAAAGAGGTAAAAACAAAATGAGCGACACGAATGATTTGGAAGCGAGATACGCCAAGCTGAAACAAAAGCTGTTCGACATACGGTACGCATATCTCAACGCGCCGCAGCGCGAAGCCGTCTACACGAACGAAGGGCCGCTGCTCATCCTGGCGGGGGCGGGGAGCGGCAAGACCACCGTTTTGGTGAACAGGATAGCTTTCCTGATAAAATACGGCGGCGCGTATTTTGAAGGCGATGCCGGCGAAATAACCCGTTCCGAAGTCGAGACCCTCGAGACAGTCTTAAAATACGCGGAAAAATCAAAGCCGGAGGAGCTCGACGATATTTTGAGCCGGTTTTCGTATCGCCCGTGCCCGGCTTACGCCATTTTGTCGATAACTTTCACAAACAAGGCCGCAAACGAAATGAAAACAAGGCTCAAAAACATCCTCGGCGAGGCGGCAGACGACATATGGGCGGGAACCTTCCATTCCGTCTGCGTGAGGATGCTGCGAAGATACATAAACCGGCTGGGATATAATTCCAATTTTACGATTTACGACTCAGACGATACAAAGCGCCAGATAAGCGCGATCATGAAAGAGTTCAACATATCAGACGAAACCCTGCCCGTCCGGTATGTCTCCACCGCGATAAGCAGATCCAAGGACGAGCTGAAATATCCCGACGAGTTTATAGCCGATGCCAGCAATCCAAAAGAGAGGGACACGAAAAGGATATATGCGGAATACCAAAAAAGGCTGAAACTCTCAAACGCGCTGGACTTTGACGACATAATCGCGCTGACGGTCAAAATCCTCGAAACCGACCATGAGGCGAGGGAATACTACAACGACAAATTCAAATACATATCGGTGGACGAATATCAGGACACGAACTTCGCGCAATACGCGCTGATTTCGCTTCTGTCGCAAAAACACAACAACGTCATGGTGGTGGGCGACGACGACCAGAGCATATATAAGTTTCGGGGAGCCACCATAGCGAACATTCTGAGCTTCACAAAAAAATTCGACAACGCGAAACTGATCAAGCTCGAGCAGAATTACAGATCGACAAAGACGATATTGGACGCGGCGAACGGGATCATAAAAAACAACGAAAGCAGAATGGGCAAGGCGCTTTGGACAAAAAAAGAACCCGGATCAAAAATTGTGCTCAAGGAAACCGGCAATCAAAACGACGAATCGGATTACATAATCGATGAAATATTGAATTTGACGGAAAACGGAAGCAAAATATATAAAGATTTCGCAGTTCTGTACAGAGTGAACGCGCAGTCCGCAAATATCGAAACCGCTTTCGCCAAAGCCTCGATCCCATACAGGGTGTTAGGCGGCATACGTTTTTACGAAAGAAAAGAAATAAAAGACATGATGGCGTATTTCTGCGTGGTGAACAACACCGCCGATTCAGTCAGGCTCAAGCGCATAATAAACGTGCCCAGAAGGAGCATCGGAGAAGCCACTATCGCGGCGATCGAGCAGACGGCCGCAAATGAAGGAAAAACCATGTTTGAAATTATGGAAAACGCGGAAAAATACCCCATGCTTTCACGAAACGCGAACCGGATGAAAGCTTTTTCCGAACTCATAAATCATTTCATCGAACTCGAAAAGAAAGAATCCCTGCCCGATTTCTTTGAAAAAGTGTTTGACCAAAGCGGCTACAGGAGCTTGCTTGAAGATGCCGGACAAGAAGAAGCGGATCGGCTGGACAACATAAAAGAACTCATATCGCAGGCGATAACTTACACGGAAGCAAAACGCGAGGAATTCATGGCGTCGGGCGAGCTGGAAGAGATAGAGGCTCAAGGGTACGGCAGCAAAATATCCGGCCTTACGGGATTTCTCGAAGAGGTCGCGCTCATATCGGATATCGACAATTACGACGAATCCGCCGACGCAGTCACCCTCATGACGATACACAGCGCGAAAGGGCTTGAGTTCCCGGTGGTTTTTTTGCCCGGAATGGAGGAAAACCTGTTTCCCTCGAGGCTTTCCGCCGACAAACCGGAGGAGCTCGAAGAGGAGCGCAGACTCGCGTATGTCGCAGTCACAAGAGCCAAAGAAAGGCTGTTTATGACTTATGCCAAAGAAAGGCTGCTCTACGGGCGGACGGGGTTCAACCAAATATCGAGGTTCGCGGAAGAAATGCCTAAAGAAACGGTCGAACATGTAAAAATTCCCGAAAGCGAAAACCGCCGGGCCGCGGCCTCATTCATTTCGCAGAGAAGATATCCCCCGAAAATATCGCTTCACAGCGAACTTGCCACAGACTATATCACCGCAAGCGCGCGGACGGGAAAAGAGCGCGAAAACGGCGATTTCAAATATACGCAGGTTTTCAAGCAAGGCGACATGATCGAGCATCCGAATTTCGGCGAGGGGCTGATAATAAAAGCGACGGACTTGGGCG
>Ga0082212_10003134_pt1 | contig 23607 bp, 15 predicted proteins | sample TergutNt197P3_FD_71548 | JGI IMG/M metagenome (GOLD analysis project Ga0082212, IMG submission 71548) | Neocapritermes taracua P3 segment gut microbial communities from Petit-Saut dam, French Guiana - Nt197 P3 | ecosystem: Host-associated > Arthropoda: Insects > Digestive system > Gut ... | reverse complement strand
GCCACCGACACCGAACGATCAATCACCGAAGTCAACATGAGCTATTACCTGTTCCGCACGCCTGACTTGTTGGACGTTCTCGACCTGCTGAAAACCGACAACGCACAAGGTGAGTACTACATCACCGATGCACCCGCCGTGTTGATTTCGCAGGGAAAAAAGGTCGTCGCATTACCGGTTCTCAAACCGATTGAAGGTCTTGGCATCAACAACGTCGAGGAACTGGCCGCCGTCAACCTCGCCATGCAGGAATTGCTTGACGCAAAAAGCGGCACACCGTAACCACCGCAATTACAAATAGTGGAGTATCCGGTTAGCTCCTCCTGTGTTAAACAGAAGGTATGGAATCGAATACTCAAGCGGATTTTCCTTTGATTTACCGAGATTTTGTGAAAATATTTCCCGATGTGGCCGCCTGTGCGAGCTGCCTTGAGCGACTTCGATGGCCCTATGGTTTTGTGTGTCCGGCATGTCTGCAATAGCTGGAACCGTGGCGACAAACACGAGAACGTAGGGTTTGTCCTGCGTCGTCATCAATGGACAGTCACGGCAGGAACGATTTTTGACAAGACGCGAACCCCGTTGACGACGTGGTTCGACGTTGCATGGCATGTCACCACGGCAAAAAACGGCATGTCGGCCAGAACCCTCGAACGAACGATGGGGGGCAGCGATCAAGTGGCATGACTTATGTTGCGATGCCTGGAGTTCATCAGGTGGCTTCGTTGTTGAAGCGTTGGTTGCTTGTCACTCATCAAGGGGCTTTTACGATGGAACATCTCCAATCGTACTTGGAGGAGTTTAGGTTTCGATTCCATCGATGTTCTTCCCGAAGTCGCGGACAATTGTTTCGCCAACTCTTGAAGCAGGCTGTCGCGACACACCCCGTCACCGAAGCTGACATACTTCACGGATACCAATGGAACACCGATATATTGGAGCCGTAATCAAGAGGAGCTAACCGGATACCCCATTTTATAATACATTGTGAAAAAATCAAAAAGACCAATTTCTTACCGTTTTAAGTATACACACTTCGGCTAACGTTTTCGTACAACAAACATTTTTCCGCCAAAAAATAAATGAGGTTGGTTGTCTGGGGGATTCCTTGCTACTGATGTTGTTTTGTTTGTGAAAATGAGGTATAAATGAGGTATTGCATCGTACAATCAACCGCCACACAACGGCGGTCATGGCGTGGCCGCTCTATCAACTGCAACCAGCCACTAATCACTTGCCACCAACCACCCCTATGCCCCGCACACGATTTGCCCCCAGTCCGACCGGTTATTTGCACATTGGCGGTGTTCGTACCGCCTTGTTTTGCTGGCTTTTTGCACGAAGAGTTGCAGGTCGCAATGCTCCCCCGAACGGCGGGCAATTTATCCTTCGCATCGACGACACCGATCAGCAGCGGAACGTTCGGGAAGCCCTGCAACCGATTTTGGACGGTCTCAAATGGCTCGGTATCGATTGGGACGAAGGCCCCGAGGTTGACGGGCCGTATGCACCGTATTATCAATCGCAACGGGCGGAAAAATATCAGGCGGCGATTGACGAGCTTCTGCGACGCGGTTTTGCGTATCGTGACTATGCGACGCCGGAAGAGTTACAGGCCGAACGTGAAGCAGCCACAGCAGGCAAGCAGACCTTTGTGTATAGCCGTCGCTGGATGGCGGAAACCGGTGCCGATGTCAAGCGTTTTGAAGCGGAAGGTCGTGCCGGGGTGGTGCGACTCAAAATGCCGCGCGAAGGTCAACTCGTGCTCAACGACCACATTCGCGGCGAGGTCGTGTTCGATTGGGCGAATGAGCAGGATCACGTCATTCAACGGGCGGACGGTTCGTGTCTGTACCATTTGGCCAACGTGGTGGACGATTACGAGTTCAAAATCACGCACGTCATTCGGGCGGAAGAGCATTTGTCGAACACGCCGCGTCAGGTGTTTATCATTCAATCACTCGGCTACCCGATGCCGGAATACGCTCATTTGCCCTTTGTGGCCGAGCCGGGCAGTAAAACGAAACTGAGCAAACGCAAGCTCGACAAGTACCTGAAAAACCGCGACTTCGCCAAGCTGGTCGAGCACGGACAGTTGATCGCCAAACGCATCGGACTTGAGGTCAAGAGCGACGATTTCAATCCCGTTATCACGGATTTTTACAAGAAAATCGGCTTTTTGCCGGAAGCGGTCGTCAATTACCTCGCACTGCTCGGCTGGTCGCTGGACGATAAATCGGAATTTTTCACGATCAAGGAGCTGACCGAACTGTTCTCGCTGGAGCGTGTCACGAAAGGCGCGGCGTCCTTCGACCCGCAAAAGCTGATGGCGTTTCAAGAACGGCACATGCAGCAAAAAACGGTGGACGAAAAATACGCCTTGTGCCTGCCGTTTTTGCAGAAAGGGAGCATTGCGACCCGCAACGGGCCAAAATATGTCGGTGAAACCATCGATGCCGCAACGGAGATGCACATCAAAAAGGTCATCGCCGCCGCCGGAGACCGCGTCAAACTGGCCGGGGACATTCTTGATTTCGACGAATTTTTCGTGGCCGACGATCAACTGCAATACGACGAAGCGGCCTTTGAGAAGCGCCTCACAAACGATCCCGTTGCGGTGCAATTGCTCGCCGAATTTCGCGAACGCCTCGTCGTACATGAGCCGTTTGTGGCCGAATCGCTTGAGCGTCTGTTGCACGCCTTTGTCGATGAAAAATGCATCAAAATCGGGCAGATTATTCACGCATTACGTGTCGCCGTGACGGGAAAGGGCAACGGCATCGGGATGTTTGACGCCCTTGCGATTCTCGGCAAAACCAGCGTTGAACACAGATTGCATAACGCAGAATGCAGAATGTAGAGTGTAGAGTGCAGAATGATTGCATCCCGTAGGGATGCATCGCTCGGTAGAAAATGCAACCCACATAAAATCCTCTGCATTCCGCCAGGAATGCAACCTGTAAGCGATCCGTTGCCACCAGCGCAATAAATGGACGCATTCCTACGGAATGCGGATTGATCATTGTGCGGCCTATTTTCTACCGAGCGATGCATTCCTAACGGAATGCTACACTCACAAAAAGTCCATCCCAATTGTCTCACGCTACGCAAATTCAAAGTTAACCCACAATTATTGAGCACAGGAGCATCACCAATGAAAGTTTTTTGCATCATTATCATGATCGTGAGTATCTTTTTTGTGCTATTTTCTGTAGATGGGGCATCAGGATCATTGGGAATTGTTTGGGGTATATTCGGTAGCAGTCTTTTTGGCTCGGGGCTTATTTCCCTTGCCATCACGCAGACGTTGGAGAAAAAGTCATGAAAAGCATTTCGCAAATGATCAAGATGATCCTGGTTATTGGTGCGGCGTTCATTGTACCGCGTCTCTATATGACCGGCGGGACGGATATTATCGCCTTAAAAGACCGGTTGATGCCGGCATCAAGGAATCAAGCAAGCAACGAAGGGCAGGATACTCGCAACTCGCAACTCGCAACTCATAACTCACCCGAAGCCGCCGAACCCCCGCCGGTTATCATCACGCCCGAATCCATTCAGCACAAGGACGACATTGATCTTCCGTTACCGCCCGATTTGAAACGCCCGAAACCGATTCCAATGCGAGATTTGCTCCGTTTCGATTACGTGCCGAACGACATCGTTCAGCGTTGGCCTTATGTCACGGCGGCCAACCCCGAATTGCATGTGCAGGTGTATCGTGCACCCTTCTTTACCGGCACAACGCCTGAAGATTTGGAAGGCGTCGTCACGTATTATTTCGACGCGAAGAACAACACGACACAGATCATGGTACGAGCCAAGACGGGTGACTTCCGCCCGCTGGTGACGTGGCTGAAAACCCATTACGGCTTTGAATACCGCGAAACGCAATCGCCGGTCGTTTACGTCTATGAACCGCCGCAACGCTGGCCGAGCAAAAGCGACAGTTACCTCTGGATTCGCCCGGCCCATGCCTTCGCGGAAGGCTATGATACCAAACGCTTCGACGTAACGCTCGTGCTCAATCGACCAAAAGAGTAAAAAAATTACGGATGGCTTGAATTCGACCTTGTGGTTGTGTAAAATTGGTAAAAAGGGTATGCTTCAGCTTATGTTCTGAAAAAGAGATATGCCCCAATCACAAAATAATGCACAACTTATTATGAAAAGGATCCTCTCATGAAACGACGTGATTTTTTGAAGAGTTCGCTGTTGACAACAGGAATGCTGGGACTTAGCCAATACGCTTTGGCGGACAAACCGCTTCCCCAGGGCGGTGACCCCCAAGACGATCACCTGACGGCCTATATTTATGATTCGAAGAGTTCGGCTGTCTGGATTCGCTGGAAGAACTGGCCGCTGACCTGTTACCGTGCCGAAGCTTTGCAGAAGTATCCCTATTTTTACCCACTCAACGCGATCAAGTCGGGCATGTCGTTGACCTCGGAAAGCGCGCAACCCTGGCCGCATCATCGTAGCGTCTTTTTCGGGGCCGACAGAGTCAATGGACGGAACTACTGGCAAAACAACCCGGACAGGGATCGTATCGTCTCGAAAAATCTGTCACTGGGTGAATGCACCGAAATGTCGGCGGAAATTTTGAACGACTGCCTTTGGACACCCTTCGAAGGTGAACCGATTATTGCCGACAAACGCCGCTTTGTGCTGACGATCATTGACGACGCAACCTATACGCTCGACAGTTATATCGAAATGACGGCACTGACCGAAGTCACTTTCGAGAAGACCAATCACGGGTTTTTCGGCGTTCGGGTCGAACAGGATTTGTCTGTTGATGGCGGCGGCGTTCTTCTCAATAGCGAAGGGCAGGAAAAAGAGGCGAACACGCTCGACAAACCCGCCCGATGGATGGCCGCTTACGGGAAACGTTACGGTCGCGAAGACGGTTTGGTTGAAGGCTTGGCCATCATGTCGCCGCCTTACAAACGGTCGCCGTTTGACCGGAACGTCTGGTTTACCCGAAATTACGGCAATTTTTCGCCCAGTCCGTTCAATTCGTTTGCCAATGGAGAGAAGTTTGTCATGCCGAAAGACGACAAACTTCTGCTTGCCTATCGCATCGTGGCCTTCACCGGCACGCCGACCACGGATTTCCTCAACAGTCAGTGGGACAAGTTCACCGCCCTCTCCGAAGGCAAGTTTTCGTAATAAGTACAGAGTATCAAAGAGCATCAGAGTGAGGAGTCAGGAATCATTTATGGGAAACGTCATTGAGCTTTCGGAACAGGATTTTGACGCACTGGTCTTGCAATCGGATGTGCCGGTACTGGTCGATTTCTGGTCGCCGTCGTGTGGGCCATGCCGGTTGATCGCGCCGTTATTGGACGTTCTGGCAACAGAAAACGGTGAGGCCGCCAAAATCGTCAAGATCAACACGTTTGAGAACATGACCGTTGCCGCCCGCTACGGTGTCGATATGTTGCCGACCATCATGATTTTTCGCAACGGCAACGTTGTCGAGCGGATGATCGGCGCAGTCGATAAAGCCAGAATGCAAGAAGCTCTCGACGAAGCGATGGGGTAAGCAACTGTCCCCTCAAAATTGCTACGGATTCTGCCTCAACGCCTCTGATGCAAGCGGTGACAATAAAAAGGATTGTGCGTAATTGCATTCCATTCGCAAATATTTGTGTTTATCCGCACAATCCGTCTTACTTGAACTATTTTCTTTCCATCCGGTTGTCAAAAACATGTAGCAATTGTCATACCGGAGGCGTTTCATAGTCTATATATGTGAGTAGATCATGATGTTGATCAGCCCGAGTTGGAAAGAATACAAATGAATATCGAACGTTTATTAATCACAGGGTTTATCAGTCTCTCCATATTGATTGTCGCTGTTTTGCTGACTTTTTTCATGAGCAACATGAAAAGAACGACCAGCCAGATCAATAGGGAATTTGTATCCACCATTGAATTTGTTCGCGAAAAAAACCAAGCGATGATCGACAGGATCGATCAGATGAGTTCGGAAACCGGGGACATCGCCACGAAGATGGGCGAGGAACAAATGAAATTGGTCGGTGAGGCAGTGACCAATGACATTCGCACGAAACTCGAAACCAGTTTTGCCAACACGCGGAGTGCTGCAAGTTTAATGATGGGGTACAGGGGCTCTCTGCTCAAGCGTCAAGAGCTGCCTGATCGTGAGGTTTCCAATGAAATGATCCGGCGTTTCTTTGAAGCGAATCCCGAATTTATGACGATTTGGTGTGCTTGGGAACTTGAAGCTTACGACCAAAACGACAAGGAGCATATCGACGTTGATGCCAAACGACCGGAAACGGATCAAAATCCAACCGGGCGATATTCATTCTGGTTCGCCAGGGAAGACGACTCCGAAATCATACTCGAATATATCGTCACCGAAGAGACCGAAGTTGAAGAGTATTACCAGTTGCCGAAAACAACAGGCCGTGAATGGATATTGGAGCCGTATCTTGACGAAACAATTCCGAAGCCGGTCCAAATGACCTCGTTTTGCATACCGCTGATGGAAGACGGGAAAGTCCTCGGCGTGTTTGGAACCGATATTTCCATTGAAGACCTTTCGCAGATGATTTCGGGGTACAAACCTTACGAAACCGGCAGTGTGATGTTGGTTTCAACCGGCGGAGTGGTTGCGGCTGTTTCCAACAACCCTGAATTCATGATGAAAAATCTGGAGGATATTCCCGGCGCGGAACACACGATAGAATTAGTCAGCCAGGGACAAGAAGGCTTTTACACAGACAAGGTGTTCGGCAACGGGCAGGATGTCCTCAAATACCACATACCGGTGCAAATCGGGAATTCCCCCGACAAATGGACGGTGATCGTGATTGCCGACTTCGATCAGGTGATGAAAGCCAGAAACGAAATGATGGAAGCGACCAATAAAACGCTCAAGGACGTCAGGGATATCGGAAACACTCTTTCCGAAGAAACGGATCAACGATTGAACCAACTTGAGACAGGCAACCGGAAGATCGTCAGTGCGACGCTCCGCAAAACGCTGTTGATCGGCGGGATCGTCTTGTTCGTTGCTTCGGTGATTGGAGTTGTCTTTGCCGGGAAGGTCAAACGGTCGATCTTTGCCCGCGACCACTGGTACAGACAAATTCTTGACACGGCCGATTCACCGTTTATCGTACTCGACAATGACAGCCGGATGACGTTCCTGAATCGAAAGTCGCTTGATCTGCTGAAAAAGACGGAAGCAGAAATCATGGGAACTCCCGTTCGTGCGGTATGGAATGACGACATTGACCGGGTTGTCCGGGACGTTGCCAATTCATCCGGTCAAGAGACCGCGAGAAAAACCCTGACTCAATTCCATGATGCCGTTTGGGAAATTCACGCGGATGTACTCCGTGACGATCACGGCAAACGGATCGGGTTCGTTGAATTCCTGCAAGATGTTTCCAATCGCGAAAACATTTTCAAAATGATCAACGAGGTGAAGCGAGTCGTTGACGTGACGCAAAGCGGAACATCGGAAATTCATTCCGCCGCCGATCATCTCTCCGTTGGTTCGGAAAGGCAGTCGGAATCATTGAACCAAATTGTTGCCATGATTGGCGAAATGAATAACATGGCATCGCAAAACGCTTCCCGGGCGCAGGACACCAAGCAAATCACGCAAGACGTTGAAAATGCCGCCGTGGAAAGTCAGAAGCAAATGCGGCAAATGGTGGAATCCATGCACGAAATCCGCGATAATGCCCAAAACACGCAGCAAATTGTCAAACTGATTGACGAAATCGCGTTCCAAACGAACCTGTTGGCACTGAACGCCGCTGTGGAAGCCGCTCGGGCAGGGACACATGGCAAAGGTTTCGCCGTCGTAGCCGATGAAGTGCGTAAACTGGCCGCACGAAGTGCAAAAGCCGCTCATGAAACGGAAGACATGATCCATTTGAGCAACCAAAAAGTCGGCGAAGGGGTTGAAATCGCAAACCACACCGCCGATGCGCTCAACCGGATTGTCGAGTTGATTTCCCAATCGACCGGATTAATTTCCGAGATCGCAAATTCATCGGAAACGCAAACCCAACACGTTCGTGAAGTTGATTCCGGCCTCAAAACCGTGCATTCCGTTGTGCAGCAAAATTCCTCCGCCGCGCATCAAACGGCAACTTCCGCATCGGAGTTGAACAAAGCCGTGGGCGAGCTCAGCCACCTGGTTCAGCAAATGTCAAAGACATGAGGGAGGACACCCATGCCGTGACCGCCGCAGTTCTGATTCATTGCGCAATCTTACGATTGCGGCTCTGTTGGTTTTCGCTTACTTCGTGCGCGGTTCTGATTCCCTTGTGTTGTTACCCGGCAACCCAGCGGAGAAGTTGGGCGAAGAATTTCGCGTAATCGACACCGATTTCGACGAAGCCGCCATTGGGCAGGTCTTGCGTGATTCGTTTTTTTCCCCAGTCCACCATGCCGCCGGCCCAATGCGGTGCAACGTCCGTCGCAAAAGCCGCCGTTCGTCCCTTGCCGTACTCACCAACGACAAGCATCGGATAAGGCGGGGAATTAAAATCAAAATCATACCACTCGTCATCGTCCTTCAGAACCTCAAGCGGTTGGCCTTTGAGCAGAACCGTTGCGCCCCGTTTTGGGGAAAATTTGTTCAACCCCCCGACCAGCGGCGGATTGATCCAAGGGAGTCCATCGGTAATCGGGTGCGACAGTTCGAGTGACATGAGTGCAAGAATCACACCCTGCGAGAAATTGCGACGATCGTCCTTGTTGAGCATTTTAACAGGCAGCACATCGGCCAAGACGGTTTCGTGGTACTCGCCGAGCCGGCCGTGGAAGCTCTCCCAACCGCCGAGCATGACCAGTCCCGCCCCGTTTTTGACGGCGGCGCAGATCATTTCCAACTGCCCCGGCTGAAATCGCTCACGAGGGTAATCGCTGATGATAAACGCATCGCAAGGCTCCTGCAGCAGTACGTCCGTCGGGCTTTCCGCACTGTCAATCCGCACAAAGGGGATACCGTGATATGTCATAATGCCGCACAAATAAGCTGCGGCCCGGGTCATGTCGTCGTCGCCAAAGTAAAGCATGATGAGGTGGTTGTTAGGGGGTTGGTGTTTAGTGGCCGGCAAGATTTTAATTTACCACATCCCCAAAACAAATCAATGTCCATGTTTTCTCCTGCCAATATCTTTGCCTACTCGAGACAAAAATCCGATTGTGCCAGATAATCTCATTTGCGGAACGCTTCCATCCTTGCCATTGCCATTTCTTAAAAAATTTTTTGACGCTCTTGTGCATCCTGTACAATCCGTATGTTAATATAGTGAAACCAACCTAACTCGATAAAATTCAGGTAATTTATGATTATTAAGAAATAATCCGATAATACCAATTATCGGAATGCTACAAAATCGTCACAAAGCCGTTACAGACCATAGAATCATACACCATTAGGAAATCCTCCCATGCCACGTTCCGTTCGTTTGATTTTCGCACTGCACAATCATCAGCCGATTGGCAATTTTGAGAACATTTTTGAGCAATCGTATCAGGACAGCTATTTGCCGTTTTTGAACGTGTTTGAGCAGTACGACAGGCTGAAAATCGCCTTGCACACGAGCGGCTCGCTCATGGAATGGCTCGATGCAAAACACCCGGAATATGTTGACCGCGTGGCCAAACTGGTGCAACAGGGACGCGTCGAAATCATCGGCGGGCCGTTTTATGAACCGATACTCGCCATGCTGCCGTCGCGCGATCGCATCGGGCAGATTCGGAAATACCGCAAGTGGCTCGAAAAGCGACTCGGCGGCAGAGTTCGCGGAATGTGGATGCCCGAACGCATTTGGGAGCAATCGTATGTGCGTGACCTGGCCGAAGCAAAAATGGAGTACACAATTTTGGACGACTGCCATTTCAAGAGTGCGTGCCTCGATGAAGAGCAACTTACGCGGCATTATCTGACCGAAGATGACGGCAACACGATGTCAATCTTTCCCGGCAGTGAACGGTTGCGTTATTTGCTTCCCTTTGGGCGGATCGACGAAACGCTACAGTATTTCACGGAATACGCCGAGCGTCACGAAAACGCGGTGCTGGTACATGGCGACGACGGCGAAAAATTTGGGTCGTGGCCGGAAACCTTCCGTCATGTTTACGGCGAACATTGGCTGCACCGTTTTTTCGACATGCTGCGCGACAACGCCGATTGGCTCATCACGACAACGCCTTCGGAGGTGATCGACGCGATGCCGCCGCTTGGCAAAATTTATCTGCCGGACGGAAGTTACCGCGAAATGACCGAATGGGTCATGCCGCCTGAGCGTCAAAACGAACTCGAAGACCTGCAACACGAGATGGTACACGATCATCGGCTGCCGAGGGTCAAAAAATATCTGCGCGGCGGTTACTGGCGGAATTTCAAAGTGCGTTACCCTGAAACGAACGAAATGTATTCGCGTATGATGGCCGTGAGTCAGCGGCTGAAACAAGCGACCGAAGACGGCTTGGAGGGAAAAACCATCGATGCCGCGCAAGATGCATTGTATCGCGGGCAGTGTAATTGCGGTTATTGGCACGGTGCTTTCGGCGGGGTGTATCTGCCGCATTTGCGAAACGCCGTGTATCACGAGTTCATCAAGGCCGACAACCTGCTCGACGAAGCACGCGGCGGTCACGGCGTGACCGCCCTACCATATCTCAACGACACTTTTTTGGAGACCGATGTCCGTGATTTCAATTTCGACGGTCACAAGGAAGTGCGAATTGCCAACAACGAGCTGATGGCGTGGTTCGCTCCGCAACAGGGTGGTACGATGTACGAACTTGATGTGCGTGAAATCTGCCACAACCTTGGCGCAACCCTGGCACGCCGCAAAGAAGCCTATCATCGGCTTGTGCTTGGCGGCAACCAACAGCACGACGACGGTTGTGCCAGCATCCACAGCCGCGTTGTGTTCAAACAGGAGGGACTCAACGAGCGTGTACAGTACGATCATTACGCCCGCAAGTGCTTTGTGGACATGTTTTACGATTGCGATGTGCCTTTCGAGGCCGTGCAGCACGGGCAGCAGCGATTGCACGGCAACTTGCATCGCAGTGAATATCATGCGACACTATACCACACCGACTCACAAATTCAACTCGTCATGCAAACCGTCGGCGAGGTTTATGGTGCGACGATCAAACTGCAAAAAACGATCACCATGTTGCCGAACAGTTCGGTGCTGCGTATTGCGTATCACTTGAGCGACATGCCGCGCGGTTACCAGCTGCACTTTGCGACGGAACTGAATTTCGCGGGGCTTCCCGGCGGCGTCGACGACCGTTATTTCTTCGACACCGAAGGCAACCGACTCGGACATCTCGGCTCGACACTCAATCTCAAACACCGCAAGTACATCGGCCTGAGCGACGAATGGCTCGGAATCGATGTTTCGCTCGCCATGCTGTCTCCGGCGGATTTTTACGCTTTCCCGGTCGAGACGGTCAGCCAATCGGAGGGCGGCTTTGAACTCGTGCAGCAGTCGGTTGCACTGCAACCGCACTGGATCATCACGCCCGATAAAAACGGCTGCTGGTCAACGGAAATGACGTTGTCGCTCGACACGTCGCGTGCCAAAGCACGCCGCCGTCCGCACATGTTGGATTACGAGGGTATCGTCAACGACTCGCACATTGACGCGAACGACCGGCGTATCGATACGCTCGAACCGGTGATGCCGGAATCGCACTTGAGTCTTGAGGCGGAACGCTCAGCAACGTAAGGCAGGGCACTCATGTCGTGACCACCGCAATGTATGGCAAACGTATCTACACAACTTTTTTCATTTTTTTTCATTCTTCTCAACAGATGAAACAGATGTAACAGATTTTTGATAGCATGTAAAAACAAATAAGATAGAGAGAATATATCAATATGACAAAATCAAATTTTTAAAATATAAAAATTGATATTGAAAACCATCTTTTTTATTTTCTCTATTTTATGATAATGATTCTACCTATTTTCACTATCTGTTTCATCTGATACATCTGTTGATGACTTGAAGTAGGAATATAGGAATATTTGTGTAGATACTTTTGCAATGTATGGTGGGGACATTCCTTGCCGACGAAAATCTAAAGTCGCTATCGTATTGGCATCACAAGAAAAATCCCGAATGTCCATAGTGCGTGGGAAATGATGATGGGCAATAAATTGCCTTTGAGAACGAGGTACAGGAGTCCCCAAAAGAGACCGGCGATCAAAGCCGCCATGACGAGAATGAAGTTGCCGGAAACAATATGGACGGCAGTGTAACACAGTGACGCGATCAGCCAACCGGCGATTTGTCCCCAGCGGCTCATCGCCCATTTTTGCAGAAAGCCCCGCCAAAAAAGTTCTTCCGCCGGGCTGGAAACAAAAAGCAACATCAACGCAATGAGCAGAGGACTGTTCGATTCCTTCATGGCGTAAATACTGCCCACTTGTCCCGGGGCAAAATCAAACATGAGCTTTGCCGTCAAGTTGCCGACATAAAAAATGACGTAAAGCATCAGTGCGGAAGCCGCTCCCATGCCGACCGCACTCAGCCGAAACTGATTCCGGCAAATCGGCACGCCGCCGCACCAAATCCCCCAAGCGGCAAGACTCCCGGCGGCAATGGGCAAGGCCGTCCAAAAATTGAGTCCCTCAATCATCGGCGAAAAGAGAAAAAACCAAAACACAGCCGCCGCAATCACTGCCACGGCCACTTGCCACGTTTTCGCTCTGCTGTTCTCTTGGGTGGTTGTCATAAATACTATCATACCATAAGACACGCCGTCCGCAATCAGCTGCCTTACGATTGCGGCTTTGATGTTTTTCCGCTTACTTCGTGCGCGACTCTGATTGTGCTGTGGTTGCTTTTCAATGAACGAGCATGTATAAAATACACTGGCGGACAATCCAACCGCCGGTTTCGTTGCATGAACGTCACCCACTCATTTTTAGAAAGCACAGCCCATGAAACGTCTCACTTTTTTTGTCGTGATCGTTGCCCTTTCGCTTGTCTCGACGGCGTTTGGCAGCGATTTGTTTCCCTTTGTCATTTCGTTTGACGCACCCGATAACATTACGAACGTCGCAAAACGGCTCGACGCTCCCGCCGGGAAAGACGGTTTTGTGCGGGTTGAGGACGGTCACTTTGCAACCGATGCCGGACGTATCCGGTTTTGGGGGACGAACACCTGCTTCGGCGCCAACTTCCTCGACCACGCCGCCGCCGATCGCATGGCCGACCGTCTTGCACGCTTCGGCATCAATTGCGTCAGATTGCACCACATGGATAACCGTGACATCTGGGGCACCGGACGAATCGCCTCGCAAATGACGCTGGATCCCGGGCAGATGGACAAACTTGATTATTACATCGCGGCTCTGAAAAAACGGGGTATTTACGTCAATATCAATTTGCACGTTTCCCGTTCGTTGGACGAACGCGACGGCTTTCCGCCGAATGTCAACCGTCCGTCGCATGACAAGGCGATTGACAATTATTATCGCCCGTTCATCGACGCCAACAAAAAATACGCTTTCGATCTGCTGACGCACGTCAATCCCTACATCGGCAAGGCGTACAAAGACGAACCGGCGGTGGCGATGATTGAGATCAACAACGAAAATTCGATTCTCACGATGTGGGGCGGCTGGGGCGGACTTGAGGTGATCGAAGACCCGTTCCTCGCCGACTTTCAAAAATTGTGGAACGATTGGCTGATTGCAAAATACGCCGATGACGCCGCGTTGCAAAAAGCGTGGGGTGCCAAGTCGGTGCCGCTCGGTAACGAAATTCTGCAAAACGCCGAATTTCCCGCCGGTAACATGGCCGGTTGGAACTGGGAAACCAACGCGAACACCGACGCCCCGATCACGAATGAGAACGGCGTCTTGCGCATGGACGTGCGGAAAAAAGGCGACATCGCCTGGCATCCGCAACTGATCGGCTCCGGTTTCGGCGTTCGGGAAAATCAGGTTTACACGCTGGAAATCAAGGCAAAAGCGAATCGCAGCACGTCGCTGAACGTCGGTGTGCGGATGAATCACGAACCCTGGGAAGGACTCGGTTTCGATTCGCAAATGCGACTCACGCGTGATTGGCAAACCTTCCGGTTTACGGTCATGCCGACGGCCAATGACGCGAACGCCCGGGTGGCCATCGGCAATTTCAACGAAGGCATCGTGTATGAAATCGACTCCGTTTCGCTCAAGCCGGGCGGAACAGTCGGGTTGACCGAAGCGCAAACACTTGCAGCAGGAAGCGTGCCGGTTGTTTGGAAACGCGATGCCGGTCAATATCCCCGTGAGATGGTGGACGATTTTTGCGATTTCCTCATGGACGTTGAGGCGAAGTATTGGGACGAAATGTACCGCTACCTCAAAGACGAGATCAAGGTCAGTCAACCGGTCAGCGGCACGCAACTGGAATACGGCAGCACACACGCTCAAGCGGCGATGGATTATTGCGATATTCATTCGTATTGGAATCACCCCAGTTTTCCGGGACGGGCGTGGGATATGAGCAATTGGTATCTGCACAATCGGGCGTTGGTCAATTCGCTTGACCGTGAAATTTTGCCGAACCTTGCGACGAAGCGTGTCGCCGGCAAGCCGTTTACGGTGAGCGAGTACAACCATCCGTATCCGAATCAATACGCGGCGGAAGGGTTGCCGTTGCTTGCGGCGTTTGGGGCGTTTCAGGATTGGGATGGCATTTTCCCGTTCGCGTACAGTCATTCGAACAATCCCGAACCGCAAATGATGACGAGTTTCTTCGACACCTGCGGCAATACCGTGCAAATGGCCCACATGATTGCGTGTCAGGCCTTGTTCAATGCCGACATTGCTGCGGATACCATTATCGCCCCGCTCACGGCGGAAAAAGAACGGGAAATCTTCTTGCGCGAACGCGGCCCTTACGGTTTCGGTTTTCGGGGACTGGGGCTTGACCCGCGTTTGGCACTGACGAATCGTGTGGCTGTTGATGTCAGCGGAGAGGTAAAGGAAATGCCGCAGCCGGAGGCGATTTCCAGAAACCAAAAGATGTTTTTCCACGAAAAGAAATTTTTTCGCGACGTTTCTGGTGTTCTCGAAAAGGAATTTGGGGTATCTCTCGACAGTAATGATTGGAGAGATATTCAGTACAACATGGAGACATCTGGTCGCGGCTTTGCCTCGTTTGCCTATGATTGTTCCGGACTCTTTACCGGTTTTGTGGAAGAAGGAAAGGAATATCAGTGGAGTGATATAACACTCAAATTCGGTAAAACAAATCTCGACTGGGCTACCGTTTCGTTGACGGTCATGGAAATAAACAGGTTTCTCATCGTAGCAACCGGAGAAACGCGCAACACGGACATGCAGCTTGAATCGCTCGGTGATGATCGCGTAACGGTCGGCAACCGCTGGGGACAGGCACCGGTGCTTTGCGAAGGGATACCGGCAACGATTCTGTTGAAGGGTGTCAACCCGAACAAGGTCAAAATTCGCTATTGGCCGCTCGACGAATCGGGCAACCGCCGCGAAGAACTCAAGGCCGTTGCCGTCGGCGACGAAACGGCGATCATCCTCAAACCGGAGTACAAGACGATCTGGTACGAGATTGAGGTTGCGCCGTGAGAATCAGAGCCGCGACGGTAACGGAGCGGAAAAATCGGCGGTTACACCGTAATCGCCGTCATCGGAAATTATTACGTTTTCAAGATCGGAAATAATATGGGCACAACCGGCCACAAATCGAACCGCGTTATTTTTGTCACGCTGGGCGTGGTCGGTTTGACCGCCCTTGTGCTCATCTTGGCGATTTCCCAGTTTTTTAAAACCCAGCCGTTCGGGTTTCTCAATCTCGACGCTTTGCCCAAGCGGGAAGTGCAAGGTGAAAAAAACGCCACAAGCATCGACGCTTGTGACCATATCGTCAACACAATGTGTCGTATCACCGGTCGCAAATGGTCACGCAACAATTCGATGCTGAATTTCGACAGGAAAAACGCTCTTGCCGCGAACGCAATTCGCGTCCTCAACGCAAGCCGACCGCTTTTTTCGGGCAAATCTTGGTATCGCATCACGGTGGACGACGGGGTTCTCATCGAAGCGGCCACGGAGCAAGGGTTCCAAAATGCCGCCGAGCATTTTGCCGAACTGATTCAATTCGAGAGCGAGCGTCCGCGCATTGCCAAAGGGGAATACACCGCCCGGAACAGGAAAAAGACACTGACGCAGGAAGAAACTGCGAGTCTCAACGCCGTCCGAAGCGACGCGGACAAAGTGACGATCACCGGCGTGGTGAGACTTCCCAACGGTCAACCGGCGGCCAACGTCATCGTTGACATTCGGGATTACTGTATCCTGCGGAACAGCTACGGCGGCATTACCTACTGTTCCGGGTGTGCCGTATCAATACCGGGCGGTCACCTCTGCCAAACGGACGCAAACGGTCGGTTTGAGTTTGAGGCCATTCCCGGCTGCATTCTCATTGTCGGCGTTTATCGAAATCCGGTGGACGAGCACCTCGTGTCGGACATGATTTGCACGACGCCTTCGTATCATTCCAATCCGCCGTTGGATTTGCGGCTCCGCGACGGCATTCCGGTCACGGTGCGGGTTCAACACGACGACGGAACGCCTGCCGAAAAAGTCCAAGTTTCCTGGATGCGTCCGTTCAAACCGCCGGTTGATACGCACGGCGATAGTAATATCGACAATAACTGCAACGCGCAGGCCTCGGTCACGGTGCAAGACGGCACTGCAACGTTTTACTTTGTCCCCGGCGAGTACGAATTGAACGTGAAAAGCAATTCGTATCTTGCGTTCGATGCTCCGAAAACGATCACCGTTGTCGAAGGCGGGCAATACGCTTTCGACTACACGATTCCCAAGCCGGTCACCGTGCAGTTGCTCTATGTCAACGGCGAACCGCTGGCGAATCACCGCATCAAGCTGTTGCACGCGGGCAACAATCCTCAACCCCATGTCGAAGCCGGTGACATAACAACCGATGACGAGGGGAAAGCGACGGTTTATCTGTGGAGTGAGGCCAATTTTGTTTTCGCCATTTCGGAGGAAGATCGCTTCGGCATCATTGCGTCTCTCTCGCACAATGATGTCGGCAAGACGGTCGATGTGACGCTGGAAACAATGACGACGATCATCTGGTACATTACGGCGGAAGACACGCATCTTCCGGTGGCGAACAAGGAATTGCCATGCGAAATCAGCATCACCACGTTGGGACCGGTTCTTGGCCCGTCGGTGGTCCCCCATCACATCAGCCGGCTTGTGAACGTCAACACATTCAAAACGGACAACGAGGGGCGTGTCCATTTTCGACTGCCGCCGTTGCCGCCGCCGGAGGGAAACGCCACGGTGGAATATGCGCCTCTGTTGGGGCATACGCTGACCGTTCCGAGTGTTTCTGCAATGTCTTGGCACATAGCCGTGCAGGGCGACTTCAGCGATTACAGGCCCATACTGGGATTGTCCGACGAGGACGACGCATCGTCACGCACCGTCGAAATGCGCGGGCGCGTCACTTACCCCAACGGCACGCCGGGAAAAAATATGCATCTGCGAATCGCCAGACAATCCAAGTCCGGCGGCATCATGTCCATCATGGAAACGAATGACGAGGGCGGCTACAGCGTCAATGTTCCCGAAGACGGTTTTTTCGCCGCGTGGGTCGAACAGCGACAGCGGCAGACACGTATAAGCAAGGCCGATTACTCTTCCGAATTTGCTTCGCCGGTGTTGTCGGTGTATGTCGGCAAAAAATCGCCGGACGTCATCGAACGTGACATCGTCTTGAAAGAGGGTATCCCTCTGCGTGGTCGGTTGACTTACGAAAACGGCGAACCGGCTGTGGGGAAATATGTCTGGGTCAACGCTTATCCGTTTGGCCGGAAGCCGATCATGTTCGATCAGGGAGGCGGTGCCAGAGCCGGCGGTTCGATCAATGTCACCACCGGATGCGAATCCGATGAGAATGGCGAGTACGTCGTGTTTCTGACACCCGGCAAGTACGTCGTGTCGCACCCCGACCAATTCGGCGACGAACGCGAACGCGAAATCACAATTCGACCTGACGATGAAGAATGTGTTCTCGATTTCGTGATTTCCGCAGAAACCGATTTGACTGCTCCGTGACCGTCGCGACTTTGATTGTTTCTCACTTCAAAACCCCGCCGGAGGCGGTGGCGGCCTGTGACCGGAACCGGGGGCAATCGTTTCCGAGGCGATGGCTGACACCGCTTGCCAGAGCCAGCCGTAAGCAATTGCCCAGCGCAATAAAACGATTGCGAAAAAGAAGATGAAATAATGTGCCGTGGCCATTGAAAAATCGAGGTCGAACAGTGCGGCGGCGGCGATGATACCGACGACAATAAACGGCGTGAGATAAATCCAAAGCACAACGCTGCCCTGTGCGCCGAGGTAACTGACGATCATCTCGAAAAGCACCCAGAGCAGGGTGTATGCCCCGGCACAGAAACCGGCGCGTTGGTAAAGGTCGGGGCCTTCGTAATATTCCAGTTCGTCGCCGCTGCGCAACAGGATGTAGCCGAAAATCACGGTGCCGAACGCAACGCCGACGGTTCCCAAAAATGCAATGGCACGGACGGGCCAAACGCCGATGTTCTCGCTGAACCTCCCCACGAGCATCGCCAGACCGAACACACCGACGACGCACAAGGCCATGATGCCCCATTCCTGACCGCCGATGACGGCCACTTTGCGGTCGATCGGCTTGAGAATGGCGCGTCCCTTGATCGTCTTGCCGCCCGACTCAAATTCGTCCGGCTCGGCAATTCTGAGTTTGTCCTTGGGAATGTTGATGATGACGTTGCAACTCGGGCACGGCCCTTTCATACCGGCGTACCGGTCGCTGACCTGAAACCGCTTGAAACATCCGGGACATGTGACGTCTATTGCCATATTGTTCTCCTGCAAACGTTTTTTGCGCAATCTCACGATTACGGCTCTGAATCCCTTGCTTACGCGGCGGGATTTGATTGTTTTACTGGTTTGTCCAACCGGTGGTGTCCAATTCGTAACGATGGTTTTCCTGCATCAGTTCGGCGAGTGTCACTTTACCCAGTCGCTTGCCGGCTTCACGGCCCAAGATCGTCACATAATTGGCATGGATCGAAATCTCCACCGTATCGTTGGTTGTGTCACCGTTTTGAATGGCTTTGGCAAATTTGGCAATGTTGGACACGGCTCCCGCTTCGTAGAGGTTCGCAATATCGCCGAAATCCTCTTCGCCCTGCGGTCCGCGAATTTTTGCGCTGCCGCCGTATCCAATTTCGGCAACCCCTTTTTCACCGTAACCGACGGCACGGACATGAAACGGCGAAAGGTGGTGAATTCCCTGGTGCGACCAAAACCGGCCGTCGTCATAATCAAACGTTAAAGCATACATACTGTGACTGTCGCCGTGCGGGTTGGGGCGACTACAACGTGAACTACCCTGGGCACTGGCCGGAAGTTCACCGCCGAGCAGTTCCAGTCCTGCTTCAATCCCGTGAATGCAGGCATTGACGTGGTAACTGCCGCCAAGAACATCGTCATTAACCCACACCAGGTGTTGTAAGCGTTCTTCAAAACTCTGAAAGGGCGGATCGTTAAAACTACCGGTGATATAACAGGTTTGGATGGATAACACTTTGCCGATTGCATCGTCCTTCACGCGGGCTATGACTTTTTGGTTGTTTTCATTGGTGGGAATCTGGAAATCGACGAGAAAAACCTTGCCGTTCTTTTGCGATTGTTTGGCATGATCGTGTACCGACTTGGTTCCCCAAATATCAACGGCGACGGGCTTGGCCATGTAAACATGCTTTTCGGACTCAACGGCAGCCCGAACATGTTCGGGAAAAAAGTACGGCACGGCTTCCAGCGCAACGGCGTCGATGTCCGCATCGAGAACTTTTTTGTACCCGGAAAGCCCGATGAAGCATTTTTCCGCCGGGACATTGAGTGCCTGACCGCAAGCGACGGCAACCGGTTGGTGGTAATCGGCAACGGAAACAATTTCGTAGTTCCCGTCTCTGGCAAACAGACCGGCGATCCATGCCCCTCGACCGCCGCAGCCAACGGCACCGAGGCGAATTCGTTCGTTGGCCGCCGCTCCACGCACCTGATGAGACGCGACAATGAACGGCGCAGCCAACCCGGTCAGGGTGGCGGTTTTCAGAAAATTTCGACGATTGGTTTTCATGATTTTTCTCCTGGGGGTGGGGGATTAATGTGGTCCGACCGCAACGCGGGGCAACCCCCACCTTTTGCCCCGGATATTTCATTGGAGGGCATTTTCAAAACGGCCGTTGTGTTAAAACGAAGTTTGTCAAAAAGTTGCGCTGGAATTGCAACACATTTTAACCTCAAACGGCCAAACACAGTGTACATGACTGCCACCGGTTTGGCAACAGTCACCCCCATTTGGCAACCCAGACGTCAAAAATCACACGGACATCAAAAATACCATTGATGATGAGTTTGGAGTTGTTTCAACTTTAACTCCACACTCCAAGCTCCGTACTCACCCCTTCACCCTTCGCCGGCATAACACGGTACGGTAATCGTCTCTTCTGCATCAAGCCATTTGAGCGTAACCGTGTTGTTATGTTGCGAAAGCGGGTTGGGGTCGGTTTCCACGTTGATTTGATACGGCTTGCCGGTGATGGAATGGACAGTCTCGCGGTCGGGCGGTTGTCGAATGGCGGTTCCCAAGGCCAATGACCAGGCTTCGGTTCGCGCCCGATCGGTGGCCAGACGATACCGAATTGTGCGAACGTCCCGCAACAGAATGGCACCGGCCAAAATGGGGTAACTGTTCAAGTCACCCTTCATGACCTCTAATTCGTCTTCCCATCGCGCCAGCAATGGGGCACGCTCGAAATACTGTTCCCGACATGTGAAAATGATTTCGCTCATTCGGGCCAGATAATACAGTTCGTCTGCATCGATATGACGCATGAGAGTTCGTTCGACGCTGACAAGTGAACCGAGCTGTTGCAGTCCGGAGATGTCTTGATCGGCGATGTTATCCAGCAAACGGCCGCGACGCGTCTGTTCGTAAAGCCAAACCGCCGAGGCGCGCTCCCCCTCGAAGGCAAACCCGTCCGAAGGCCAAGTGACGAGTTGCTCGTCCAGCATGTCCAGGACACGTTTGGCATCATGCAGGCCGAATCGGGGATTTTTGATAAGGGTTTGCAACGTATCCAATGCGTTTTCCCTGATGTAAGCCGCATCAAAACGAAGGTTGAGTTCCTTCTGTCGGGAAGCAACTACCGCCGCTTTCAAAATGTAGTGCAAAGCGTCGAGTGCCTGTTTGATGTTCGGCTTCGTTTGTTCCAGCGGTTCGTTTAGCACCAGAATATCCTGGAGCGTCAAACCTATCAGAGCACGAGCCAACTCGTATTCCTCCAGATGGACGTAGGCCCAAAGATTGTCACGATCCTTCTTTTCCACGGAAAAACCGTACATATCCAAGTTATAGGCAAGTTGCATATCGACATCGGGGTTGTCGAGCATCTCGCGAATTTTCTCACGTTTGGCGTCGTGCAATGTCAAAAGCGGTTTCACGCTTTTGTTTTCCAGGAAACCGACTTGCCACGGCTTACGGGAAATAAATCGCCGTAATGTCGGTAATTCGTTTTCCCAGTTGAAACCGCGAAATTCTTCTCGCAATAGGAGAGCAAGGTCATTGTCTTTGGGAACGCCTTTGTCCATCAAATGGGTTGAAGAAGCCTCATCGTCAATGATAAGCGACAATTCGGCATTGATTTTTGCGTTATTGGCTTTGATCGTCGCGTCCAGACCGACAAAGGCTTCCGCAAGGCTTATCTCGTCAGACGCCTGACGGGAAGGTGCAAAAAGCGAATAGACCCCGAAACCAAGTGAAATGACAATCAACATCACACCGAGCAAACCGACAAGCATCATGAGAAATCGCTTGGACGGCGGTTCGGCTTCAAACCGCTGGACAATACGCCGAAACCCAGTCAAACCATTGCCAATATCTGAATCTGACACAGGGTGGATTTCCTGCGATTGATCTTCCGACATGCCATACCTCACGACATTTCACGCAAACCGAGAACATCAATAGTAGCCTAACGTCATAACGTTCATGTCAACCGGTTGGTAACATTGTACGCAGTTCACCTTCCCATGACAATGGTTTCCAGCATTGCGACATCTTCGAAAACGAAGGCATCATCTCTTTTCGACCTGGCCTCTCGTTGGGGAACACGACGATCGTGAGTTCGCAAGTATTGCGGTGTAGGTGAAATGGGTGGATACTGATCTGCTCGTCGGGTTTCACTCGTGAGCATTTCGCTCGGCGATGGAACATTCGGTTTGGGAAACAGCGGCGATTGAGGTTCGGCAATGATGTCATGTTGCTCGCCAAAAGCGACAAAGGTTCTTTCGTTCATGCCGCGTCCATCGGTCAGGTTATGCTGTATTGATGTGGCGGCTATTTCCGTCGAAAGGCGACTGATCGGCTCAACCAAGGCCGAAAACGCCATCCGTCCCGGGATCGGGTTCAAAAGGACTTTGGTGCCGGGAAAAGAGGTTAATTGTTCCTGATCTGGTATAGCCGGTATTTGCTCAAGGTGGACTGCGGGCGGATCACTTGCCAATTCATCGTCTTTGATCACAGGATTCAATGGTTGATGATCCGACGTTTTTTCATCTTTCCTATCTTCCGGTGGAAGATTCCCCGACGGACTGGCTTGTTGCGACAACTGATGCCATTGGCCGAACAGTTTGTCGAGGATATTTTGAACGACCGGGTGATATCGGTGCAACGTTGCATCGGCTAAAACCTGTTTGAAAAAGTTCGGTTCGACAAATAACGGCAACGGATCATCTAACCCATTTTGGCTACACACTTTGCGAACAACCAATTTTTCCCGCAAACTCAAGTTATGCACCTGACAAAGCTTGCGATATAACCCCCAAGCGGAATCAGGAGAATAAACTCGTTTTCTGTACATGAGAAATTGGTATGCCAGCCATGTAACAAAAACCAAAACAACTGCTGCAATAATCAAAAGAAAAAATTCGCCGAACTGATGATCTTTAGGAGCGGTTTTTCCGGTGAATTGGTTGCTGAGACTCTCAAAAACCTGATCAGCTTTTTCTCTTTCTGCAAATATTTGCGCGGGAATCAAGTATAAACCTAAACAAGACAACGCTTTACAATAGCACGCCATTCCGTGAACCTTGTATAACAAGAAACGTCCCATATTCGACAGCCTTTGCAGTTTAACGTTTTTCACGATTGCGATTACAAATAAACATGATGTTTTGTCCAGTCATTATTTTGTACATATCGTAATATTGATAACCGGATAACCAAAAAAAACGGACAGCCGGTTGGCTTTGTGCAGTTTGCCTTATTTGCCATTATGATGACGATACCCCAAGCTATTGACAAACGAATTTGAAAATAGTATATGATATTCCTAAGGAAAACTGTAACCGTTCACGAATAACTGTTCAATAAACTTAAAAGTGTTTCATTCGGTGCAAATTTGCGATTAGAACATTGTATATAACTCTTGTTTCACCTATTTTGCCATAATTCATTCAAAGGATAC
>Ga0082212_10003133_pt1 | contig 23611 bp, 24 predicted proteins | sample TergutNt197P3_FD_71548 | JGI IMG/M metagenome (GOLD analysis project Ga0082212, IMG submission 71548) | Neocapritermes taracua P3 segment gut microbial communities from Petit-Saut dam, French Guiana - Nt197 P3 | ecosystem: Host-associated > Arthropoda: Insects > Digestive system > Gut ... | reverse complement strand
AGAAAATCAATTTATATATCACAAAGAATACATCTTGTAAATGCTCTTTCATTTTATCTGATGATTCACTTAATTCAACGGTTATTTCAATATTATGGACGTGCGTACCAATCAACGACACCATACAATCATCAACTGTGAATGACGGAATATTAATCGTGGATTTATAGTTATCGTTCCCAATTTTATTAGTTATATTTGCTATTAATTTCATTATAGTCCTCCGATTAATTACAATTGTACAATAATTATGGTTTTTTACAAGGTGTTTTTATCCATAAGTATTTCTAATTTCTTCAATTAACTTTTTTCTATCCCATAATATAACGCCGTGTACAATAGCCAATTCTATTGCGGCGGGAGTATAATAATTATTAGTAATTACTATCGCCTTATCTAATTTATTATAACGAATTTTACCTATAAAAAAGCCTTTTTTGATATAATAATTCTTGCCGCTATAAACTTCTTGTATCGCTTTATTTCCTACTTTTGTTGCTTTACGTTTAGCTTGTATTATAGAAATTTCACCATCTTTTTCAATAAATAAATCAGCACCCTCTTCTCCGCTTGCTTTTGTAACCTCGACATTATATCCCAAACGAACGAATATGTCTTTTAGAAAAATTTCAAATTCTCTACCATTATAAGTATCAATGTCGCTCATATCAATTTCATTGTTTGTTTCTTCAATAAATTTCTCGCGAATCAATCCCCATTCATATTCTTGTTGCTCTTTTATTCTCTTTTTCTGGGCTTTTTTCGTTTCCCACTCTTCCAATACTTTTTTATTCTTCTTCCATTTTTCGATTTTAAAAACTATATAAACGATTAAACCGATAACAGCAATAGCAATTATATATGGCAATAATTGAATGGTATAATAAATCAATATAGCAATACCAATAAAAACAAAACAAAAAATAATAACGTCCATATTTCCTCTCCTTATTAATATCAAATTATCGCCTATATTTTTTGAATCTACTCATTCGTTTCCTCGAATCACTTACTACTTTCTGCACTATCTCTATATCTCGTTTTAACTCCTTAGGATTCTCTTTATAGTATCTTTTCCAATACTTTTCATTGCGCCAACCAGTTTTATAACCCTCATCTGTCCCATTTTCTCCACGATAAATTAATTGATAATATACATCATCACTTAAATTTGATAATTCGTCTATATCGTCTTCTTTTAATTTTTTATTACACGATAAAGCTATTTTATCCGCAACAATTTGATTAACACAAGCAGTCAGTTCTACTATTTGCTCAAAGGAAAATACCGCCCCCTTTTCAACAGCGTGTTCGATAAGAAGAGAGCAGTTTGTTTCATCACATAATTCAGTTGCAACATCATAAACTAACTTACTGCTACGAAAAAAACTTGAATTAAGAGAAGCGATTAAACGAATCGCACTATCTGTAGTAACCTCATTGCATAATTCATCAATATTTTTTATTGGAAAATGCAATCCCTCATCTATTGAACGCTCAATAAGATACGAGCTGAGCCTGGATTCTCCCACATAATAAATAACCTCAAGAATTTCTTCGGGTTTTCCAAGTTTTTTAACTTCATATAAAAGAATCATTATTTCGTCATATGATAAATCTTCATATCTGTTATAGAAATATTGCCATGTTCTGCCGTTATTACCTTGCATAAATTTTCCTTTAATTCAACAATTTTCTGCGTTCTAACCGCTCTTTCGTTTCAATCAAAAGCGTATGAATCTTCTCTTGAAGTTCCTTTTTCGGCGGTAACGCTGTCCAATACTCCGCAACCATAATTCCGTCCCTGTCTAAATTCAAAAACTCTATTTCTTCGCGATTACTGCTGTCGGAACAGAGAATCAACCCTATTGGAGCGTTTTCTCCCTCTTTCCGTTCGTATCTGTCAAGCCAACCGAGATACAACTTCATTTTCCCGTTATACTCAGCTTTAAACTCACCTAATTTTAACTCAACCGCGACTAAACGTTTAAGGTTTCGGTTGTAAAACAGTAAATCGAGATGAAAGTCATTACCGTCAATAATCATACGCTTTTGCCGTTCTACAAAAGCAAATCCCTTGCCAAATTCAAGTATAAATTTTTCAAGCTCTCTTAAAATAGCCGATTCAATATCGTTTTCTTCATATACGTCTTTTAATCCGAGAATATCGAAAAAATAAGGGTCTTTGAATGTATCGGCAGGTACACGCGATTCTGCGGTTAATTGAGTATTAGCGATTTCTTTTCGCTCAAACGCTTTGCGGGATATGAGTTTTCTTAAACCACGAACACCAAGACAGTGATTTGTTGATTCGTTTGCATAATACATTTTGGCTTCCATAGATTTTAACGGAAGTAAAGCGAGAAAGTGCGACCAACTCAAATGCCGTGACAGTGTAACGACATTTTCTTCATCAGTAAACTGCTCCGCAAATTGAATCATACGGCGTAAATTTTTATCTTCATAACAACTTCCATATTTTTCCGTTAATTGTCGTGACACTGTCACGACAATTTGTTTTCCGTAGTCAGCGCGCTTATTTTCTAATATATCGGCGTTTATATGTTTTCCGATTTGCCAGTATAACATAACCGTTATATTATTAAGTTGTACGAACGCCGCGCGTTTGCTTTGCTCAATTAAAGCGGATATTTCATTAAATAGGTTTTGCTCGTGGGCTGTTAATTCCATATAATCCACCATTTCATAAAATTCAATTAATGTATTATAACATATTATAAGTGAAAAATCAACAAAAACTCCAAAATCACTATAAATACTCAATCCCCGTCAACAAATACACCACGCTCAACCCCGATTTCTTCCGAATCCGCATTAAATCCGAGAAGTTAAACCCGCACTCATCAGCTTTATCAAAATTATCACTTCTGATAAGAAACCTCACCTTAGAACTCGACAGCTTATACCCAATCAGTGTATCTTCGCCGATTCCTTTCTCTTTTAGCCAATGTAAAACAATCTGTGAAATCTGAATTTGCAGAATTTTATAAGCCGGACTTGCGGGACATCTGTCAAGAATATCAAGAATCTCAATCAACGCGTTAGTATCTAACTCGTTGATTTTTCTATTGCTCTTAGGCTTGTAATCCCGCTCAACACCGAGCAGAAACGTAATCGGACAGCCGAGATACTTAGAAATCACACTAAGCTCATCGTCAACGTCCTCACCATTCTGTAACGAAGCGACCCGTGTTAATGTCAAGCGAAAAACCAACCACGCGATACATTTTAAAAACCAGCCACTGTGGCAAGCCGTAACTGAAAAGTAAATTAGCCGAAAACAAGCGAAATTTACTTTTCAGTCTGCCGCCTGCAGGGCGCGCCTTAGTCGAGGCAAACCTTTTCTTTTGGTTCTTTTCTTTGCCCCCTTGTCGGCGGCAAGACCTTCCGCCACTGACATTGAGGGGCAAAAGAAAAGAACGATTGTTACTTTTAGAAGTTTTCGTCAAGCGGACTGCTCACCGGCAGTGCCGGCGACACCTCCGCTCTTGTTTAGCTTTTAGATTTTCGTAATTTTTTACGATTTTCAATCCAAGTCACAGTTTCTTCAAATCTGCCGCCTTGCTCGCGGGAGATGTCGAGAATATGCCCTCTGAGAGTCAGCCTGACAACGGTCGCTGCGGTCAGCGTCGGGTCGTGGAAAACCTATACCCAGCGGTCGAAAATCAGGTTGGTTGTCACGATAATCGAGCCTTTGTCGTTGCGCGACGAGATGAGATTAAACAACATTTCCGCACCCGCTTTGTCAAACGAAGTATATCCCAACTCATCGAGGCTCACCACTTCAAATCGCAGTCGTGAACTACGAATCTGCATGGCGGCTCGAAAAGGAAATCACGGCATGGCTCTCACAAAGCGGCGAATCCATGATTATCGCTGATGAAGGACATAAACTCAAATCGCATAAGACGAATGCGGCGAAATTCTGTCAAATTAACCATCACACGTCAGCGTTACCCCGAATGGGCTATATATGATTATTTTAATGGAGTCCCAATCTTAATTTAACTTACTATATGCTGACTGCGAATAAAAAAGTACAAGCCCCAAAAAAAAGGGCTTGTACTTTTTGCGATTATGTGATAGAATAAAATAAGGTTTTAAGTGCATTTGTGGCATTGCCATTCGTTATTCAACAACTGCCAAAATTCGATTGCTTTAATGTATTCCAAAGATAACGGCGTGTGCAAACTAAGCTGAAAAACATCGGGGACTGTTTTTATTTGTTGCAAAGCATCTTCCCACGAAATATCGCCGTCAACAAACTCAGCAATCGTATCCGCCGCCCTGTCATTAGCAACTCTGCCGTACACCATGTCGTGTGAATGCCTCGGTTTTTCTGATTTAGGCAAGTCCTTACGGCGATTTAGTTTGACAAATTCTAACCACTCTTTTGAGTGAATATCGAATTTCAGCAAGTTCAATGTTCCCGCTGAAAAAATCGCCTCATCAACTTCATAAACCATAACCGTTGGGGCTACACCTTTTTCGGGGAATCTGTCCACCGCCCAATCTTTGGCACATTGTAAACTATCGCCCAAGTAAAAGCCTTGACCGAAATCTGTGCGTTTATTGCCACGTTTAATATTAATTTGCTCGATAAACTTATAAGTCCCGTGATACAAAACCATGTTCTTTATACTCCTGTCTATCGTGCAATTCGCCCGAAAGCAACTCGCCCATATATTCGTACCCCTGCGTGTGGAAAGAACGATACCCATTCAATGCCCACTCAACTAAACCATGTTCTTCGAGTAATTTGGCAGTGTCATCAATAGGCTTGTTTATCTCTTCTGCCGTGTATTTAATACACTTAAAAAACCACATTGCTCTGATTGCCTCGGTGTGTGTGCTTAATTCCATTTCAAAATCCTCCTGCGGGAAGTTATCTTCAGTATATTTCTATTATACTATGAAATTAATGAAAAGTCAATACTCATGTTTTTTATTTTGGCAGATTTTATAAGCAAATTGACACAGTTGATTATTCCGTAGTTTCCACCTCAGGCAATTCCCTGTCGATATACTCTTCCACAATCCTCTCAATAAGGCGGTTTCGTGATATATTACCCTCTTGCTTTGCGAGAAATGTCATTTTTTCGAGCGTTTCGGGTGTAAACCGCACTGTCATCACTTTCCGATAAACATACTCCTTGCGTGGTTTTCTTTCCCCGCCACTCGGAGCGGAATACCGCCAACTGGAATTTCCTTCAAGGTTGTTGCTCAACAGTTTTCGACACAGTTTGTATTGGTTGCCCACGAGTCCTAATGCCACGCAGAATATTCTCATTGAAAACTTCTCGTTATCGAATGATTCGGGAGCGGTGGCGGTGATTCTTTGCTTTGACTTTGCTGTTTCGCACAATAAAGATATGAACTGCGAATATGCGTGGATTTCTTCTGCAGATTCGGTTTTGAACCACGGAAATGATAATTCTTCATCATTTCGCTCAATCGGTAATTTTGAAATTCCTAACGCTTTCATAATCAGCGGGGCTTTACTTGCGATAATTTTTTCGAGATTCCCCAATGCAGTGTCGCTAAAGCCTTCAATAGGATAACTAATGCTGACAACATCAGAGTTCTCATAATCAAACCCCGCCTCAGAAAGTGCGTTAATAACTGCGTTGATTTGTTCTTGCGAGGGTTCGGAATCGTCAATTTCCAATTCACCCTCCCGAGTAACAGTGAACGATTCGCCGATTGAATATGAATATGTCGGAGCGTTATTGTAAGTCGCCTCAGTCGAGAGTGTTGCGGCGATGATGTCAACCATTACCAAAAATTTGTTCCCGCCCAATTCATCGGGAATTTCATTCATATTTTCAAGGCGGCGAATATCATTCGGACACATGAATCCGTTTTGAATCCCCAAAGTGTAGCCTTTCATACGGGTTTCATAATCACCACGGAGCAGTGCATCTAAATTGAATTTTATAAAATACCGTCCCTTTTCCGAGGGCATGAGCAGTTTTTGCCGCATGGTCTGTTCTAATTTTACAATCCACGGTGTAAGGCAGTTCTTGACAAAAGCGAGGCTTTGATGTTCAATATTACTGAAAGTTGCGTGTTCCAAATCCCCAATCATGTGCGGCGGGACGTTGAACCACCCCGCAATTTCGTCACGCAGAAACTTTCGTGTTCCCAAGAATTGTGACTGCTCGGGAGTGAGTGACATTTGCTTGAAAGTCAAGCCTTTTTCGAGGATTGCAATTTTGCCAGTGTTTTTTGTGCCTTTGTGCAATTTATCCCAATCCAAGCGGAAATTATCGTGGTCGCTGATGGTTTGTGTATGCTCCAACACACCGCTCGGACAGGCAGAATTTTTGAAATGACTTGCAGAAAATTCCTCAGTCGCAATCATAGAACCGACCATCTGTCGAGCCATCGTCAACGGCGAATATCCGACTAATGCATCGGGGCTGAGCCCTAAAAAATGCAACACATTATTGCGATGTAGAGTAATCCCGCCCGATGAATTTATGTTTATTTTCCTGTCGTCATAATCGGGAAAATAAGTATAATAAATCTCGCCGTCATCGCCACGCCAGCATAGTCGAACCCCAACGGTCGAACGCAATCTCTTGAGCCTGATGTCATAACGTCGAAAAGTCTGCGGTCTTTTTGGGCGTGGAGTTCGTCAAAAATAAGTCCATGAACATTGATTCCGTCTTTGGTATACGCTTCCGCAGAGCAGACTTGGTAAAAGCTGTCCAACGGCTTAAAGGTCATTCGTTTTTGAGATAAATGCAGTTTCATAACCGATTTCAAATAGGGAAACTGCTCCACCATATGCACCGCAACATCAAAAACAATACTTGCTTGTTGGCGGTCGGTGGCACATCCGTAAACCTCTGCACGTTTTTCCATATCGCAACAAGTGAGCAGAAGAGCAATCGCCGCCGCCAATTCCGACTTGCCGTTTTTCTTGGGGATTTCCACATAAGCCGTGCGAAACTGCCGACACCGATTATGCTGTTTTACGATTCCGAATAAGTCCCGCAATAGCCGCTCTTGCCAGTCTATGAGTTGAAAAGGCTGACCGTGCCACTTACCCGTGGTGTGCCGTAAATGCTGACAAAAAAGCACGGCGGCATCTGCATATTTTTCTCGGTAAATGCTCATCGGGGCTTTGTATTCACTCGGCTTGTAATTTTTTAATATGCGGAATTCGGACATACTGCCCTCCCTAAAAAATATTCTTAAACTGTTGCAATTATGACTATTTTCTGTTATAATACAATATATGAAGAAACTCATTTCAGAAAGGATTACTTAAAATGCCATCTGTTTTTATGAGCCATTGCTCTAAAGATAAGAATTTTGCACGGAAACTCACTAACAGACTCAAAGAAGATTGTATCAAGGTTTGGCTTGATGAGGCTGAACTTAATGTGGGGGACTCATTACTCGGAAAAATTGGTGATGCCATTAACTCTACTGATTTTTTAATTGTTGTATTATCGAACGATTCAATTAAATCGACATGGGTTCAAAATGAGTTGAAAGTTGCGTTGAACAGAGAGTTTGAGGAAAATCGAGTTGTTGTTCTTCCTATATTGATAGAACAGGTTGAAATACCGCCTTTTTTAAGAGATAAATTGTATGCCGACTTTATCAAGCAAGAAGATTTTGAAAACTCTTATATCAAATTACGCATGACGATATTGGGTTCAGCTATTAGTTCGTCATTGAATAAAGTAAATGAATTGACACGCAATAAATCGGGATGTTTATACGATAATGAACAAGACGTTTATTATTGTTCTGTATGTTACGATGAACGTAAAAAGCTTATAGGTGTTGACTGCATAGACACTGGTGAATCAATATGCCCTATTTGCAAAAATTCGGGGATATGGAATAAGGAATTGTGGGAGGAAAGTCAAAAGCAAATGTATGATTTCTGCAACGAGATGAACGATTTACTTATATAATAAAATTATTTGCAGAACAAGCAACAGCCCCTTCGGGACTGCCGCAGATTTGATTGTTGCGGAATTATTCTGTTTCGGTTTCGGGAGATTCGTCTGCAACTTCCGTTTCGGGAAGTTCCGTCTGCACATATTCGCAAACTACGCTTTCTATAAGCTGATTGCGGCTCATATTGCTTTGGCTTGCGAGTTCGGCGAGTTTGTCGAGCATCTCAGCAGTGAACCTCACTGATACGACTTGTTTTGGCTCACTAACGCCACCACTTCGGGGATTGCGAGGCTGTTTGTCCTCGTAGCGAAAGCCACTGTTGCCCGATAAATCCCGCATTAGTCGCTTTCTCAAAAAGGCGAATTCTTCACCCTTACAGCCGAGGCTGATAAGCCATACTCTCATGGAAAATTTCTCATTGTCGAAACTTTCGGGAGCGGTTGCAGTGACACGCTGTTTCGCTTGGGCAGTTTTGCAAATCCGTTCGATAAACTGTGCGTAAGCCATCATGTCGGAATGTTCGCATTTAGCAAACCAAGGGAATTTCACCTCCTCGCCATCAATCTCAATGGGAAGTGAATCCGCACCGATAGCCTTTTTTATGAGCGGTGCTTTACTGTTCACCATTTTTTCGAGATTGTCGAGCATTACGGAAGTGAATCCGCCAAGCGGGTAGCTTATGGTGAATATGCCATCTTCGGAATCTTCGCTAATTTCGCCGTTGTCTTCACCTTCGGGGGAATCGCCGACCTCGGCTTGCGGTTCGATTTCTACAGCAGTTTCGTGGGAATCCTCGCCGTCTTTTTCAACCTTGGAAACGGGTTCGCCGTCAATTTCGGCAACCTCAAACCCTGCGGCTTTTGCGGCATCGACTGCGGTTTGAATTTCGTCTTTGGTTCGGTGAGCCTCTTGATACACGCCGTCACGTTCCTTCAGCGACCATCCAGTTACATCGAGATTGAATCCCGCACCCTCGATTGTCGTGAACGCAGTCGCTAATTTCGGGATACACCAACTGCCCGTGACTTTGTTCAGCGTGATATTTATGACCGATTCACGAACCTCATCTTCGTCAATCACAACGCAGTCGACTTCGGTCTCACCCAAGTGTTTAAGTACCTTGAAACGCTGATGACCGCCGACAATATTGCCCGTGCGTTTGTTCCAAATAATCGGGTCGATATATCCAAATTCATCAATCGAACGGAGCAGTTGCTCGTAAGCCAAATCACTCGGTTGTAAATCCGTGCGAGTATGATTCGCCGCAGGGAGCATATCGGAAATCGCTATTCTCTGCATGATAATCTTGTTTTTATCCATGACATACACCTCGCATTAATTTTTTGCCATACCAAATCTGTCGCCTCGGACAGTAAACATAAATTTTAATACCGCCTCATCGGAATCGGCAACCGTCCGCTCGGCGTTGCGGCTGACGATGTCCCAAATCGGAGTCCACGTATCAATCACCATTTTCTGCAAACGCTCCATCGCTTTCACAAAATCGGTGATTCTCGGGAGTTCGGGAATGTGGGCGGGATGCCCTTCGGGGTTGCCGTTTTTGTCGACAGGCGGCGATGCCACATTGGTAAACTGGCTGAGTTCAAACTGTGCTTGGATTAGGTGATATTTCGCCATCGCATGGTCGGCGATTAGTGAGCGTGGAATTAAATGCAAGCAGTTTGACGGCTCTAAATAATTCACTATTTCTCGGTAAACGTCGATTGGCATTGGGCTGAGCGGACAAATCTGACCGTCCATTTTTCGCATGACGTGCAGATATTCGGGTGGCTGTCGTGGGTCGATATTGTCGCTTAACATTTCGATTTTTTTCAAATCGTTTTTAGGAATTTTCTTGCTTGCGTGTTTGGTTAAGACTTTGCTTTCTAAATTTCGAGGCTTTCTCCCTGCCCCTTTTCGAGCCCCTCCGTGTCCCATTACCGCTCCCTCCCTTCGGTGAATTTCTGCCGAGTTTCGTCAAGCGGACTGCTCGGCGGCAGAGCCACCGACACCTCCGCTCTTGTTTGCTTTGAATTTTTGCGTTTTTTGATATATATGTCCGCTCGACTTTTTTCTTGCCTGTCCGAAGATTATTTTTTTCTTGTCCGACTTCGCTCTGCGACTGTTTTTCGTAGCTTTTTGAACCCAATTCTGAGCCTGTATAAGCTATAAATCCGCACAAAACACTTGAAAAAATGCGTGAATTAGCTATATATTCAACTTTTGTGTCCACTGCAAAACACAAAACCCGCATAAATAGCGGGTTTGCAAAGTTATAGTTGATTGCAAAAAATCTTGAATAGCCAAAAATCTTGTGTGTTGCCCTACGCCGATGTCCGATTATCAGGAAAATAGCGATAAATCAAGCCCCTATTCTTCGTGCCGAGTCTTGATGTGACAGGATTTACAGAGCGACCGAATCGCACGTCTGCGACCGAGCCACGTTTCGGTATATGCACGGAATCCCGCACGTTTCTTGACTTCTTCTTGCCAACGAGAGAGCCGTGGATATCCCATTTTAATGTTGTTGATGATTTTTTCGCACTCGTCAAGCTCGACTTTCAACCCCGCTTTGAACCGCAGAGTTTTCTGCAATCCACGAGGGAATAATCCGAAGAAAACTCCAAAATTACAATTCTTGGCAATGGAACGCCGCTCCTTGTAGAGCGGGTGGGATTCATCCATAGCCTCTTCGAGCGATATTTTATAGATAACCGCAGTCGTGAGTGCGTGAATATCGCCGCCTGTTTTGTAGGTTTCGAGCATCTGCTCGTCTTTGCAATAAAACGCACCGACTCGCAGTTCGATTTGTGAGAAGTCGAGAGATAACAATAGTTTCCCCTCGGGAGCAGTAATGAAGTTTCGCACACCGACATCATCATTGCCCGAACGAGGCATATTTTGGCAGTTTGGGTTCTTGGAGGCGAATCTGCCCGTCTCGGTGGTGAGCGGGAGTAGGTCGGGGTGCAACCGCCGAGTTGCGTTGCTGATATATTTTATGTATCCGTCAATGTACGTTGATTTAATCTTTGTCAAATGCCTGTATTCTTGCACAAGGGAGAAAAGTTCGATTAAATCGGGCTTGTTAATTTGACACCACTCTTTAAGAAGAATCAGCGTTTCATCATCGAGAGCATCTTTCTCTTTTTCGGTGATTTTCATTTTAGGGAGTTGTAAATCATCAAATAAGTATTTCTTGAATGCCGCCGTGCTTGCGTTCGCACCAATGGCGATATTGCCGCCGATGATATACTCAATTTTTCCCTTTGTTTGAACGACCGCCCGCTCGACTTCAGTGCGTTTATCAACCATAAGCTGACGGTCGACTGGCAGTCCGTTATACCGCATTATGCCAACATAAACGGCAGTCGGCGATTCCACCTTTTCCACGATGAATCGGTGGTTGGGTAAGAATCTGTCAAAATAATTGTTGAACGTATGATACAGTCGCAGAGCATAATCCGCATCAGCACAGGCATAGTTGATTGTCTTTTCTACGGCGGGGTCGAGTTCGTCAAAGTGAGCATTTCCGACTGTGTCGGCGAAGGACGGCAATCGCTCCTTGTAGAATTCGGGGACGAGTGTTTTCAGCCCGCTTTCGCTGAGAGTGCGGAATTCTTTCTCGTTCTTGTACATCAACTGCGAGGCGGCGATTGTGTCATAACACGGCTCTTGGATTACGATGTTTTTTGCGTAGAGAAAAGCCGATTCAAAGGCAAGATTGTGGGCAATTTTCGTGACTTCGGGGTTGGTGAAAAATTCCGCCAAGTAGTCCCATATTTCTTTGGGGTCGGAGGCGTTTTCATCGACTCGGTGAGCGAGGGGCAAGTATACTCCATCGCCTTCCGCAACGGAAAAGCTGATTCCTACGATGTGAGATTTATGCGGGTCGAGCGAGGCTTTGGTCTCGGTGAGATAGAGTTCATCGGGAGCGGTCTCGAAATCGAAAGCTACAATTTTTGAGTCGGCTATATATGATTGAAGTTGTTCGAGTTTGTGGATTAGCTTGTACATTGGGCTTATCCTCCTTTTGTAGAGGATATGCTATGAAGTGGGGAAATAAAAGTTGTCCGTGGAAATTTCTTATATATAGTATAACAGATATTTATGCAGATTGCAACAATTATTTCTTTGAATTTTGTAAATCAGTGAGTGCTTTCAAGTGAATTAATGCAAACTCTTGATACTCGGAAGTGAGAGCATTATTGCTCCCCCAATTAAACCTTGCCACAACTACGCAGCGGCATAAATTGTAAACTTCGCTTTGAAAAACGAACTGATTTTATAAGGCTTCAATTGCAATGACTTCAAATGCGAACGCACATTATGCTCCAATTCTTGCTCGGTTTTTGGCATAGCGCGATTCCCGACATTCCGCTTCAAATCGCTGTTAAGCAATTCGTCGGGATTGTATTCGGGAGCATACGGCGGCAGAAAAAACACCTCAATTTCATTGCGATGATTTTCAAGCCAAGCTCTCACTTTTTTAGAGTGATGAACGCGTAAATTATCTAAAATCAAAAACACTTTTTTATCGGTATCCTGCACCAATCGCCGCATAAAATCAATTAATTTGTCGGAAGTCATATTGTCTTTATACAGCATAAATCGCAGTTTCCCGCGTTTTGAAATTGCAGACAACATATTGATTCTCATTTTCTTAGACTCAATTTGAACGATTGGAGTTTTTCCTTTCGGCGCATAACCTTTGGCGTAGTTTGCTGTGTTTTGAATCCCCGCTTCATCGCCAAAAAATATTTCTGCATTTTCGTTCTCAGCTCTCTCCGTAATCCCCGGAAATTCTTCGTTCAACCACGTTTCAATTTGCTTTTCATCTTGCTTTCGAGCGCGTTTAATCGGTCGTTGAACCGAAAATCCCCAACGCTGTAAATAATATCCCAATGTAGAGAATTTTATTTCAATACCAAACTTGTTTTTTATGAGTTCGCTGATATTGTTGCGCGTCCACATACACCCCGGCAATTTAAGTTGTTCGGGATTGTTATCTACAATGATTCTTTGGATTTCTCGCTCTTGTTCTTTTGTGAGAATACATTTCTCACCTTTATTGCGACCTCGTTTTTTCGGCTTGATTCCTTCAATACCTTGCTCTGCATAGAGTTTTTTCACATTCCTGACGTGCCTTTCGCTCACGTCAAGTAATTGTGCGATTTCGGGATTTTCTTTCCCCTGTCTGCTCATTCTTACTATGCTTTTGCGTATTTGGTATTGTTCTTCGGGACTCAATTTTACCGCATTTGTTTTTAATTCATTTTCCATGTTTCTATTATAGCATATTTTTTTAGTTATGGCAAGGTATTATTGGTATATCAATAAACAAACTTGTGGCACGAACAGAATTGGCTTTATTTACAAACATCTCACCCTCGCCTCACCGTAGCCAATGCTCATTCACACCGAATTCTGCATTGATTAGTCGGATTGTACGGTCGTTGACGGACGTTACAGCCCGCTCCATCTCCGACAAATAGCTGATTGAGATTGCGAGTCGTTCAGAGTATTTTTCTTGAGTCAGACCGAGAAATCGGCGTGTTTCCTTAATTCTTTCGTGAATTGTCATTTTTTAACCTCAATTTCGTTTCCCCCACCGCATGAGCAACAAACTCATCGACTGTGGGAGTCGCACCTACATGGGGGACTTGTCCCGCATAGAAATTCGTCCTTTTATATGCGTGGTCAACTGCCGCTTGGCACTCTGCTCGCACTTCCTTAACGCTGACTCCGTGGGCTTTTGCAACTTTTCTTGCTAATTTCCTGTTCATAATTTCACCATTCTTCTCATTAATACGTTATCAAACTTTCAATATCCTCACATGAAAGTTCGGGGTTTAAAGCCTTGTTGATTGCATTGCTAATCACTCTCGAAAAGCGACTAATTGCTATGTCAATATCACGAGGCACAAGCATTATTGGCTCTTCGCCGCTATCCGCCATGTTCACAACCATCGGAACACCAATGGCAATTACTGGACACCCAAGTGTCTCCTGTGATATTTCACGCCGTTGATTTTCCACACCACTCCCTGGATTTATTCCCGTATTAGTGATTTGCACGGTTTTGATAAGTCGGTCGAGACTATCACAAGCCAAGCTGTCTACGACAATTACACAATCGGGTTTTATACCCGATGTTATGAAACTAAGTTGTTCTAATGTTTCAAACCCTGTTTGTGCCATTACCTTCGGAGTAACAACATAAACTCTCCGCAAACTGAGTTCATCGAATGAAGATATTTCCGTGAAGTGTGCCGTTGCTAAAACCCTCTCAGCCGCTCTCACTCCGAGGGCATCGGGAGTAATTCGGTTATTACCGAGTCCCGCTACTAAAATTTTAGATGTTCGCTTGTTGCAATGCAGTTTAGTCAACATTTCGGTTATAATTTGAGTCAGCGATTTTGTTGTTTCGTCATCGCCGTCTACACCACTACAGAAGAGCGTTATGTAATCGCCATTTCTGTATTTTGCACCGCATTCCTCATCTATTATGACCCGTTGAACATTTCTTTCTTTCTCAACTGTAAACATATGCCCTCCCGATATTATTTTCGACTATAAGCCGATTCTTTCCGTCAAATCGAATTGTGATTGACTTCTTGTCACTGTTTTGCGTAACCTCTATGCTTGCTCCGCACTCGTTGGTAATCTCGAAAATCGTCACAAACCCGATACCAACACCGTCCTCACGATTCGGTGTGAGTGTTTCCTTACACCGTGACATATCCGCTAAGACCGATTCCATGAATGGCTTGCCGTTGTCAGTAACGGTCAGACTGCCCTCTCTAAAATGCACGGTTATATATTTTTCTTGATTGCTGTTGTTCTCGTGTGAGTTCATCGCATTATCAAGCAGATTTGCAATAAGAGTTTCAAGTAGTGATTCCTTTATAGCTGAGGTTATTTTTGTTCCGACTGATTCAAATTTTATCCCGCATTTATCACAACGCATATTGTTAAAGTGAAGAATCGCATCAATTAGAGGTCTACTGGATGTTTGTATGCTCCCAAATTCACATTCAACTCTTTGTGCGGCAATTAACAAGTTCAGAGTTTTGAGTTTCGCCTCTTTATCGCCCACAATAGCCTGTTCCACCGCCTCCCTGTATGCAGGGAGTTTTTTATTTTGCGTGTGACGGTCTTTTTCGAGTTCAAGACAGAAAGCGTTCAAATCTTCTATTTCCGCTTGTAGATTTTCGTTGGTCAGTTTGTGGGCGTTCTCGTTGAAGTTGGTTATAGATTCTTTTTTCAACCACCAGTAGATGCCCAATCCGCAGAGGATTACCCCCACGAACATCAATGCAAGTTTATTATTAGATAGTCTGCCTTCATCACGAAAAACACCATATAAAACCAATGAAATTCCCGATATAGATGTTCCTGCACTGGTTAAGTTTTTGTTGTAGTCGATAGTTGTTTTAAATTTCTTAACCTTGTAAATAACCAACATAAGTATGACTTCAATTGTCAAAACAAGCAAAATAAACGGAAAATTTATCTCTCGTGTATTAGTAATAGTCACAAATGTCACGCTTGAAATAAAGAGAGCGATAAGATATAAAATATAGCTGACGGCACAAGCGATTCCAAAATAAAAAACCTTTCTCTTGAATTCGGTCTTTTCAATAATTGAGGCTAATAAACCATGAGCAATAACCGTGATTACTACGTTAAGCGGCTCAATCACATACGCTGACAGAAAAAATAAGGTCAGTGCAGGGAAAGCAACATACACGCCGACAATAATAGGTTTTGATAGAATAGGTTTTTTATCGGCTATTCTTCTGTATACCATGTATGCGAAAAAAGTTATAATCAAATCTTTGAAAAGGTCAAGAAAACTCATATCACCTCATAAAATTCACGATTTTTCACGCCACACCTTCACGTCTCCTTATAAAATTCTGTGTTATCGTTAATACATGAATTACAGAAAAGGAGGATGCTAAAGTATGTGGACTGCAATTTGGGATTTGTTTTTGGCAGGTGTGCGTTTAGGCTAATAGGCTAACTCGAGGCGGCGGGGGATTGCACAGTTTATCTGCGGTCGGTCTCCCGCAAACTCTCGCTTGACTTTATCGGCAATATACAGAACCATCTGCCTGTTCGTGGGAATGCCTGTGTCGTAGTCAATGTTCGAGGTGTAATTTTTTGTCAAAGTTTCGATGTCGGTGATTCGCCACGTCCTAATAATCGCAAGGTTTATGGCACGGCAGATGCTGTTATCGGTTTTCTTGAAGGCTTTCGCTATGACGGGGTACACGTCCTTGCTCATAGACGGATTCTTCTTGCCCGCATAAATCACAGTCTCAACGCCGTGAATTAAGTAATCTGTCCCGATAATATCGCGAGTAAAACCGATTTTTTCAACCTCACGAGCAATCGCCTCTTTTAAAGAGTTGCTCTGTGCTTGTTCTTCTTGCGGCTGACTTTTCATGCAGTTTTGAGCGAAGTCGAACACGAGCCGTGGTGAATAGTCGGGTTTCATTTTAAAGAAGATATAATCCGCTCCGAGGTTGCGGACGATTCGGCTCGTCTTGCGTGAATCGTTGTTGGTGATTACGATGATGTAGGGAGTGTCTTTGAGGTTACTCAGTTTCAACCACTGCAAGAACGCAATGCCGTCCCCATCGCTTGCGTTGAGTTCAAGGTCAAGCAGAATTATATCGTAAGTGCCGCCTTCGGTAAGGCTGACGGCTTTCTTGTAGCCATTCGCCACGTTCAACTCCACCGTGTAAGGCAGATATTCAACGCACTGGCTGTATTTGTCGCAGTGAGCGACTTCATCTTTGATGAGTAGGACTTTCATAACGATTCCTTTCGGTATACAATATATTGTAGTCGATTTCATGAAACGACACTACCAAGGTGTATTTTTCGACTTGGTTTGACTGGTTTCCTTATATTATATCATATTTAATTCGATTTTACAAGCAAAACAGCGTATTCAATTGAAAGATTTTTCCGAAGTCCTGTGTTATAATTATAGCTACAACATTTTATAGAGGTGAAGGCGGTGTATGACGAGTTTGTTCGCAACCGAATCAACGAGTTGCGATTGCGAAAAAACGTGTCAGAGTATCAGATGAGTTCCGCTTTGGGACGGAGTTCGGGGTATCTGTACAACATTTCTTCGGGGAAGGCGTTGCCGTCTTTGAGAGAATTGTTTGCAATCGTGGATTACTTTGAAATCACCTTGACGGAATTTTTCAACGAACAGAGCCTTTACCCCGATTTAATTTCGCAAGCCGTCCGTGGTATGAGCGGACTCAACAAGGAGGACATTGAGGCTTTACTTATTATCATCGGTCGATTCTGCGTGATGCGGGAGGCTCTGAACGACCTTTCGGAAAGCGAGAACGATTCTAAAGAAACAGCTAAACTCAAATAAGCCCACAATGATTTTGTGAGCAGGTTTTTCTATTATAAAGGTATACTACGAAATCAATCGCAACCCCAAGTAAACGGCGTTTTTATCATCTTGACTGACTCCGAGGTAACGCTTAGTAACTGCTAACGAGCTGTGATTGTATACGTCAAGGAGGATTGTCGGAGAAACTCCGCTCTTCCAAGCGTGGTAGCCGAAAGTCTTTCTAAGGGAATGGCAAGACACACGGGTTGGGAACTTCAGCGTTTCGGCGGCGGCACGAATTAAGCGATAGGCTTGTATTCGGCTGATTGCTTTCTTGGTTTTAGGATTTTCGATGAGGAACGCTCCCTGTCGTGCGGACTGTGCGGCGAACAGAGTCAATGCTCGAGCGGCATCCTTATTAATAGCAAATGTCTTTGATTTTCGGGTCTTGCCCTCGGTGATTGTTACGCTCTGGCGGACACGGTGGTTCTCGAAATCGTACACGTCCTCCCACCTCAAGCGAAGTAAATCGCTGATACGGAGTGCCGTGTGTACTCCGAGGACGATAAGGACGTAATTGCGGGTCTGTCCTCGGTTGAGGTAATATTCTGCAAGTTGACGGACGTGTTTCTTATTGCGGATTGGTTCTGTGGTCATGGTGAATCCTCCTTAAAATAGGGCAGTAGCCCATGTAACTTACTTTACAGTATGTTACCACGGACGGATTTGCTTGATTATAAAAAGGAAATCGAGATGTCGGTTCAGAGGTCATAGCATGAACTTTCGGACAGGAAATCGCAAAATTTCTTAGGTTTTTAGTCATTAAAAAAGCCCATGTAACATACTGTAAAGTTTGTTACATAGGTAAAAACAAATAAAAGCAATTTGATAATCGAGGATTAATAATTTTGCCGAAGGAAAGCATAGGATATGGAAGTTAGGAAAGTTCTAATACATGGCACATACGAAAATAGTGCTTCAAGCGAGACATTGGAGGTTATAAACCCGTCAACTGGTGATATTATATCATTAATTCCCATTTGCGAGAAGGCTGATGTTGATAAAGCAGTTGAATCTTCGTTAATAGGGTTTCGCACATGGAAAAATACGACAGCGGAACAACGTGCAAAGATTATTCACGCAGCCGCAGAGTTGATGCGACAGAATAAAGAGCAACTCGCTAAAGAAATATCCCTTGAGATGGGCAAGCCAATTAAAGCGGCATTAGAAGAGGTAAACAGTTCTGCTGATGTAATTGATTTTTTTGCTGAGGAAGGGCTTAGAATAAAAGGCGATATTTATCAACGAAACTATGCTAATGAACAAATACAAGTAACAAAAGAACCTGTGGGTGTTGTTGCAGGGATAACATCAGCTAATTACCCAATAGCTTTAATTTCTTGGAAACTTGGTGCGGCACTTGCGTGCGGTTGCTCGTTTATTTCAAAACCAAACGAACACTCTTCATCATCTGCCATGATATTAGGACAGTTATTTTTAAATGCAGGGCTTCCAGTAGGTGTGTTTAATGTTATTTCAGGTAACGGAATAACAGGAGATTTGCTTGTAGAGCATCCCGATGTTGCAAAAGTGTCTTTCACAGGGTCTAACGAGGTTGGGAAAAAAGTGGCTGAATCGGCGGCAAAATCTTGTAAAAGAATTTCGTTAGAACTCGGCGGTCAAAGTGCAGCAATTGTTATGGATGGAATTGTATCTGAGGAAATTATTGATGATTTTGTAGCACAAGCTTTTAGAAATTCTGGTCAAAACTGCTATAGAATTAATCGGGCTTATATCCATTCAGAAATCTACGATGAATTTATCAATGTGTTGCTTGATAGGGTTTCAAAATTAAAAGTAGGTGCTGCTGATAACCCCGACACTGATTTAGGGCCACTTTATCGAAAAGGCATACTTAATAGAGCAATAACGCATATACGTGATGCCGATGAAAAAGGAGCAAAATTGATTTATGGAGGTAATCAGATTAAATCAAATCCGGGAACTTATTATGTAGAGCCCACCATTTTCGCAGAAACAAATCATTCTATGTTAATAATGACAGATGAATCGTTTTCGCCAGTTCTATCCATTATGAAAATCGAGTCGATTTCAGAGGCAATTAATTACGTTAATGACAGTATTTATGGGCTTGCTTCTTTCGTTTATACTCACGATGCAGGGTTAGGATTACAAGTTGCTCGTCAATTAGAAACAGGTGTAGTGTGGGTGAACAAAATACACAGAGCATATGACTTTGCACCATTCGGTGGTTGCAAACAAAGCGGATATGGTAGGGAAAAATCCAATTATGGATTGAATGAATACTTGGAGTTAAAGACGGTTTATCTATCGTTGCCAGAAATAAACTAAAGAAAGAAAAATAGGAGTTTAAAATGAAAATCACCAAAATTAAAATTGATGGATTTAGAAATATTAAAGATACAACGCTTGAGTTCACTTACAACGAAAACGGTGATGTTAAAGACGTACCTATTATTGTTTTGCTTGCACCAAACAATCGCGGAAAAACCAACTTGCTTGACGGAATCCAAAGTTCGTTTGGATTGATTGCCAAGCAGGGTGTACAGGTTGCAGATTACATTGGCGATGCTAACAACTATGCCAACTGGAATAAAAAAGAATGCGGAAGCACTTTTTCATTCGAAGTAGAGTTTCTAAAGGCAGTCGATGAAATGACATACACATATGGTTTTTCTTTTGATTACGCACCTAAAGAAGAAGATGGCGAATTTGTTTTACGCGGAGCAGTATCGAATGAATATCTAAAATCAAAATCAAAAGATGGTGTTGAAAAAGATATTTTTTACCGTGTTTTTGAAGATAATAAAATCGAAGAAATCATCGAAGACCTTATGAGGAAAGAAAATCTTGTTATAGAAACAAGCAAGTATGAGGAAGACCACGGGAAAGAACATATAGTGGTTTTATGTGATAAAAATCCTTCGAAAGATAAAAACGATAACACCATATATAAAATCCCTCATGTTCCAAGAGTTGGCAAAAAAGTCTATAATTCATCGTTGTTTTTGGGTATTCATAAACTTGGCAGTGTCGCTATGTTGGCGAAGAGAGCTGGAGATTGCACCGAGGGATTACTCCGTGATATCACGGGGGTATTAGTTAGTCTCACTCGAGAGGATATCGGTACAATTATCATGCGCGAAGATAAAAGCTCTGATTTCGGAAAAAACATTAACGAATTAGATAAATTAGTTGAAGACGCAGGAAGAATGAGAAGCTTTGACGAGAAAAACAAACTCGAAGATTCAGGTGAGTGGGGATTCTTTAGAAAGGAATTTCAAGGTTTATTCCCTTATTACAAATCCGAAAACGATGAGGAGGCAGATATAAAAATAAAGGAGTACGAGCATAGCGGAAGGTATCAAGTGCTTTTTAAAGATAGCAGAAAAGAACGCCCGGAATTTGCCGACACTTTATCATTTGGCACACGGAGGGTGTTTAAAATGCTTAGTCAAGTTATTTCTAACAAAACGCCATTATTTTCTGTAGAAGGAATCGAAAATGGTCTCCATCCCGAAGTCTATATTAAACTTGTTGATTCTTTATTTCGTGCGGTTGATAATAAAACATATCAAAACGAAACCGGTAGCAAGAGCAGAGTTCACGACCCGAGGTTAATCATAAGCAGTCATGCACCCGGCGTTGTAAATAAACTGAAGACTCGTTTTAAGTCTATTTATGTTGCACTTGAAAACGATGGGGATGTTTCATTTGTTGTTTTAACTGAAAAAGCGATAGACAGTATAAAAGATATAATTTATGATAGCGAAGGTTATTATGGATTAGGGGATGTGATTTTCAAGCATCTTTATAATCCATTAACAAGCGAAAAACGCAGAGAGGAGTGGTTTAAGTGATGACTACAACGGCAGAACAAGAACAAGTTAATTATATTTACATCTTGAGCAATCGGGGTTTGTGTCAAAATTGCAAAGAAGAGCCGTGTGAAAAATTTCCTTTAAAAGCTCTGAATACTGCAATTGACGTGTTCGAAAAGTGGGATATCGACCCATCTATGTTTAACGACATTGAAGGGTCACATTTAGATATGCAATTGAGAAAAAATCCGCTTATCAAAAGGTTAGATGAAATACTAAACAAGGAAGCGGATAATGAAGTTGTTAAAATCTATGTATGTCCTATTCTTGAAGAAAAGTTAAAAGACAACTTAGAAACTTGGAGTTGTATTCGTAAATATTTTAGAAAAAAATTCGGATTGAGTCTCGTGAAAATTGAGGGGGCTCACAACGAAAATTGTAAAAAACAAGCAGAAACAAACGGAGGAAAGATGTCTAATTCTATGGAGGAACTTATTTCTCAACTAAGTAAAATATCATCAGAATCAAAGGCTCCAATAACAGTTGTTACTGGAGGAACATTTTCTGGAACATTTGGAAGTTTTGGCGGTGGAGGTAATAATACCATTACACAAAATGCCGAACAACATTCGATTGACAACCAAACGATAGAAGAATTGCTTGAAAAAGTGATTGAAACTATTGAATATAATTCAGAAATATCGAATGACGATAAAACTAAGGCAACAGACATAACAAATGAATTTAAACAATCGCTGGCTTCAATTAAAAACCCTAAGTTAGAGTCTATAGCAGAATGGGGCGAAAAGCTAACGAAAATAGGTGCTAATGTCGCTAAAATTGTTGCGCCTTTTTTTGGTGTGTAATGATTATAAATAAGACTAAAGAAATACAGCAAGGGCTCTTCGCCGAATGCTATGTGAAAGAATTGTTCATGACAGGCGGCAAAGGAGTCTCTTACATTCACCATAAGAAAAAACCGTTGTTAATCGGGTCAGATTTTCTATTAAAAGTTGTCTTAGATGTGGGGATATCCAGTCCTTATCAACTCAACGATGAGTTAAAGAAAGTAGAAAAAATCATGGCTCTACTCTATAGTCCTGATTTACTCTTTGACCACACGTCAATTTTTTTAGATAAACCAATATGGCGACACTTGGTCGAAATTACAGATGTACCAATTGGGGTAGTTCCTGTGTTTTTGGCATTCAATGACGAAAATGGCGTTGACAAAAACCGTTTATTGGAAACAATTGAAGAGATGGCATCGGGCGGGGTAACTTTAATGTCTCTGCATCCGACCGCGACAAATGAACTTTACTCATTGGCAAAACGCACGAGAAAAATTCCTGTTACGTCCCGCGGAGGTTCGTTGTTGATTAAGGATAACGAACTTAACAACAGAGAAAGAAACGTCATCGAAGAGAATTTCACAGACATTCTGAAATTGTTCAAAAAATATAATGTAACCCTAAGTCTTGGCTCGGTATTCCGTCCCGCAAGAATTGATGAGGCACTTGATGAGGTTCATATGGCAGAAACAAGACTGCATAAGCATTACATCGACATCGCTAAGAAGAACGGAATTCATGTAATAATGCAGGGGATAGGTCATATTTCGCTTTCAGAAATATCGCGGTATTGTGAGTTGATAAAGGATTTTGATACCCCTATAATGCCATTAGGGCCAACTCCGACAGATTACTGTACGGGTTTTGACCATGTCCCTGCTGCAATAGGGGCGACAATTCTTGCGATGCAATACAACGTAGGTTTAATAAACAGTGTGACTCGTGCGGAACACATGACGGGTATTCCTTCTATTGAGAACTCAATTGAAGGATTGATGTGTGCAAAATCCGTAGCACATATGATTAATTTAGAACGGTTCAATCTGTATAGAAATATGGATAAGACTATTTCTGACAATCGTGCAAATGGCAAAACCTGTATGGTGAATGGCGGATTGTTTAATATTTCAACCAAGAATGAAAGTAACGAGGGGTGTATACGTTGCGATATCCAATGCCCTTTAACCGTGTTAAATTAGGGGACTTCCAAAAACCTCCCCAATATGTTATAATGTAAAAGGGTGATAAAAATGTTACAATTAGATTTGTTAGCGGAAGATAAACGCTTAACACGGCTCAGCCAATTAGGGGATAAACTCGAAACAATTACAAACGCACCAATTAACTGGGATAAATTCAGAGAAATCTTAGACGAGTTAATCCCCGACCTTACCAAAACGGCAAAAGGCGGCAGACCGCCGTATGATAAACTTATGCTGTTTAAAATTTGCCTGCTGCAAAGTTGGTATGGTTTATCCGATGAACAATCCGAATATCAAATAAACGACAGATTAAGTTTTCAGCGTTTTTTAGGGTTGACTCTGACCTCTAAAGTTCCTGACCGAAACACGATTTGGACGTTCAAA
>Ga0082212_10003132_pt1 | contig 23611 bp, 23 predicted proteins | sample TergutNt197P3_FD_71548 | JGI IMG/M metagenome (GOLD analysis project Ga0082212, IMG submission 71548) | Neocapritermes taracua P3 segment gut microbial communities from Petit-Saut dam, French Guiana - Nt197 P3 | ecosystem: Host-associated > Arthropoda: Insects > Digestive system > Gut ... | reverse complement strand
AAAAACGGCTATCAAAAAGCTTCTGTCCGCGGCTGCCGCTGGGGATAAAACCAAAACGCAAGAGGCGTTGGTTGCAGCTGTTTCCGCTATCGATAAAGCGACATCTAAAGGCGTTTATCATAAAAATAACGCTTCACGCAAAAAATCAAGGCTTACGAAAATAGCCAACCGCGTCGGTGCATAACCGACGCGGTTGTTTTTTTCTATTTCATCTTCGCAAACATCCGGTTGATGTATGCCTTTAGTTCTTTAAACGCGCTTCGCGGATCGATTTCGTCCAGAGTACCGATTAGCGACGCTGTCATTTCGTCATCAAGACTTTCTTTCTTACCCGCGACAAGAGCCACGCGGCTTTTTACAACAAAAATCAAAACCGCTTCGCTTGAAGCCTTCTCGGATATCATACTCGAAACGGTTTTGCTCTTTGATGCAAACTGAATGAAATCTTTATTCATCAGTTGATAATTCAATTTGCCCTTCTCGTCGCTGTAACGCTCGACGATAGCCTTATACTCGCGCGAAAGCGTCATATCCACCTGCTCCGGCGGCGCCTCCTCAGTCACATCCTCCGGCTGCTTGACCTCGACCGCAGAGATTTTAATATTACCCCTGGCAGAGTACGGCAAGCTGTTAGTGAGCTCGAAAGCCTCGTCAAAAGCCTCCATAGGGAACATCCCTTCATCGATAATGCCATACGGGATCACTTCGGACGTGCGCCTGTCTATAGTGCATACGGCGGATTGGCCTTCTGCGCGCAGGATCTTTATCCCGGATCCGCCTGAGGCCAGTTTCTGCTTGTATGCGATTGCAGGGATTGTGGAAAGTTCCACCGCTTTTGTGCGAATGATGTTCATGTGTCGTTCCTCTCTCTATCCTCGCTTGATTTTTCATATTTTGCCGCCCGGGGTTTGACCGGCGGTTGCTTGTCAGTTATTTTACCACTTTTTGCCCGGCAGGGCAATCCCAAGAATCGGTGTTTGAGATATCTGACGATCTCGATTGTTACACTTCACATGGTCACTTGCGTCAGGCGTTGCAACTGCATTCCTTTCCGCATGGATAAGCGTCCATGTCTTATACATGCGGCGCTCCGCATCCATGCTCCGCTTACGGAATGCATTTACAACGCCTGACCGGACCTTGTGATGTGTAACCCGCCGCAACCGGCTACCATCATTTTTTTGCAATTTCAGGCTAATAACTGTTAAGTTTAGGGCGTAGAAGTACGATATTCAAAGTAGAAAAGGATATTTTCTGTACTTATGCGCTTTTTCGCGTAGGGAAAGCAAGAAACAAGGAGCTTTAAAGAATGGTACGTGGCCTGTATATTGCAGGGACGGGAATGCTGCTCCAGCGCAGGATGATGGAGACCATAACGCACAACATCACCAACGCGGACACGACCGGCTACAAGAAAGAGCACCTCGTCTCCCACACCTTTGATGAGGAGATGCTCAGGCGGACGAACGACCCGCACGTCCTCGGGCAGACTAGGGTTTCAGTAAATCCATGGCTCCCCGGACCCTCCGGGCCTTCGGGGCTGACCTGGACCATCAACAACATGCCCCGCGTCGGCGCTTTGCACTTCGGGACGCAAGTGGACCAGCTTTACGTCGACTTTGAGCAGGGGGCCCTTGAAGGCACGGAGCGCAGCACCGACCTCGCGCTTATGGGCGACGCGTTCTTTGTGGTGCAGACGCAGGATGGCGAGCGCTACACCAGATGCGGCGCGTTCTATATCGACGAGATGGGTTATCTGACGGACGGCGAGGGGCACTTCCTCCTGGGCGAGAATGGCCCTGTATATGTCGGGGGGCTGAATTTCACGGTCAACGACTTAGGTGACGTCTTCATCGACGGGGAGTACACAAACCGTATTCGCGTTGTGTCGTTCGCGGACAACGGCGAACTGAGGAAACAAGGAAGCAACCTCTACTACTCGCTCGAACCCCCGCAGGCAGGCGCGGGCCCGTACAGGATCGCTCAGGGGTTCCTGGAGGCGTCAAATATAGATATCGGACGCGAGATGGTCGATATGCTGACTGTATACCGCACGTATGAGACGAACCAGCGCATGGTGACGATGATCGACGAGGTCGTCGGAAAAGCAGTCAATGAGATAGGGAGATTGCGTTAATGTACGAAGCAGTGATGATTGCCGCGACTGGGCTGAAAAACCAGCAACGGCGGATTGACACGATTGCCAATAATGTTGCGAATGTCAACTCGGCGGCATATAAAAGCGCGAGGCTTGACTTCAAGGACGCGCTGTACACGGCGGGCATACTACCTGCGCTGCCCCGGACGCCGGAGCCCGGAGGCAACCAGCAGCAGGGCCACGGGGTCATGGTCGCCGCCATCACCAAAGACTACCGGATGGGCGCCGCCCAGACAACGGAAAGGCTCCTTGATTTTTTCATCGAAGGCGAAGGGTTCTTTGAGTTGCAGGACATAACGGGGGATATTGTCTATACGAGAAACGGGAACTTCAATCTGGACGATTACGGCTACCTCGTGAACGCGGACGGGGCGTTCGTGCTGGACTCGGACGGACGGAGGATCGTCGCCCCCCCGGGGACAGAGTCCTTTTCCCTCACGCTGGACGGGCGCCTCTGCTTCGAAGTTGACGGCGGGGAAACCGAAGTCGAGCTGGGGATATACACTTTCCGCAACCTTACGGGGCTTTTGTCGGTGGGGTACGGGAATTACGGGGAAAGCGCCGCTTCGGGGGAGAAGATGCGGGCGGATGGCGTCAAGCTGAGGCAGGGGATACTGGAGATTTCAAATGTCAGCCTGTCTGAGGAGATGACCCGCATGATTAGGACGCAACGGGCGTTCCAATTATCGTCGAGGGCCCTGACTACGGCAGACCAAATGGAAGGCATCGCCAATAACATGCGCAGGTAAATATTCCGAAGGAGTATGTAATGAATATAATCCAGTGTACTTTCTGCAAAAAACCATTCCAAAGCCTTGGCGGGAGGATATGCCCCGCGTGCCATGAGCAGATAGATAAGGATTTCATCAAAGTCCGTGATTATATTTACGAGAATAAGAACGCCCATTTGGACAAAGTCTCTGAAGAGACCGAAGTCTCAAAGCAGATAATAATGCACCTCCTGAGGGAGGGGCGGTTGATACTGGATAACCCTGAAAGCAGCGGGGTGCTGAACTGCGAGGTGTGCAAGAAGCCAATCAGCACGGGCCGGATGTGCAGGGAGTGCAAAGAAAAGTTCGCCGTCAAGATGCAAAGCAGCGTCGACTCTAAGAAGCCTCCGGGCTCCGACAGGACGCCGCCCGGCGGGCGCGGGACAGCTAAGATTTAGGCTTTCCGGACCACTACGTACGAACCAGACCTTAATTTTGGAGAAGGTGGGCATAATGAAAATCAACCCAATCGCAAACCCGAATATCTTAAGGAGCTATCAAGCTGCAAAGTACACCCCGGAGGCGACCAAGGTCTCAAACGGGCGCGACGAAGTCACGTTCTCGGACGAGGCGCTTGAGTTCTCGAAAGCCATGGCGGAAGCGAGCGCCGCGCTTGAGTTCCGCACACCGGAGGAGAAGACCCATATCGCCGATATTACAAACGCTATCCGCAATGGCGATTACAAGGTCGAAAGCTCGGATGTCGCCGACCAGATCCTGCTGTATCATCTGGGGAGTAACAGGTAGCAACCAATCAGACCGCGCCGGAAATGGTAGTCATTCGGTTTACGGAGCACCGGTGCGGCTGTCACGCGGGTAATGCGTTCGAGAGCAAAATTGCAGGCAGATGGGCGTCTGCTGACCGGAGGAAGCCGTTTGAGACAAATACTAAGCGAGTTGCTCGAATTGCTCACAGAGCAAAAGACAGTCCTTGAAAACCTCATCAGGCTGTCCGGGGAGGAGCGCCAAATCATTATCAAAGGCGAGCCTGAGAACCTGGAAGGCGTCGTGCGGGCGGAACTGAAAGAGTTGTCGAAACTTGGCGCGATTGAAAAGAAACGGACCGCGCTGCACCCCGCTATCAGCGAAGAGCTTGGCATAACAGGCGGCGATATCACAGTCAGCGCCATTGCCTCAAGCGCCATGCCGGATGAGCGCGAATCTATCAGGATGCTGCAAACAGAACTGACGCAACTGATTGACAGGCACGCGAAACTGAATCTGGAGAACAGGGAACTGCTTAAGGAGCATCTTGAATATACGGAATCTGTACTGGAACTCCTGGTGGACCCTGAGGATCCGCTGAATAATTTTTACGGCGGCGATGGGAAAGCTGTTCAAGAGAAAAAGAGATCGACCGGGTTTTTCGACAAGCATGCCTGACAAATCGCGGCTGCAAGTAGAAAAAAGCTTTCAGATAAAATGGAGATAAACTGACTATGGGATCGTCGTTTGCGGGATTGGAAATCGGAAGGACAGGCCTTATGGTGGCCCAGGTAGGGCTTGACGTAACGAGCCATAATATATCCAACGTCGACACAAAAGGCTATTCGCGCCAGCGTGTTGTTTCGACTGCATTCGACCCGTTCGGAGTCATTGGAAGAGCCTTCCCGGCTTCCGACGCGCTGGTCGGGGGCGGGGTGAGGGTGAAGATACTCGACCAGATACGCTCCGCTTACCTGGACAGGCGGTTCCGGACCGAGAGCACGCTTAATGCGTACTGGCAGAAGAGGACGGAAGGCCTGTCATACATTGAGTCGTATTTCGACAACGTGAATGAGAAGACAAGCATAAACTACAGCATAGCTGAGTTCTTCAGAGCAGTAAAAATCGTTGCTGAAGATGCCGTTGAGAACCCGCCGCGCACTCTGCTCCGCGACGCGGGGCTTGACTTGATCCAGCAATTCAGCTCGATCTACGACGGGCTGATTGACCTCCAGGATGCGCAGAACACTGCCGTTAAGGTCATCGTCGGCGATATAAACAGGATAGCCGCCGAGATAGTGGAGTTAAATAAATCGATTTACGGATTTGAGCTTACCGGCCACGTGGCCAACGACCTTAGGGACAAGCGGAACCTCCTGCTCGATGATTTATCCTCGCTCATAGACATCAAGTATGACGAGTATTCGGACGGCAAAGGCCACACCAAGCTGTCGGTCACGATAGGCGGCGAAGAGCTGCTTAACCATGATAAAGCGTGGGAAGTGGACGTCGTGCTGCATAAGAACAACATTCCGGGCGAGGCCGATGTGTGGGCGCCGGCATGGAAGGATATGCGGACGGAGCCCGACACCGCTGCACAACTGTTCATTTACGATGTATTCGGGGCGGATACCGGACTGACGCTCTATAATAAGTCCGGCGTCGATTATGACAATATTACAAACCCGGCCGAGAAAGAAGCGTTGGTAGCCAAGGCGAAGCAACTGATGAAGCTTTTTGCTGCAAACACCCCGGAATGGGAGGATGTAGTTGACGACATGGGCGTTTTTATCGGGCTGCCACAACCGGCGAAGGGCTATTTCGATGAGCTTAATGCAATGCTCGGCGGGGTGCTCTATGTTTTCCCGATGGATCCCGTAGCCGCCAACGACTGCATCCATACAGGAGTAGGAGTCAATGGCCAAATCCTGATCCACCCCTGCCTCGGGGACAAGGCGGAGACTATAGTCGGGGCATTAAAGCTGGATGGGGCAAAGGATAAACCATACGATCCGAACCCGTTCATCGTTACCGGGGGTGAATTGAAGGCGTACATGGACTTGCGCGACGGTCTCGGCGCGTTCAACAACGCAGGTGTTCCTATTCCAAACGACGTCAGCGGCATACCGTATTATATCGAGCTCATGAACAACCTCGCGCGGGCTATCGTTATCGAGGTGAATAAAATCCACCGCGAAGGCTATACCGACCACCCCACGGAAGGGTCGACCAACGGGGTCAACTTCTTCAACATGGACCAGGCTTTGATTTGGCAGAGCGTAGCCGGCGAAACGCTTGTGCCGGACGGCGAAGGCGGGTGGTATTTAGCCGACGCCGCGGGCTTGCTTATTCTTGATGTGGATGACAATCCGCAGCCGGTAGACCCCACCGACCCGGCGTCCGGGTTTTATTCGCGCTGGACAAACGACGCCGGTGACGTGTTGTGGCTCCTGCCCGACCCCGACTTCGGATGGGTGGACACGTCATCGGGTCCGCCTATACCGATAGACCCGTATAACGAAGGGTATGAGCAGGATTTCAATGTTACCTGGATCACAGCCAAGAACATCAGCCTGAGCGCCGAGGTCATTGAGAGCGTGTACAATATAGCCTGCTCGTCGGTGCTTGTCGAAAGAGGTGCGAATGGCGGGGATAAAGAGACGCTCCAGAGCGGCAACAACGAGAATATGAACGCGCTGTACAAGTTGTTTGAAATGAAGAACCTGGTCCTCCCTGATAAACCTGATGGAACTCCGGGCGTCTCCATCGGAAGCCTTGACGGTTACGCTACATCCATCAGGTTCGACATAGCAAACACATTAAACTTCGCAAAGAAAACACTGGATACATCCGTCACGCTGACCCTGGCGGCCGAAAACCAGCGCCTGTCCGTTTCAGGGGTATCGCTCGATGAGGAAATGGTGAACCTGGTCAAGTACCAGCACGCCTACAACGGCGCGGCGCGCGTCATCACAGTGATGGATGAAATGCTCGACAAGCTGATAAATGGAACCGGGAGGGTAGGGCTCTAACCTGCGTTAATCAATGACTGCCTGACTGTTTAAAGAGGAGAAAGCAAAAATGCGCGTGACTAACTCTATGCTCGTGAACAACCTGCTAAACAACCTGAACGTAAACCTGAGCAAGATGGAGAACCTGAACAACCAGCTTGCGTCCGGAAGGAAGTTCGGGCACATAAGCGACGACCCCATCGCTTTGATATACGCCCAGGCGGCGCGCAACAGGCTGCACAGGCTCGCCCATTACCAGGGCGCCGTGGATATGGCGCAGGACTGGATCAGGCAGGTTGAGTCGGGCGTCATGGAACTCCAGGGGCGCGTCGCGGATATCTATACCGCGATTATTGACGCGGCGACCGATGTAAAGGGGCTAGGCGCCAGCAGCGATAAGGTGAACGTGGCGATGCTCATTGAGCAGCTTCGCGACCATTACAGGGACACGCTCAATGCAACATTTGGGGACAAATATATGTACGCCGGGTACAACACCCCCGGCGACTCGGTGACCGGGAAGATAACCGGCCCGTTCACACTGAACGAAAACTGGGAGCTTTTCTACAACGGCCAGAACGTGTCGAACTTCCTTGAGATATCCATAACCGACTTCTCCGGCAATACCATGGCTGTCAAAACCAACGACGCGAAGGGGATATTCGGCGGGTTGAAGATAGATATCTCGGGCAATCCGGCGGAAATCCCCGACAGGGTGGCCTATGCTATCTCCCAAGTGAACGACTTGCTTATCGGAGTCCCCGCGAACCCCGGCCCGCCGCCGGAAGACGCCGTCATCGGCCTCGACGAGATCAACGGCTTGATTCATGCCAAGCATGAGGAAATCAGCGGATATGAGTTGCAGATTATCAATTTTCAAAGCAGGATCGAGCAGGCAGAAAGCGAAATTAACGATAAGCCCGATATTTTCTACAAGTTTGAGTCCGACGGGACCCCAACCCTTGACAAGTTAATGGCGCTGAGGGAGCAGCTTGAGATTGACCTGCAGGCGGAAAGAAGCAAGCTGAGCACCGCGAAAATTGAGATGAGCGACCTGAAAACGGATCAGGATACAGTTTTGCAGAAGATCCAGAAATATGTCAATACGGACAAACTGGTATACGGTGTGGATGGCAGGGTTTCCGTAAGCGTCGGCGGGGTGTCATTACTCGGCATGGAGGATACCAACATCCCCACGACCGGGATAGCCGGCCCGAACGTATCGCTAATAGATGCAATCGACACAACCCTTAATCCAACATACGACCCCACAATTACAGACCCCTCGGACCCCAACTCGCAGAAATACATCGATCCAAAAATGAACAATATGATCGTTATGGTCGAGATGGTGAACAAACTCAAAGCCGACGTCCTGACCTTTGACGTAGGGCCTTCGGTGAGTATGCCCGTCACAATAAACGGTATCGACCTTGTGCTATTCCAAGCGTCTGACGGCACAACGCTCAATATATTCCAAGTCCTGCACGAGGCTTTCAAAGTCGCGAACGTGGGAGACGAAGCCGGCGAGGTCGGCAGCTATATCAAAGAACTCCAGGACGGTCAAAACCACTTGCTGACAAAGGTTGCGGAGCTTGGTGGCAGGACAAGGAGACTTGACCTCTTGACAGCGAGGTACGAACAGGATAATATAAACTATGAGCAGATGAAATCCGACGCGGAGGATGCGGACTTCGCCGAGGTGATTATGTATCAAAAGATGGCGGAAGCCGTCTATCAGGCTGCGCTGTCGGCCGGGGCGAGGACTATCCAGCCAACGCTGATGGACTTCTTGCGGTAAGCGGACAGTTGATAAAGGATTATCATAAGGCAGGTGTTTAAGGTGCCGGGAATTCAACACATTAGTATCGACCAGCAAATGGCTGAAATCGGGGTGCATATTGCACCCGGAAAAATGAAGATCGACCGCGGCCACCTCGAGATGAAGATAACGACCGAAGCGCCGCAAATGAAGATTGAAAGGCAAAACCCCACATTTAAGATCAACAGGAAGAAAATTAACGCCGAATCAGGCCTCAAGTCGCCGGATTTGGTGACGCAGGATTTCCGCAACTCCGGTAAAGTCGGCGCGTACCGGGGGACCAAGACGGCGAAGGATGACGGGAACTTCCTTGGCGAACTCCGGAACCCGGGGGATAGGGTGGCAAAGCTGGCGCATAAAAAGTCGATGGCGGCTATAATGAAGAGGAAACAGACGAACCTCGGGCTGATGCCGAAGAGCATGCCTGAAGTTGTGTGGGACAAAGGCCAGCTAAGCATCAACTGGTCGAAGCACAGCATCGTTATTGACTGGGACGGCGAGTACATGCCGCAAGTTACGATCGACCCCAAGTACTCGATAGAAGTATTCTTGCGTACCGAGCCGTATTTCCGTATAAGAGTCGAGGAACTGACCGACCTGAACATGCCGGGAAGGATAGTGGACAGGGCGATTTAACTGCTGGGGCAGCAAATCTGAAGGATAATAGGACGAAGGGAAGGGTTCATGCAAATTGACACACTGCGGTTCGGAGTGGTCGAAGTCGATGAGACGAAGCTCCTGATGTTCGACACCGGCATCCCCGGGCTCGAAGAGTACCATAAGTACGCGCTCCTCCAGTTTGAGGACAGCTACCCCATCATATGGCTCCAGTCGATGGACGACGGGGGCGTTTGCCTCCCTGTCCTTGACACATATTCTGTGCTGGATGACTATGTTTTCGATATCGAAGAAGCTGACGTCGAGGAGCTTGCGGTGCGCGGGCCGGAAGACTTGCACGTCGTCAGCGTACTTGTAATACCTGACGATATTAAGGGGATGACGGTTAACCTCGCCGCGCCCATAATTATTAACACGGTAACGGGGAAGGCCAAACAAATAATACTCGGCGGCAGCAGCTACAACGTGCGCGTTCCCGTCTTCCAGGAGATTTGCTCTGTAATCATGAAGGAGGAGGGCGACGCCGATGCTGGTACTGTCACGAAAGCTGAATGAGACAATCGTAATCGGCGATAACATAAAAGTCACCCTTCTGGGCATAGACGGCGACAAAATAAAGATTGGCGTGGACGCGCCGAGGGATATCAAGGTGTTCAGGGAAGAGCTGCTTGAAGCGACAAAGAGCACGAATGTGCAGGCGCTCGACGCGCCGGTCGTCTCGTTCGATCTCTCGAAGATGAAAAAGGCGGCGGAAGCGGAAGAAGGATCCAAACAGAAAAAAGCGGCAAAGAAAGAATGAGCGGACGGCATTTTTTAATTATGGTCCACCGGCCCGGGGTGACGTTTTACGTGATTTCGGGCTTGCGTTGTACCCAAGGGCGGAATACGGGAGAGGAAAGCGGTCGCTACCCGTGACCTGTAACCACAAACTGATGAAAAGTGGTAAAATCCATAAACAATTCTTGCATAATAGCGAGAAAAGTGCTAAAATCCTACCAATAGCGCCTATTTCCAACTTGAGTATAACGAAAGGGACGGACTTTCTTATATGAGAGAAACAATGGACAAAATGTTCACATATATCAGGGAATCCTTTGGGAAGCTGTCGAGAAGAAGAAAGATAATGATGGCTATCCTTGCATTGGTGATTGTCGTACTGGCCATAGTCATAATCGTCCTGTTGAGCAGCACCAAGTACGAGCTGCTGGTAGACGCGCAGGATGAAGCCTCAGCAGGGACGATATTCGCAGCCTTGGAGGATATGGGCGTGCAGCCCAGGATGGAAGGAAGGACCAGGGTAATGGTCCCGGAAGGCAGGGCCAACGAGCTACTGGCTAGGCTATCATCGAACGGGGTCGTGGGGCCCGGCGGGTTGAGCCTTGACATCATGGCCATGGCGGCGAACTTCAACGTCACGGAATCGCACGCAAGGATGCTGTACCAGGCGCAGAAGGCGGCGGACATAAGGGTGGCGGTACTCAGGTCCAGTAAGATCCAGGACTGCGTTGTAATATTAAACATGGGCCAGACCTCCGCGTACTACCGGCCTACAAGCGTAAACCAGCCGACGGCGACGGTCGTGCTCACCGTGGGCGGGGATGCGACCCTCACGCAGCAGGAGGCGCAATCCATCGCGGAGATAGTCCGTAACGCGGTACCGGGCATAGCATATGAGAACATCACAATCACAGACCAGAACCTGTATACATACAAGGTCGGTGAAACGGAAGTTGAGAGCTTCGACGATATTGTGAATTCCCGGGTCGCGCTCAGGAACCTGATCACCAGGCAGTTGGAAGAAGCGGCCCTGCAACTGCTGACGCCTGTCTTTGGGATGAGCAATGTCGAAGTGAGCGCAAGGGTGGAACTAGGCTGGGATTTGGAAAGAATCGAGGCGCTAGAGTACGATCCGCCTGTTGCCGGGGAACTCGACGGTATCGCCGTCAGCGCCAGCGAACTATGGGAAGCCGCAAGGGTCGACGCTGTCGACGGGGGCATACCCGGGACGGATACGAACGCCATGGGGGCAATAGAGTACCCATACGGCACGCTTCAAGAAGGGGAATTATACGAGAAATGGCTAAGGGAGAAGAACTTCCTCGTAAACGAGACGAGGACGTTGATTGAGAAGGAGCAGGGGGCAATCAGATCCCTCTTCATCGGCGTGACGATTAATGAAGCGGCCGCCGACGGGCGCGATTTCACGCTTGAAGTCACGGACCTGGTCTCCAGGGGTTTGGGCGTCCCGGTTCAGAACGTCTCGGTCCAGCGGATGCCTTTCCTGACACGCGACGACTCGCTCACGAACATATTTGAGCAGCAGAAAGCGGCTGAAGAGGCTGCCCGGCAGCAGGAACTCGTCAAGACGATCATCCAATGGGCGGTGATACTGCTCCTTGGGATCGCGATAATCTCGCTCATCGCGATGATAGCAAGAGGCTCAAAGCCGCCGCCAGAGCCGGAACCGGAACCGGTGCTTGTTGACGGGACTTACGGGCCTTACGGGACTTACGGGACGATTGACTATGTCGCCGGCGACGATTATGATTACAGCGTGGCCGCCGAGCCCGAGGCTGAAGAAGTCGAACTCAATATCAATAAAAAATCTTCCGGGCTGGAGCAGATAGAGAAGTTCATCGACAAGGATCCCGCAGCCGTCGCGCAGCTTCTGCGCAACTGGCTGACGGATGAATAGAAATCTACAGGGTGAATGAATGGCACAACAGGATTTGTCTACAAAAGAAAAGGCGGCAATACTGCTGATCAGCCTTGGGAAAGAGTATTCCGCCGAACTGTATAAGTTTATGACTGAGGAAGAAATCAGCGACATGACCCTCAGTATTACTACGACGCGCCGCGTCGAGCCTGAACTCAGGGAACAGATAATCACTGAGTTTTATGAAATGTGCCTGACGCAGAAGTTCATTACCGAAGGCGGCATCGACTACGCGCGCGAGATCCTTGAGCAGGCGATCGGCCCGGACAGGGCGGCGGAAATGATAAGGAAGCTTTCATCTTCGCTCCAGGTGCGGCCGTTCGATTTCATCAGGAGGGTCGATTCAAACCAGATACTCAACGTCATCCATAACGAACACCCGCAGATAATCGCCCTGGTGCTAAGCTACATCGAGCCGAAGCAATCAGCGCAGATAATCGCCTCGCTCCCCTCCGACAGGCAGACGGAGATAATCAGCCGTATATCGAAGATGGGGGCGACCTCGCCCGAGTACGTAAAGGAAGCGGAACGCATACTCGAGCGGAAGATCACATCGATGGGCTACACGGAGAACATCATCGTAGGCGGTATCGACACCATAGTGGATATTATTAACTCCCTCGACCGCTCTTCCGAGAAGAACATACTCGAGAGCCTGGATGTGGACGATTCGGAGCTTGCCGACGAAATCCGGAAACGCCTGTTCGTATTCGAGGACATCGCGAAACTGAACAACGTCACGGTACAGCGCGTGCTGAGGGATATAAACAACGCCGACCTGGCGATCGCGCTCAAGATGGCGACGGAAGACGTCACAAGGACGATTTTCTCGAACATTTCGAAGCGCCTGCAGGAGATGATAAAGGACGATATGGACGTCATGGGGCCTGTGCGCGTGCGTGACGTCGAGGAAGCGCAGCAAAGGATCGTAAACGTGATCCGCAAGCTCGAAGACGAAGGCGAGATCGTAGTAGCCCGCGGAGAGGGGGACGACATGATTGTTTAGGATAGACAGGAATCTTGTCAACCTCTCGACAATGCGGTCAATCCGCGTTGAAAAGGCGGACCCGGAGGCCGACGCGGAAGGGAGCGAACCCCTGGATGCGGCGGCTTTTACGGCTGACTTGGAATCGATGGCGGCGAAGGCGCGGGAGATGCTTGACGAAGCGGAGTCAAGCATTGCGAGCGCAAAGGAAGAAGCCGGGAAAATAGTAAAAGAAGCCCGTGATGAATCGGCGCAGATCCTACTGGGCGCGCGCGACGAGGCGGATGAGATCCGCAGGAGCGCATGGGAAGAGGGTTTCGAGAAAGGGTCCGACGAAGGTAAGCATTCGTTCGACGACCGGCTTACCGAGGCGATGCGCGAGGATGATGAGAAAGTAAAAAGGGTCGTACAGGAGATATACGACGAAAGGGAACGCACACATAGCGGGCTGGAGAAAGAAGTCGTGGGGCTGGCGATGGGGATCGTAAGGAAAATCATGAGCCCCGACGAGGAAGGCTTGTTTGCCTTTGAAGCCCTCATCAAGAACGCGCTCAAACAGATAAACCCGGATGGAAAGATAATGATACGCGTTAGCAATGGCGATTACGAGCGCTTTTTCTCGCAGGGCGGCGTCGCATTCGAACTTGACAGGGGTGTGACAGTCTCGCCCTCGATAATGAGGGATGTATCGCTCAAAGACGGCGATTGCATCATCGATATTGAAAACGTCACGGTAAACGCGGGCCTTGAGTCGCAGATGAAGTACGTCGAGCTCGCGTTCGAGCGGGCATAAGTGGTGGAAGCAAGCTTTGGATATCGATTTTTCAAAATACCATAAGGCGCTGGAGAAGACCGACACCTTGGAACGCGCGGGCAGGGTCACCAAAATAGTTGGCCTGACAGTCGAGGCGACTGGCCCCGCCTCGAAAATCGGGGATATATGCGACATGTACACGCTCGACGGGGAGCGGTGCATACAGTCGGAGATAGTCGGTTTCCGCGAGGGGCAGACGCTGCTTATGCCTTTTGGGAGCGTAGAGGGCATAGGGCTGGGCAGCTATGTGGTATATACAGGGCAGTCCCTCAGCGTACCGGTCGGGAAGCAGTTCATCGGCCGGATACTCGACGCCCTCGGCAAGCCGTTCGACGACCTGCCAACGCCGGTCCCGGACGCCTGGTACCCTACGGACAACTCGCCGCCAAACCCTCTGCAAAGGGAGCGCATCCACGAAGTGCTGCCGCTGGGGATCAAAGCAATAGATAGTATGCTGACAGTCGGGAGAGGCCAGAGGCTTGGGATATTCTCGGGATCCGGGGTCGGGAAAAGCACGCTGCTTGGTATGATCGCGAGATATGCGGTAGCGGATATAAACGTTATCGTGCTGGTGGGCGAGCGGGGACGCGAGGTCCGTGACTTCGTCGAAAGGGACCTTGGCGAAGAAGGGCTGAGGAAGTCCGTACTCGTCATCGCGACTTCGGACCAGCCCGCGCTCCTGCGCCTCAAGTGCGCGTTGACAGGCACGGCGATGGCGGAGTATTTCAGGGACTGCGGGCACAAAGTGCTGCTTTTGATGGATTCGCTCACGCGCTTTGCGATGGCGCAGCGCGAGATAGGAATGGCGGCGGGCGAGCCGCCGGTTTCAAGGGGGTACCCCCCGTCGGTATACACCATACTTCCTAAGCTGCTGGAGCGCTCCGGTATGTCCGACAAGGGGTCGATAACAGGGCTATACACAGTCCTCGTCGAGGGTGACGACCTCAATGAACCAATTTCCGACACCGTCAGGGGCATCCTGGACGGGCATATAGTGCTTTCAAGGGCGATAGCGAACACAAACCATTACCCGCCGATAGACATTCTCGGAAGCGTGAGCCGCGTTATGCCGGATATAGTCGACGACGGGCATTTCGATACCTACGGTTCGCTCAAGAACATGATAGCTGTTTACCGGGAGGCGGAGGACCTTATCAACATCGGGGCCTACAAAGAGGGCGCGAACCCTGAGATCGACAGGGCGGTGAAGCTGCACCCCGCGATCCAGAGCTTTTTGAAGCAGCGCATGACAGAGAGTTACTCCTTCGAGGAGACGCTGGACATGATGACAGCAATCAACGATAGTTGAGGCTTTGAGGTATTCAATAGGAATTAATGAAAAAGTTCAAATTCACATTACAGCCGGTGTTCAACTATAAACAGACCGTCGAAAAACTGCAAAAAGCCGAGCTGAAGAAAGCGCAGCAAGCCCTGCAGGAGTTGCGCGACGTCGAGCGGAAGCTGGAGCGGGCGTACGCCAACAATGAACGCTCGCTTGAAAAGGCGCTGCGCGAGAACATCAACGTCGCGGCGGCGCTCACAGAGCATGACGCGTATTTCAGGTTCCTGAGGGACGCGCTGAAGGAGCTGCGCGAGCGGATAGCGGAGGCTGAGGAAGTAGTCCGCATTTGCCAGGAAAAACTGATTTTTACGATGAAGGAAATCAAGACATACAAGAAGCTGCGCGAAGAGCAGTACTACGCGTATATGAAGGAAGTCCAAGCTGAGGAGAACGCGGAGATGAACGACCTGGTGTCGTTCAACGTGGTGAGCGAAGAAGCGTGAGTTGCGATTGCCGTTGGCTTTCGGAAACACGCAGTAAGGTTGCAATCGTTGATTAAATAGGCAGGTGACAGGGAAAATGGATGATATAGTAGAAGGCATTGGCGACGCAGGGGAAGACGGCGCACCCGGCGGTCAGGCGGAAGAGAAGAAGGTAAGCAGGCCGAGGCCGGCCCCGCCCCCGCCGCCACCCGCTTATGCACCGGCGGACATAAGGGGGATGGATAGGGGCGCGGCAGCACAAGGCGGGAAAAAGGGCAACCTGCTTCTGAAAATCCTGATTTTCGTTATCCCGATCGTGCTTATCGCCGCGTTTATACTTATGGTCTTTTTGAACCTTTTCGGGTTGCGCGGCGTTATGGGCGGGGTTTTTACCGACCCGCTGATCGATACAGTCATATGGTTCAACCCTGATTTCTCGTCGATTGAGAAGACGATAAGGGACGCCGGAGACAGGCGCGCGGCCGGGCTTGACGCGAGGGAAGCCGCCATAGCGGAGCGGGAGTCGCAAGTCGACGGGATATACGCGGACCTTGATGAACGGGAAGCGCAACTGGAAAGGCGCAGCGCGGCGCTGGACAGGAGGGAGCAGAACCTCGAGATCGAGGCGCCCCCGGACCTGCCTGTATACGAGCGAACGCTGACGGAGGAGGAAATCGCGAATTTGCAATCGCTGAGCAGGACTTACGGGAACATGGACCCGGAGGCCGCGGCGAACATTATGGCCGAGCTGTACTCGCTTGAGGATATGGCAACGATTCTGTTTTACATGACCGAGAGGAAGGCCGCGCCGATTCTGGAGGCTATGGACCCCGAGCTTGCGGCAAGGGTCACGGAGCTGCTCATAGGCAGCAGATAGCAAGACGGCGGCAGATGACGAAACCTACGCGCGCCAAACGGGCCCGGTCAGGCGCTGCAATCAAAAAAGATACCGTCAGGTATCTTTTTTTACGCTAATCTTTTGGGCTAGATTACCGATAATCGAAACAGGAGGTGAAATAATGCAGATATCCATGGAGCTACTGTCCCGAATGACACCACGGACAGACTCCGGCGCAGGCGCAAATATGGAAAAGAAGGATCAAGCGCCAACCGTCTCCACCGCAAAGCCCTCTTTTAAGAAAGTACTTGAGGATACGCGGCCGGTAAAGGAATACCCGAAACTGACGGAACGCGGCGGTCATAGAATAAAGGGAACTGGTGACAGGATGGCATCAGAGACGCCGCAAAAGCCGGACGATAAGGAAGACATGGACGTTGCCGCTGCAGGAGCAGCAGGGAATCAAGCCATGGTCGTTTTTATTCTCGAAGGAAATATGGAACCAACTTCTACCCCCGCAGCAGAAACAGGCTTTGTACCGGAAGTCGCCGACTTTGGCGCCGGTATACGCCCGGAGGCCGGCGTGGGACCGGATCCGGAACTTGGCGGGGATGCAGCGGAGTTTGCGCAACTCACCGACGACGCGACACAGGGAGTAGGCGCATCCGTTGCTAAAGACGCAACTCAGCAGGCAGAGAAGCCTGATATGCCAGGCTCTGAAGTGAACGCGGGCAACACGGCGAAGGCAGCAAACCCGGAACCAATCGGAGCAAATGAGACTGCGGGCGTCACAGGGGAAGTAATGGCACGGACGCCGACTATCAAGACGTCGCAACAGCAGGGAGAAAGCAACAGCGAAACTCCCGGATACGGCGATTCGAGCCCTTTGGAGAATGATAATGACGCAACCCCCGTGAAGGGGCAAAAAACGAAAACATACGCGGACGCCGTCAGGGATGCGCTAAATGAGAAAGGCAGCGTGTCTTCGGACGTCGGCAACGCGACGCCCCCGCTTGCTGAGGGTCTGAAACCGGAACAGTTCCGCGCAGATCAGCAGATGAGACAGGTGGCGCCTGAAACGCGAGTCAGGGCGGAAAACCTCTTTGACGAGATGGTGTCGCGCATCGAGACTATGCAGACAGATACTAAGAGCGCGATGACTATTCAGCTTAAGCCCGAGTTCCTGGGCAAGGTAGCGCTCGAAATCGCGGTGGACGCAGCGGGGCTGCACGTCAAGATTAACGCTGAAGACAGCAGCGTCCGCAGCATGATCAACGGGCAAATGGCGACGCTTATCGAGTCGCTCGAGAACAAGGGAATTTCGGTCGTTGAGGTCGAGGTCGCTTACACGGGCGTAGACAATGGCGCATTCAAAGATTCCCAAGAAGGACGGGCTCAACCCGAGCATTCCGGGAAGTCGCATCGCGACCGTGAAACAGACGCGGTGGATGGCGCGGCATATTACGCGGCGCTGTCTTTCGACGCGCTCGGATATCTTCTTGATGAAGACGTCAGTTCGGTAGAATACCGGGCCTGACGGAAAAGGAGGCATATAAAATGGCGTCAGTGAGTAGCATCTTAACAGAAATGAATACCCAGACAGCACTGCAGCAAGCGAGGGACGCAGAAGCAGCGCGTCAGGCGAGCATGACAGGCGACGGACGAAATGTGGGCGGTACGATGGGGAAAACCGATTTCCTTATGCTCCTTTCAGCCCAACTGCGTTTCCAGGATCCGCTGAATCCGACAAGCGATGCGGATTTCGCGGCTCAGCTTGCGCAGTTCTCATCGCTTGAACAGATGCAGAACATGAACGAGACGCTGAGCGCGATGGCAAGCTATCAGGCTTACAACCTTGTCGGGAAGTTCGTTGTCGCGCAAGCGTTTGTAGACAACATATTTACAGAGATTCCAGGCATTGTAGACAGCATTTTCACCAGAAAAGGCGTCACATACGCGCAGATTGGGGAATACCCCGTGCCCATATCGTCGATAACGGACGTCTTCGACAGTTCCGTGCTGCTGACCCCGCAATCTTTGATGCAAGCGTCGAACAGCCTTATCGGCCGTACAATAAAGGCACAGGTGGACGACAAAATATACGAAGGCACCGTCACCCGCATCACTGTTGACAAGGGCGCCATGTACGCCCTCATCGACGACGGCACGGATACTCCGAAATATGTGCTTGTCGACCTCATCTTCGATATCAGGCAGGCAGGGACGCCGGGAACAATTACGCCACCGGAGGAAGAGCCGGAGGATTCGCAGACCCTGCTGCCGATTGTACCCGAAGGTCATTTGCTCATAGCCGACGGCGACGACTACATCGAGACAAACGCCGAGGGTGCGGAACTGGGGCGCTGGCGCTGGAACTTCGACGAAGCGGATTGGGTATTTACGGCAACCCCGTAATAGGGCGCGCTAAACGTAGCAACAATTGTGAATCGATAAAAAAGATAAGAATAATTTATTAGTTACAAATTGAACAGGAGGGACCGCACCATGATGCGTTCACTATACTCAGCAATATCAGGGCTGAAAAACCACCAGACAAGAATGGACGTCATAGGCAACAACATAGCGAATGTCAACACCGTGGGTTATAAGACCAGCCGCACAGTATTTCAGGACATATTCAGCCAAACGATGAGCGGCGGTATGGCCAACAATATCAACGCCGGCATCGGCGGCACAAACCCGATCCAGATAGGGCTGGGCATAAGGCTATCGTCCATCGACGTGCTGCACACGAGATCTGCCTTCCAGAGCACAGGAGTCGCGTTCGACATGATGATCAACGGCGACGGGTTCTTCGTCACAGGCAAGATAAACGATGCGGGCATCGCCTATGCATTGGATAAAATCGATAACGATGAACCCTATGTAATTGCTGACAAGGACTACTACGATCTGCTTTACACGCGCGCCGGCAACTTCAAGCTTGATGACGAGGGGTATCTCACGACAAGCGACGGGAGGTATGTGCTCGGCTACACTGCCGATATCATATTCACTCAGGGGGACCCGTCTGCAGACCCCTCCACCCCGGACTTGTTCTGGTTTGACGAGGATTCCATCGAGCCGATCGATCCGAGCAGGCTCTCGCGTATCCGTCTGAGCATCGATGAGTTCTCGTATCTCCTTGACGATACGGGTGCAGTCGCTACACCAGCCGCCGGCACCATATTCCCGGGCGACCTTATCGGATTCTCCGTAGGGCAGGACGGCTCGGTCTCGGTATTGCTCAATGGCGAGTACCAGACAGTCGCGAGGCTCGCTGTGGCGATGTTCTCAAACGACGGAGGCCTTATGAAGCAGGGCAACAGCTTCTACGCGGAAACCAAATCATCCGGCAGCGCGGTCATCACGGCGCCGCTGCAGAGCGGCTCCGGCGAGATAATGGGCGGTGGCCTTGAGATGAGCAACGTCGACCTCTCGGCAGAGTTTACGGATATGATAGTGACGCAGAGGGGGTTCCAGGCGAACGCCAGGACCATCACAGTGTCGGATACCCTGCTCGAAGAACTTATAAACCTGAAGAGGAACTAATTTAACCGGGATGGTGTGCAGTGCCCTTAGCGGGCGCTGCACACATTTTCCCGCTTAGAAAACACCAAGGGCGGGCCCTACGCAGCGGGTCGAAGCCAACTCCGGCGGAAAGGGGCATTTGCACATGATACTATTGACACGGATAAACAAAACCTCCCAGTTTTATGTGAACGAGGACCTGCTGGAGTTCATCGAAGAGACGCCGGATACGATCCTGACCCTCAACTCAGGCAAAAAGATTGCGGTCATGGAGACCGCTATCGAGGTCGTGGAGAAAATCCGGTCGGAGAAGATCAGGATCAAACTCGCGACCGAATTTTAGCCGCACACTGAAAAATCAATACCAATAGCAAAAGAAAGAGTATACCTGACCCCTCAAACGTTAACATAAGTATTGACAATTATGCTCAACTCCTGTTTAATGTTTCTGTGTGGCGTATGTCTTTTATGCATTTTAACCACTTTTTTAGCATTATGGCGTTGCAGCGATTTATCAAAGGATGGATTGTCAAACCAAAGGGGTGAGTATAGTTTGCCTGAAATACTGTCGCAGTCGGAAATAGACGAACTATTAAACACGCTGATGGCAGGGGACGCGGCTCAGGATACAGGGCCTGCTGAAGGGTCCCCGGCCATGAAAATCAGGGAGTATGATTTCCGGACGGCAAACAAGTTCCCCAAAGAGCAGATGAGGACGTTTCACGTTGTGTTCGAGACGTTCAGCCAGCTCTTTTCAAATAAGCTCTCCAGCGTACTGCGCGTATCGTGCGAATGTGAGATACTCTCCATCGAAGAGTGCTCATACAGTGAGTTCAACAACTCGCTACCCGCGCCGGTTGTGCTCGCTATCATGGACGCGCCGCCGATGTATGGTTCGCTGGTCTTCCAGATGTCGCCGGAGTTTGCCTATATGCTCATAAGCCGCCTTTTCGGCGGCGGCACGTCCGGGGAGAACTCGAAGCAGTTCACCGAAATTGAGCTGGCGCTTGTCGAGCGCGTGCTGAGGCAAGCGGTGGGAGTTTTTGATGAGGCGTGGGACAAGGTCATTGAGCTTACGACACAGATAGAGAGGATTGAAACCAGCCCGCAGTTCGCGCAGATAACCGCGCCGAACGAGCCGGTCGCTGTGATTATTTTGAATATTACGATGGGCGAAGAAACCGGGCTCATGAGCATTTGCATCCCGCATACGGCGATAGAGCCCGTGTCGCAGCAGCTCAACACGCGTATGTGGTTTTCGAGCGGCAGCCGCGACGACGGCAGGGCCGAGGAGAGGGCAGCGATTCTGCGTGACAAGCTGCTTCAGACCCCGATTCCCGTCACAGCATATTTCGACCAGACGCCGGCGACAGTATCAGATATCGTTAACCTTCAAATCGGCGACGTGATCAAACTTGACCATGCGATAGACCTTCCGCTGACGATAAAGGTCCATCATTTACCGAAGTTCCGCGCAACAGTGGGCGTCATGGGTCATAAATACGCAATGCAGATCGTCGATATTATCAAGGAGGAGAATCTGCATGAATCTTTCGCAAGATGAGATAAATTCCCTGTTGACAGTGAACCCGTCGGATGAGGACGAAGACGCGGCGGCCGAAGGGATCATGTCCCCGGAGGCTATTTCGGCGATGCTTGACGCACCGGACGCGACTGCCGGTGCAGAGGGCGATTCGCCCGAGATAATGTCGCCTGAGGATATTGCGGCGATGCTCGACTCCGCATCGGACGCCACGGTTGGGAGCGACGCCCCCGCCGAAGATGAGTCAGCCGATATACTGTCCCCTGAAGAAATCGCGTCGATGCTCGACCCTGCCGCAGGCAGCCCGCCTGAAGGCGATGCGCCATCCGACGCCGTGGACAGCATCCTCGACGATTTAATGGCCGGCGCCATCTCGCCGGAGGGATCCGCGCCCGACTCACAGGCCGGCACGTCAGAAGTAAAACCTAAAGAAGGAATGCTGACGGATCAGGAAGTCGATATCCTCGGAGAGGTCGGGAACATCAGCATGGGCGCTGTGGCGACTACGATGTACTCGCTGCTGGACAGACGGGTAAGCATTACGACGCCGCGCGTACATGTTTATGAGACAAAAGAGGTCCTGTCCGTCTACAAAATTCCTTTTGTCGTAGCGACGATAGAATATGTCGAAGGTATCACAGGCAATAACCTGCTTGTATTGAAGATAGAAGACGCCGCCCTGATCACCGATCTCTTAATGGGCGGCGACGGTACTGTGGAAGAACCCATCGAGCTCAACGAAATGCATCTGAGCGCGATGAGCGAAATAATGAACCAGATGATGGGAGCGTCGTCGACGTCGCTTTCCAAGCTGCTTCGCAAGCCGGTGAACATTTCTCCGCCGAGAAGCTCTCAGGTGGACGTCGGATTCGATGTGTCGACCTTGCTCGGCGACGAAGAGCTCGTGACGAAGGTCAGCTTCGATATGGAGATCGAAGGCTTGCTGAAGAGCGAGCTTATACAGCTCATACCGTACGAGGTCAGCCGCGGTTTCGCGAAAATGTTCATGGACATCGGAATGGGCATGCAATCCGCCGACGACGCCGATCAGGGCGCGTCCGGACAAAAGCCTGCGCCGCTGCCCGTACCGGTAGCAGTCGCCGCGGCTCCGGCGCCTTCGCCTCCCGCGCCTTCCGCCTCTCCCGCGCCTTCAGCGCAGCCGGGGCCGCAAACAGCGGACGCGGGGCAGCAGCAGTATCCGCCGCCGCAGGCATATCCGCAAGAGGCGTATCCTCCTGCGGCGCAATACCCGCAGGGCGCATACCCTCCCGCCGCGCAGTATCCTCAGGGAGCGTACCCGCCGCCGGGATATCCGCCGTCGGCGTACCCACCGCCCTATCCGCCGCAAGGCGTAGCTCCGGGCCGCCTTGTCGACGTTCATCCCATGCAATTCCAATCGTTCGATTCGAACAGCCCGGTCGGGGAGCATAGTGGTATGGATCTTATATACAATATTCCTCTTCAGGTGACGGTCGAGCTTGGCAAGACCAGAAAGGAGATAAGCGAGATACTCGAGTTCAGCATGGGGACCATTGTTGTGCTTGACAAGATCGCCGGCGACCCCGTCGAAGTCGTGGTCAACGGAAAGCTTATCGCGCGCGGTGAAGTCGTCGTGATCGACGACAGCTACGGCGTCAGGATTACGGACATTATAAACGGATAGATATGCCGGTGATATATGCAAGGTTCAGGCCTTGCGGACCACTCCGGCCCGGGCGTCCTGTTTCGCCGCCCGGAAATATGTTGTGAGGGGCGTGAAAACGTGGCTATCAATGACAGCAGCATACTTTTGGAATCAGGCACCAACGAGTTGGAGATACTTGAGTTCGTTATTTCCGGGAACAGTTACGGTATAAATGTGGCTAAAATCACAGAACTGATGCAGATTCAGGAAGTGCAGGTAATGCCGTTGGCGCACCCCTGCGTCGAAGGCGTGTTCCAGCCTCGAAGCGAGGTCTATACGATCGTCGATCTTGCAAGGTATCTCGGCCTTGGGATTTCCGACGACCCGAGCAAGGATATTCTCATCATCACAAACTTCAACAAAATGAACATAGCCTTTCACGTTCACGCGGTCGAGAGCATTTTCCGTATTTCCTGGCTGGACATTGAAAAACCCGACAGTATTATATACGGAGGGCAGGAAGGCGTCGTCACGGGTATTGCGAAGGTCAGCGACAGGATCATTTCTATCCTTGATTTTGAGAAGATCACATTCGACATCAGCCCGGAGACCGGTATCCAGCTCAACGACGTGCAGGTTTACACGGGCGCTGACAGGGAGGGTATACCGATCCTCGTGGCGGAGGACTCGGCGCTGCTGCGCAAGATGCTGG
>Ga0082212_10003131_pt1 | contig 23617 bp, 21 predicted proteins | sample TergutNt197P3_FD_71548 | JGI IMG/M metagenome (GOLD analysis project Ga0082212, IMG submission 71548) | Neocapritermes taracua P3 segment gut microbial communities from Petit-Saut dam, French Guiana - Nt197 P3 | ecosystem: Host-associated > Arthropoda: Insects > Digestive system > Gut ... | reverse complement strand
ATACATAGCCACAAGCAAGGTGTCTTTTGGGAACATTTTTGCACTACAGTTTTGTAACCCTGTCGTGGTTATAGACTCGTCTACTTCAGACAGATACATGGACTTTAAATCACCTGTCTTCACCCATGGAACAAGGGTATCTCCGGCACCTCCTATCCAATACTCGTTGATTGCCCTCGATGGTGTTCCACCAGATGTGACTTTGATTTCATCCCCCAGTCGCACCATCTCCCACTTACTCATCCGTTGTCCCGCCCTCCGTCAAGTCATCGTATTATTCAACACGCCAACGCAAAGTATCCTGAATCATTCTGAATCCTGAATCCTGAATACTGAATACTTGCGGGCAACGCCCGCTTCAGATTGTTCTCACCGCCGCGATATACGGCAGGTTCCGGCAACACTCCATACAGTCCAATCCGTAACCCACCACAAAGAAATCGGAAATAACAAACCCGTTGTAATCGGCTGTTATCGGGACTTCCCTTCGATCCGGTTTGTCTAACAAGGTGGCAATCTTGAAACTCAGAGGGTTGCGCCGCAGGATATTTTCTTTCAAATATGTCAATGTCAGCCCGGTGTCAATGATATCTTCAATCATCAGTACGTGATATTCTTCCAAAGGTACATCCAAATCTTTCAGTATTCTAACGGTTCCACTGGAGGAAGTCGCCTGCCCGTAGCTTGAGACCGAGATGAAATCAAACGCCAGAGGCAGTGCGATAGCCCGGCACAAATCCGCATAGAACGGGACGACGCCTTTCAACACGCCGATAGCAAGAATGTTGGGCGCATCACCTATTTTAACAGCCAAATGTTGATAGTCCTCAGTGATCTGGTTACCCAGTTCCCGCACCCGATCGGCGATTTCTTTTTCCGAAAGCAAAACACGTTCAATTTCCAACATGACCACATTCCCTCACTTTTTCGGCTATTCTCAGAGCGCCCCTTCCGTCGATGAGGTCTTGAGTCTTCCCCGCCAATTCGCGGCGCAATTCATAGTCAGACACAAGAGATCTGATACCTTCCACCATCCTGTCCAAACATAACACCTCATTATCCCGAATGTCGCCTGCACCGATCATATACCCCCTGCTAAAAAAAGTAACACTTTCACTCTGGTTCCCCACAAAGGAAAACACCACCGTCGGCGTTCCGCAGGCACACAATTCATAGAGCGTCGCCCCTCCTGCGGAAACCGCAATATCGCATTCAGTCATTTTCTGCGCCATCATCTCCGCTGTCATGTATTTGTTGATAACAACGCCGGGAAATCTTCCAACGGTCTTCTTGAGTCTTTCAACCTGAGATGTGTCTCTGCCCGTTATGATTTGGAACTCTAGGTGTCTTAAATCTTTTAATTCTTTGACCATTTGTGTAAGTTTCTCTGCAGTATTGCCGGGATCCGTACCGCCTGTCGTCACCAAAACAGATTTCACGTCTTTGGATAACACCCGCTGTGACAGATCGTGAAATTCCCTTCGCAACGGCACGTAACGGCATCCTAATAACAACGTGGTATCCGGGTACCGTCCAAGGTAGTTGAATTTTTCGGTATATCCATGATAGTTGATAAGCATGTGACAAGGATAGTGAAAGGCGTTCACGTCGTCCAGATAAATGACATAAGTCAACTCGCAAAGGTTCTGCAGATAATCAGGGGTTACAAGATAACTGTCCACAAGCAGTTTCGTGATGGTCCTTCTTGCGATCAGGGCCCGCATGATTTCTAACTCTGATGCTATGTCGTTCCAAGGGGTATTGAGCAAAACCACAGGATAACCAAGATCACGAACCAGCTCCGACATATGATCATCCGCGAAAATAAAAGTCACCTCCTCACCGCACAAACGCATAGCCTCCGCGATAGAGAGACATCGCATAACGTGGCCCAGCCCGATGACGGGGTTTCCTTCTGTTCGGATCCAAAGCATTAAGCCACCCCTTATCACCGGACATATCGGAACAGCAAGAAGTTCCCTTCCTGAGAATACTGCAAAAATCCAAGTTTTTCAACTGTGCCAAGGGAAGCTATGTTATCCTGATGAATTTCAGCGATGAACACCTCAATCCCCTCTCGTTTCACACGTTCCATCATGGCCACAATAGCCTCGCCGGCGAACCCACGACGCTGATAGGCTTTGACCGCGATCATATAGGACAGAACACAAGACTTCTTGTGATAATCCAGGTTGCTGACCCCAATGGTGCCAATCCTCGTTTGTGACGCTTTCTCCGCAATCACGTAATCATATCTGAAGGTGTTGTGCAAATAAGAATTGATAAACCAAGCTCTATGCCCCTGTAAGGTCAAGGGCTCAGGGTTTTTAAAATACCTGATGAGTTGATCAGTTGACCGCCACCTGACCAAACAGTCAGCATCCTGGTCTGTTATCCCTCGATAACACAACCGCTCAGATTCAAAACAATCGCTCTTATTCATCCCCACAGACCCTTCTCCGCCGATTTTCCCTTGCTGCCCACGCCAACGCGCCAACAACCTTGTCAATTCGTTGGCAGGCTGTCTTGAATAGGTTCCCCTCTCTGATAATCCCGCTCAGCCATAGAGTTTAACAACCCATCATAATACTTGGGCGCCAGACCGTACCCCGGCCGAATACTGCGCAAATTTTCCTCGGTGAACATCTCCCCTTTGTCGATATCCTTAGCCGCGAATAGCGAACGCCGAAAAACCAGAGAAGACCGCTCTTTCTCTGTTAGGGTATAACTCACTTCACCCCGCAGTATCTGCCCTTCCTTCACCATCGCCACCATCTGCGCAAACTCCGCAGGTTCCATCGAAAAAGCACTGTCAGGATTTCTAAATCGCCTGTTGAGACAAAAATGTTTCTCAACAATACACGCACCTATAGAAACAGCGACTACCGCCGCAAGGGGACCCATCGAATGGTCAGACAACCCGGCTCTGACACCAAAACGCGACGCCATATCCGCAATTGTCGCCAAATTCATGTCTGCGGGATCAGCGGGATATTCACTGACACATTTCAGCAAAAAAATCCGTTCCCGACCCAGACCCGCCTCAAGCATCGTCTCCACCGCCAGCAGGATTTCGTCAAAACTTCCCATACCACAGGATACAATCATAGGTTTACCTTTTTGGGCCACATGCCGGATCAACGGTATATCCACCAGTTCAAAAGACGCAATCTTATAAGCCTGAACCCCCAGGGATTCCAGAAAATCCGCGGAACCCGCGTCAAAGGGCGTCGACATGAAATCGATGCCAACCGTATCACACTCGTCTTTGAGGGTCTTCTGCCATTCCCAGGGGGTGGCGGCTTCCTTGTACAGATCATACAGCCTATATCCGTCCCACAGCCCCCCTTTGATCCGGAAGAATTCATTATCGCAGTCAAGGGTCATGGTATCGGCGGTATAGGTTTGGATCTTCAAACAATCTGCCCCGGCTCTTTTCGCTTCATGGACAATGGCCAACGCCATATCCAAATTACCGCAGTGATTGGCACTCATTTCAGCTATGAAATACGGAGATTTGTGATCAACCGTTTCGATAAGCTTCATTGAGCACTCCCCCATTCATCGGTTCATCGGTTCGTCGGTTCGTCATACTCAGATATTTCATTTCTGCCAATTTCCAATCTTCAAGCGTATCAATATCGTGAACCTCGGAAACCGTCAAAACGAAGGGCACGGTTTTTTCTCCAAGCAAAGTTTTATCGCGCAAAAAAGCTTCTGTCTTCGCGCAATAGAACTGCCCGCAATCGTGATAGAGCGGCTCCAAATCCTGGCTGCGGGTATTAAGAAAGCGCGGATCCCGCATACAGACACAATTGTCCCGAATCACAACCGCACGCAAAGGATTATAGGAGTATTGGACAACCGGCAGTACATAATCCACCTGTTCCGTCAAAAGGGCCATACCACGCTTGAGCTTCTCGGCCGTTACAAAAGGAGCGGTGGGGTAGATACAACACAATTGTTCGAAATCATATTCCAAGGATTTGAATTGCTCCAGGACCTCCAAGACAACATCAGCTGTTGAAGCATAATCATCGGCATTCTTCCTGCTGCGTTTGAAGGGAACTCCCGCCCCATACTCCCGTGCGGTTTCAGCAATTTCCTCGTCGTCTGTGGACACCATGACGATATCAAAGAGCCCACTTGCTAATGCCGCCTGTATGGAATAAGCCATGATTGGCTGGCCACAAAACCCACGGATATTTTTACGCGGCACACGTTTGCTGCCACCCCGGGCCGGGATAATCGCTATCTTCATAACCATGCCCCCTAGAGTCTGTAATACGTTATAACCTTTTGCAGCGCCCGGATAACGCTCTCCACATCATCATCACCCATAGCATAATAGAGCGGCAGACTGAGTATCCGATCATACAGGTATTCCGCGTTTGGACAGAGCCCTTTTCTATAACCAAGTTTTTGATAATAGGGAAAATAGTATACCGGAATATAATGCACATTGGGAACGACGTTTTCCGCAACCAAAGCTTCAAAAATCTCCCGCCGGTCACATTTCAACATTTCCAACCTCAATTGAAGGACATACAAATGCCATACCGTATCAGATTCTGGGATGTCCCGTTGTAGGACGACCTCAGGCATTTCCCCAAAAACCTGGTTGTATCTTTTCACAATCGCCTTGCGGCGTGCCGCAAAACCAGAGTTTTCCGCCACACCGAAGCCTGCTTCTCCGACTGCTCCGGAGCGATCACCCTCAGTCACGGAATCGAGCTTATCAAGCTGGCTCATAATCAGAGCTGCCTGAAAATCCGTCAGGCGATAATTGTATCCCAACCCGATTTGTTCATAATACCAAGGGCCTTCCGGCTTTTGCATCATTTCATCAGGATAACGGGTGATCCCATGAGTCCGGAAGAGTCGGAGGTTCCCGGCGAACGCCTCATTGTTGGTCAGGACGGCCCCCCCCTCTCCTCCTGTGACAGTCTTAACAGGATGAAAACTGAAGGTGGTCATATCAGCGATGCTTCCCACATGACGCCCTTTGTAGCGGGTTCCGAGAGAATGAGCGGCGTCCTCAATCAGAACAAGATCATGTCTGCGGCAGATCTCAGAGATCTCACTCAATCGGACAGCTTGTCCGGCATAATCTACCGCGATAACGGCTTTGGTTCGGGACGTAATATGGTCCCGGATGGCGTCGGGAGAAATGGTGTATGTATCGCGGTCCACATCCGCAAAAACAGGCGTGCCGCCGGCATACAAAACACAGTTGGCTGAAGCGGCAAAAGTCAGCGGCGAAGTAATGACTTCATCGCCCTCTCCGATTCCGGCAGCCAAACACGCCGCGTGCAAGGCGGCTGTTCCGTTTGCCATCGCCACCCCGAAACGGGCACCGGTCAAGGCACACAACTTGTTTTCCAATTCCCCCGTGCAGGGACCCATCGTCAAAAAATCGCTGAGGAGGACCTCTTGAACCGCCCGGCAATCAGCTTCGTCAATATACTGACGTCCGTAGTGGATGGGCGTCTTCCTAACAGGTTCGCCACCATGGCGTGCCAGTGTTTCCATAAGCGATAGACTCCCTCCTGACCCCAACTCCCGGCTTAATCCAAATCCGTTTTCATAATAGCCAGACGCTGCTGCAGCTCTTCTATATCCAGCCACTGGGAATTCGTCCCCGAGTTGTATTCGAAACCCGACTCAACCGCCTTCCCTCCCGGAATGATCCTGTCATGGCCCCACCATTCCATATGAGGGTAGACGATAAAGTGGTTATCGTATTCATAAGTATGCCGGGAATCTTCTTTTGTAATCATGACTTCATGAAGCTTCTCCCCTTCCCGTATCCCGATCTCCCGCATTTTGCAGCCGGGACACATCGCCAGAAGCAGATCTGTTATTTTGAATGAAGGGATTTTTGATATGAAAGTCTCCCCTCCCCGCGACTCCATCAAAGCCTTAATCACAAGGGCTACGCCTTCCTCAAGGCTGATCCAAAAACGCGTCATGTTTGAATCCGTTATCGGAAGTTCGGTGGTATCCTTCTCAATAAGCTGCCTGAAAAAAGGGATCACCGACCCGCGGCTCCCCGCAACATTCCCGTAACGCACAATGGAGAAATGCACATCTTTGCCCCCAACATACGCGTTGGCGGCAATAAAAAGCTTATCAGAAACCAGTTTCGTTCCTCCGTAGAGGTTAACAGGATTCACCGCTTTGTCCGTTGATAGGGCCACCACACGTTTAACGCCCATATCCAGAGCGCACTCAACCACATTCATGGCCCCATGAATATTGGTTTTGATGGCTTCATTCGGGTTGTACTCGCAAGACGGAACCTGTTTCATTGCGGCAGCGTGAATACAATAGTCGATACCGTCCAGAGCGCGGCGCAAACGCTCCTTATCTCTAACATCGCCGATAAAGAAACGCAGTTTGTCTTTGTGATCTTTGAGCTTCTCGCTCATATGAAACTGTTTGAACTCGTCGCGAGAATAAATGACGATTTTCTTGAGATCGTAATGATCCAGTATGTATCGTACGAAATGATGACCGAAGGATCCTGTGCCGCCGGTAATTAAGATGGCTTTGTTGTCGAGCATGAAGAAGACTCCTTTTTTATAACTCAATATTCCAAAATCTCGTTGAATATATGCATATCGCGGGCTTTGTCCTCATGTGGCTCATACCCCGTCAAGGATGTAACCCAAGCAATTTGAAAACGAAAAACCGGCCTCATAGACCGGCTCTTCGTTTTCGATTAGGAGGAAGGAGATTATCCGAGTAATTTCAAAACTGTTTGCGGCATCTGATTAGCTTGCGCCAGCATGGAGACACCGGCCTGGCTCAGAATCTGGCTCTTAACGAAGGCGGACATTTCGGCGGCCATATCAGCGTCACGAATGCGGGACTCCGAAGCTGTCAGATTCTCAGAAGCGACCTGCAGGTTGTTGATGGTATGCTCAAGACGGTTCTGGATAGCACCCAGTTTTGAGCGCTCTTCCGAGACTTTGTTGATGGCGGTATCGATAACACCAATGGCGCTGTTCGCTTTAATTTGCGTTGTCATGTTAATCGCGGTGGTGTTGACTTTGAGGGCTGTCGCGCCCATACCTGTGATAGCGATATCAACTTTCTGACCCGCATTAGCGCCAATATGGAACACTTTTCCAGTGAAACCGCCTGTCAACAGATTCATCGTGTTGAACTGTGTTGTGTTGGCGATGCGATCCAATTCTGAGGTCAACGCGGTGACTTCCAACTGAATCTTGGCGCGGTCTTCCGCCGTGTTGGTATCTGTAGCAGATTGAACAGCCAGTTCGCGCATTCTCTGAAGAATGCTATGGCTTTCGTTCAGGGCTCCTTCTGCTGTTTGAATCAACGAAATACCAGTTTGGGCATTTTTGACCGCTTGATTCAAACCTCTGAACTGAGAACGCATCTTTTCGGAGATCGCGAGTCCGGCAGCATCGTCAGCAGCACGGTTGATACGGAGACCTGAGGAGAGTTTTTCGAGAGTCTTGCTCATGCTGGAGTTGTTGACGCCGAAATTTCTTTGAGCATTGAGGCTGGAAATGTTTGTGTTAACGATCATTGTAGGATCCTCCTTGATATTTTTGACTCTTACTGCCCAGTGATAGCATTCTTCTTCGAAAGGTTCTATCACACTTTTTAAGAGCTCTTACTTGTTATTTCGGATTGTTTTCTTTTTCACTTAATAGTTCTTTAGTCCCTATTTTTATTCTTCTATTGTAGCTAGATATCAAAATTTTTGAGCCCAGCGAATCTGAGTCGCCGTCTTTGATATTCTCATTATATATGTCTCATAATATATATATCGACATATCTATATCGACAATCACGCGATTATGGAGGAATTTCAAAATATGGCACTCACAAAAAAATGGATAGTTAATCTTCAACCTTCCGATTCCGGCAAAGATGCCAAAAGAATCTTCATAAAAAACATGTCTGTGTTGCAGGCGAAAGACCTCGACCTTTACAACAGACTGACAGCTTTACCCGATGATCCATCATACGAACTCTACCAAGAAAAACCCAAAGACCTCTACAATCTGATTCTGAAAAATCCTCACAGTCAGACATCTCAACTCTATTACAATTCCAATGATATTCTGGCGGATGTTGAAGCCACCCTCAGCAAACATCATCCCAAAAATCGGCGTTTCATCATTCTGTGCGGCATAGGTCTCGGCTATGAACTCCTTGCTTTCTTAAACCTCTACACCCAAAGATTCTTGTCACAAACCATACTCATCATTGAAAAAGACCCCCAAATCTTTAAGAAATGTCTGGAAGCCACCGATCTCAGCACCCTCATAGCCGATCCCAACATCACCTTTATGGTAGGCCACTCGCCACCGGATTTCAAGGCAGCCTTTCTTGAATACATCGCCCCCATACCCTTGTTATCCCTGCTTAAGACCATCTGTCTCATTGTCCCGGATCAGTGCCTTCACCTGGATGCCGCCTATTATCTTGAAATTGCCAAAGCTATTAAATCCACATCAATCTATATGATGTGTTTCCTGGGCAACTGTCCCGAGGATTCCCTGATCGGCGAGAGACATATGTTTCGCAACATCAAATCCATCCTGGAAAACCCCGGCATCAATCTCCTCTTTGGCAAATTCAGCGGCAAACCGGCTATCGTTTGTGCCAGTGGCCCCTCGCTGACAGCCGAATTGCCACTCCTGAAAACCCTGCAAGATCAGGTGCTCATCTTGTCCGCCGAATCCACTTTCTGGGCGTTGACCGCTCACGGCATCCGGCCCCATATCATGTGTACCCTGGAGCGTGTCGTTCGCCCCACCGGGTACTTTGATAAATTTTCCTATGAAGATGTTAAGGACACCTATCTGGCGGTGGTTCCTGTCGTGCCCCCCAACATGTACGCAACCTATCTCGGCCCCAAAATCAATGTCTATCGCGATTTCAATCATTTTCGTTGGCTTCCCTTTGACAAAGGGGCTTTGGATATCAAACAATCCTCCGCCAACATGGCTTTTAAAGTGGCCCACATGCTGGGCTGTTCTCCCATCATCCTTTTGGGACAAGATCTCTGTTTTGACCGGGAAACCAATTTAACCCATGTCAAGGAACATCATTACGGCGCCAATCAGGAACAGGTTCAACAACAAGAACGTATTGAGATTCAGGCCAATGACGGACAAACAGCAGAAACCACAGCCGTTTGGCAGGAATTTCTCAAAGGATATGAGATCGATGTGCGTGCTTACGGCGGCGAAGTCATCAACTGCTCCGCCCATGGCGCTTTTATTCAAGGCACACATTATTTGCCTTTTCCCGAGGCTATCACAAAAAACCTTACGGAACCCTATGAACCGCTTCCCATCATCCGGGAAGCCTTAGCTTCCTTCACCCCGTCTGCCGTCACAGATGAGATCTTTCTTTTAGTCGAAAAAATCGATGTCGCCCTTGCCGATTTGTTGAAATTAGAGGAAACTTGCGCCGAGGGAAAGCATATCACTGACGAATGCGCAGAACAATTCAAGGAGGTTCTTGACAACCCTGAGGGCGATTACAGCTTCACCCCTCAAGACAGCAAACACCTCAGAAAAACCCTGGACACCATTCTCTCGCTCAAAGAAACCCTTTATGAGTCAGACACCTACCAAATGCTCGTGCTTCATGTCGTCCAATCCGTTATCGCGTCCTTTGAGCTTAGCCTTAACGAAGAATACCTGTCCCTCAATACAGAGAATACAATGATTCTCCACACCATTACCAGGCATCGGGACTTCTTTGAAGCCAATTCCGCCATGATTGATCTGGTCAGAAAGGAGGTTGCAACCGCCAGGGAGATCACCTCCGGGATCACAATCCAAGTTGCAGACCCACAAACGGATGGTCAGTATTCTGACCCCATAGTTGTACTGCCCCCCATAGTTTTGCCCGAACACAGCCTCGTGCCTGAACACAGCCTCGTGCCTGAACACAGCCTCGTGCCTGAACACAGCCTCGTGCCTGAACACAGAGAAATCCCGCCGCAATGAAAAAAACACCGCAATGAAAAAACCGCCGCAAACGTTTCTCAAAACACGTTTTGCGGCGGTTTCATCAAGAATTATCCGAGAAGTTTCAGAACCGTCTGAGGCATCTGGTTGGCCTGGGCCAGCATGGAAACACCGGCCTGGCTTAGAATCTGGCTCTTGACGAAAGCTGACATTTCAGCAGCCATATCAGCGTCACGGATGCGGGATTCTGAAGCCGTCAGGTTCTCCGAGGCGACCTGGAGGTTGTTAATGGTATGCTCAAGACGATTCTGGATAGCACCCAGTTTCGACCGTTCTGTTGAAACCGTATTGATCGCGGAATCGATAGTCCTGAGAGCCGCGTCCGCGGACGTTTGGCTTGTCATTGACTTTCTGACGGTCGTTATGCCGAGAGCTGAAGCTTTCATATTGGCAATGCTCACGGATACATTTTGACCCTGGTTGGCACCGATGTGGAACAGCTTGGTGCTGAAGCCTCCGGTCAACAATCCCATGGTGTTGAACTGAGTGGTCTCAGCAATACGATCTAACTCAGACACCAAGGCGTTAACTTCTAACTGAATCTTAGCACGATCGGGATCTGTGTTGGTATCTGTGGCAGCTTGAACAGCCAGCTCGCGCATTCTCTGGAGAATGCTGTGGCTTTCGTTCAGGGCGCCTTCAGCTGTTTGAATCAGCGAAATGCCTGTTTGGGCGTTTTTGACCGCTTGATTCAAACCTCTGAACTGGGAACGCATCTTCTCGGAGATCGCGAGACCGGCGGCATCGTCTGCGGCACGGTTGATACGGAGACCTGAAGAGAGCTTTTCGAGAGTCTTGCTCATGCTTGTGTTGTTGGTACCAAAGTTTCTTTGGGCATTGAGGCTGGAAATGTTTGTGTTAACGATCATTGTGGGATCCTCCTTGATGGTTTAGTTTTAGACTCCTTTTCAAGAGTTTATTTGATGCTTACTAACTATTTCGTCTTGCGACCTTTTTCTCTAAATAGTTCTTTAGTCCTATTTTTGTTTTTCTTTTTATGTCTTGTGGCATTCTCTAGAGTCTATTGATTAGACGCCTTATCGCAACAAAATTCGACACTATTTCTTAAAGTACAACAAAGGTCATTAAGTCTTCCGGGTAGAAGATCCCTTTCATCAAAATAATTGGAGATGTCTCTTATGTTACGAATCGCAAAGATCCTTTTCATCACAATGTTTCTTGTTTTGTTGGCAGGGATTCCCACATTCGCGGCGAATACTGACTTAGACTTGAACGTCACTGCCACGGTTACGAAGGCCCCTGGGAACACCAACATTCTAACAATCACTATTGCTGACCAAGAAGGAGGTGCATTTACCGAAGAGTTTTCTATCAGAAACAACGCGAAAGGTAGCTATAAAGTTGGTGCCTATGGAGTTTTTGTCAGCACATACGGCAATGACAAGATTGATCAATGCTACATTGAGAGTATTGATATCGTCGATTTAGATACCGTGGATCTGACACAGCCGTATTCCAAAGCTTTCAGCTTTATCGACAAGGACGGTCCCGCAATCATAGAGGTGGAATATATCCCGGCTCCCCTAACAAGAGGACCAGGAACCGCGACAGTGGGAACACACAAGACATCCTATACGGGTGTTGTGTTTAATTAGAGCTTTTACTATGATGTGAAGTTGCATGGTCAGTCGCAATGGGAGATATACAACGGTCGAGATCATATGTACAGCGGTTTTCTGTGCAAGTTCAACAGCCCATCGTTAACCATTGGCCGAGCTGTATGTACCAACACACTTCCGGCTGAAATCACTGCAGCTGTAAATTATGAGAGTTTTAACCTGCTCGGGATTTCTATAGTGTCCGGAAGATGTTGGCTTAAAACAACCATCGATTGTACCGCTAAACTCACAGTCACAAGCGGAGGTTGATAAAGGATGACTTTAACCCCTCTAATAGGTTTTCTATCATCTGCTATTGTGATAGTCGCTATAGTGTGGTTTGTGCGGAAAGCTGTTAACAGGATGGGAAAGTGAGAATGTGTCAGGGTTCCTAATAAGTACCCTGGCTCTACATATATTCAGGGGCTTGCTATGATGATATTTATCGATGTTCGTGTTAACGATCATTGTGGGATCCTCCTTGATGGTTTGTTTGGTTCTTAGTAATTATTTCGCCTTGCATTCTTTTTATCTAAATAGTTCTTTTGTCCTATTTTTCACATCAAATTTTAAATACATCGGATCTGATATTTTTATCCGATTAATAGTAACTTAGGTTGCAACAACATCAATAAATAACAAGAAGATCCACATTCTGAATCCTGAATACTGAATCCTGAATACTGAATACTGAATACTTGCGGTCGAAGACCGCATTAGACACAGTAAAAGAGAGACGATTTAAGTACGTCTCTCTGCCAATGTATACGAAGGCATTCAGAATCTATTATTGGATAGAGGCACTAAGAGTCTTTCTTTTTCTTCTTTGGCTTATCCATGGAAATGCCTGTTTCCTGGGCTATTTCGCACTTGAGATTTTCGATCTCTTCCATCCGATTCTTTTTAGCCATGATGACCCTCCTTAATCACGTAATAGCTTTAGTATCCATCATGTGAGGTGAATCAATTCATGACATTAATTAGAAAATTTACTTCGCAGCCTCATAAGCCATCTTATAAAGCTCCATCCCCCGCTTATAGCGTTTCCCTCTCTCGGCTATGGTCGCCAGCATGACACATATTTCCTCAATCCAATGGCTGTCAGCGCCTGTCCTCTGAAAGAATTCCAACACCGGCTGCAACCGGGCCTCGGCTTTCATATGGTGCCCTTGTTGAAAATGGATAACGCCGGTATAGTAATCCACAGAAGACCGTTGTTCTTCGGTTAGCGGCAGAGTTCCGAGACGTTTCAGCAGCGCTCCAAGGTTGTCCCAATCCTCCTCCCCCTTCAGCACCGCGCACATGTAGCCGCCTATATGGGCTTCGACAGTTTCCTTTGGCGTCTGGGGATTGTTTTCCATATAGGTCTTGTATTGTGCCATAGCGTTTCTGGCCATGTCATACATTTTCAGCCTTGTGGCTATGAGGATGCGGTTGTGCAAAATGATAAAATAATGTGCGGCTTTATTCTCATCACCTGTATAATAGATGAGGTTCTCTTCGGCTTTGGCCAGTTCAACCACAGCGGTTTCGTCCATCTTAATCCGGTTATACAAGCCGCAGCGCATGACATGCAGGGATGTTAGATGATGGAGGCGGTTTTCTTTTCTGATCCGCAGGAGAACTTCTTCAAACAGCTCCTGGGTTATGTCATACTGACCCAGCGAAATAAAGGCTTCCAGGCGGGATTTTTGCACCGCGATCCACATTTCCGACTGGGTCCCCCTGTTCCAGCAACTTATCCAGATAGAACAATGTGATGTCATACCTTTTGTGGGATCGGCTCACAATCATTTTGTATAAATAGAACATTCTTTTGACGGGCGTCGGCAGCTCTTCGATTCTGGCGTCGTTAAATTCTTCCAGATAAAAATTCAAATAGGTTTCATGGATCTTCTGGCCGTATTCGGTGTCATTCAGCTGAAAGCTCACACAGGCAGCGCAGAGGTTGGCGCTGAGTTCCAGGGCAAGCTCATTGACTGTCAGAGGGAGTTCGCGTAAATACGTTTCTGTGCCCCTCATAAAGAGGACTGTTTCCGCCATGTGTTCAATCTGTTTCAGAATGGCGTCCGGGCAATCCCCGGCTTTGGACAGGTAGTCAGGGGTCACGGACAGCCTTTTGGCCATGGCTTCAGCCAGATCTTGAGCCAGTGTGTAGCGTCCGGCCAAAATATTGGCGAAATGGGTCTGGGTAATGAGGCCTTCCGTCAGCTCTTTGCGTGTCAGGCCTTTTTGTTTGCTGAGGTATTGGATGCGTTCTTTGAGCATGGCTTCATCTTCTTTCTACCCTAAATCCCGCCCCAATTTAAGCACATACTAAAATCCAGCATAATGCCCCTTGAAAGCCCGGTATTCCTCCGCGCTCAAGGGGTTTTTTCGACGAAAACAACAGATATGTTGCAACCATCCTCTGTATATGCTATAATAGTCATATACAGAGGATGGAGGAGAAATATATGGCGCTATGTTCAAAGACCAAGGTGGAACTTCCTAAAGTTGGGGTGATCGTGCGCAGAAGAGGTAAGTACCGCACAGTCTATAAGGTGACCAGGACTTTCAGAAACAGCTTGGGGCAACCAACCAATGAGCGCATTACCATTGGTATTCTTGATGAGGAAAGCGGGATGCTTATCCCCAACGATAACTACTGGAAGCATTACGGAGACACGAACATCGAGCTTTTACCGGCGTATGACTCGGTTCGCTCGGTGGGAGCGTCCTTTCTGATTGGCAACATATTCAAATCGCTTGGTGTTACAGATATTCTTGAACGCTGTCTGGGTACAGAGCGGGCAAAGCTGTCATTGACGGCGGCACTTTATATGGCTGCGAGAGGAAATATCTTTGAACATGTTCTGGATTTCTGCGAAGGTTTCACGCTTCATGAGCGCCCGCTTTCCTCGCAAAGCGCAAGCAAACTCTTTGCCTCTATCACTTATGATGAGCGCATGGCATTCTTCAAGGCATGGGCTTCAAGGAACACGCAGGGGGCGTATTTGGCCTATGATGTAACCTCGCTTTCAAGTTACGCGGAAGGGATACAGGACACAGAATGGGGCTACAACCGCGACAGAGAAAGACTTGCTCAGCTGAATTTGGGTTGCTACCTGTCCCAAGAAAGCGGCCTACCAATCTTCTACGTTACCTATCCGGGTTCGATCGTAGATAAGTCACACCTATCCTACATGATGGCATACAACAGCGAGCTGGGGATAGTAGGCGTCGGTTTTGTCATGGACAAAGGCTTTTGCACGACCAACAACATCAGATACATGAAAGGCAACGGTTTGGATTTCGTGATAGGTGTTGAGATCGGCCACAAAGCAACAAGAGGCGCTGTGGATACAGTGCGTGAGGGCATCACCTCAATGAGGAACCGTACCACGCAGGGCATCTATGCCAGAAGCGTTCGTGGCACGTTCTACGGCGCATACACCACCATGCACGTCTACCACGATACAGGGCTTGCAGAGCGCCAAAGACGCGATTTATTCCGTACAGTCGAGTCTTGGGAAGAAAAGCTAACCCAACTCAAGCAGTTAACCATACGCGAGGCTAAACGTTACAGGGCTTACTTTACAATTGACCTGGCCAAGGATGGCAGCTTTACTTACAAGCGCAATTATGACAAGATAGATACCGCAGCTTTAAACAATGGGTATTTCTGCATTCTCACCAACACATGCATGAACAGCTCTGAGGTTCTTGATGTCTATCGAAGGAAGGATATGCTGGAGAAGGGCTTCGACGACCTGAAGAATCACATTGACATGAGGCGGATGCATACACATACCACCGCCACCACAGATGGCAAGCTCTTCTTGGCGTTCATCGCGCTTATTGCCGTGTCTGAGTTGCAGGCAAAGCTCAAAAAGATGATGCGGGAAAAATCGTGGAGCAAAGACAGCGTCATTGCTGAGCTTGAAAAGATTAAAGTAGTCTATGCCTCAGACAACAGACGGCTTATGAACCCCATAACCAAAACACAACGTTTGATAATTGAGTCATTTGCCCTCACGGTGGATGACCTGAGAGCTTATGTTGCCAACGCATATGACGGATAGATTGTATGTGCTTAAAATAGGGCGGGATTTAGGTTATAACGCTGCCAGCCATTTTATCAGGTCGTTGTTTTCATTCCAATCGGGCAGATTAGAGTCGACCAGTTCCGGATAGGCATTTTCCAATGCTTTGCGCTTGAGTTCCAAATCAGCCCTGGCGTAAATCTCGGTAGTTTTGATATCACTGTGCCCGAGAAAATCGCGGATATAAACTAGATTTACACCCGCTTGAAGCAAATGGACGGCCTTCGAATGTCTCAGCATATGGCATTTTACCCTGGAAGGAACTTTGTCGGAGACCTCACGGGCTGCCCTGGCATATTTTTCGAGTATATATGCCACCCCCTCTTTCGTCAGCTTATTATGTTGGCTGTTTGTGAAAAGTGGATGCCCATTTTTATGAGGTAGGTCCAGCCTGTTTTCGGAGATATACTTCTCCATAATGGCACCAGTGTTCTGCATTATTGGCACTCTGCGCACCTTGTTTCCTTTTCCGGTCAGAACCAGCACAGGATTGCTGCCCGCAGTGAAATCTTTCACGGTTACATCTATGATTTCCTGAACCCGGGCGCCGCTGTCATACATCAGGCTTAATAGTGCCAGATCGCGTCGGCCTTTTGGAGTGTATTTGTCCGGCTGTTCTAGAATCAGCTTGATTCCATCAGGGGACAAATGTGCCACCACACTCTGACGTTTTTTCTTCATTGGGATTGCTAAAACTTGTTGGTAATGGTACAACCCCTGGGGCGATTCCGTCTGGGCATACCGGAAAAATGAATGGATTGCTGTCAGTCGGAGGTTTCTGGTGGAAATGGAACTGTTCCGTTCTGTCTCCAGCCAAAGCAAGAATCTTTCTATCAACTTGGATGACAGGTTCTGCATTGTCACCTTTTCAGCAGGCAGACCATCTTCCTCGCAAAAGCACAGGAGGAGTTTGAAGGCATCCCGATAAGATTTTATGGTATTCTGGCTGACATTCTTTTGTACGATAAGGTAATCGGAAAAGAAGCATGTGAGGTGCTTGGAAAAATCAGTTGGTTTCATGCGGCAAGCCCTCCATGTCAGGGATGATGTCTTTATAACACCGTTCCAAGCATAGCTGTATGTCTGGAAAGGCATCGGCTGTAAGCCGCAGATAATAGGCGGTCTCATTGAATGTCTGATGCCCGAGGTAAGTCCGCATCATTGGGATCAAAACCATAAGGTCTCTGCCCTGTTCGGCCCACGCTTTCAAACGGTAAATGCAGTAGGCATGCCGGAAGTCGTGGACCCTGGGTCCATCCCCTGTATGGGAAATGCCTGCACGCCACAGGAATCGACGAAAGTTCTTGTACACATTCCCAACAGTCATGGGTTTTTCGCCGAGAGCCGGGAAAAAATACCGCTCAGGCTGTGGGAAGGGGTGTACTTTCTTTGCATACTCCTTCATACGCAAAGTCATGGAATCGGACATGGGCACAAGCCTGTTATTATGGTTCTTGGAATCCAGAATAGACAGGATTCCACCTTCAAGGTCGACATCCTGAACTTTCAGCAGTCGTGCTTCTGAGCACCGCAACCCGCATGAAAGAAGCAGGCGAAAGAAGACCGGCATGATCAAATGCCGATAAGGATGTTCCGGACGCTGGCAGCATTTATCTGTTTCTGCCAGGAAACGTCTTAACTCGTCTATTGTGTAGATATGAGGAACATATTGTTGCCCCGTTGGATAATAGTTGTTTGGCAGAATCCAGGCATCTACCCCAATGTTGTCCAGGTGTTTGGCAAATTGACGGATGACGGATGAGCGGGATTGCTGGTTGGCTGCTGTTTCATGAGCAGTTCTTGTACACCATCCAGTAACAGCTTCCTTGGTAAGTGCTGTAAGAGATGTGTGGTTTGATGCAAGGAATGTGTCAAATCTCTTCAGAATCCCGGGTGCTGTACAATATTTGTAACCGATTGACTTTTTCAGGGAGATAAAATCCTGCATCTCCTTGCTAAAAGGCCCGGTAAAGACAGGGTTATTCAACGCGTATCACCTCCTCGAAATCGAGGGGGCATTCTGCCAAACGCTGTATATCCACTTTGAGATATACAGCGGTAGAATTTGTATCCAAGTGCCCGATGATGTCGGAGATGACTGGAAGGGGTGTGTCTTTCTCTAACAGGACACTGGCCATTGTGTGCCGGAGGCTATGCATTCCCCGCCGCTTTTTCAAGACAGGGATATGAGCTTGTTCCATGTAGGACTTAATCAGCTGGTTCAAGTGGTCTCCTTCCGAAAAAGGGAGGAAGGGCGCCATGTGACGTACAAAGACTCGCGGGCTGTCTATCTTCGGTCTTCCATATTTCAGGTAGTCAATGACGGCCCATCCAACATCGGGAACAAGCGGGAGTTCCATTGGCTGTTTTGTCTTTGACTGAACAAAACAGAGCTTGTTTTCCGACCAGTTGAAGTTGTCAAAGCAAAGATTCTTAATGTCGGTGCAACGCATTCCAAGGCGACAAGCCATCAAGATGATAGCATAATCTCTCTTGCCTTTTGGACTTCCCCGGTCGATGACATCAATAAGCTTTTTCAGTTCTTCATGTGTCCACACTGAAGGAATTGCTGTCTGCTTGCGCGCCTTGACCATCGGCATTTTTGCGGCAAAGTCTGTAGAAACCGTACCTTCCTGGTAGAGGAACCTAAAAAAAGTCCTGAGTGAGCAAATGTTTTGCTCCACTGTTTTGTAAGTGAAACCAGCGAGCGTGCGGATGTAGGCGTTGATAGTATCAAGTGTTACCGCTTCAAAATCGGACAGTCCCTGCGCCGCCAGATAATCCATGAAATAAGAGGATTGCTTCACATAGTGTCCCGTGGTCACTTTGGAATATTCCTTATGGTCACAAAATCCCTGAAAACGGTTGCTAGCTTCGATAAAGAAAGGATCGGTCAGGATCTGCCGGTGTTTAAGATATCTTCGCAGGATGGCATGGTGTATCTGGAAATCGCCAATCATCCGAATGACACGCAGTTCCTGGGTCTGAGCCTGCGGAAGCGTTCTTGCGAAGTCGTCTTGGGTAATGCCAAAATGTTCGAAGACGAAGTCCATTCCAAGTTGCTCGGTGTAATGAAGTATCTCGCGATCCTGGGCAAAGTCCTTTAGCTGGCCCCAGCGCCTACGGTAAAATTTCATGCTGCCCTCAGTGTAACCGAGGCGCAAAAGTTCCTGCTCCAGATCCTTAAGCAGGTCGGTTAACGGTTGGTTTTGCATAAGCGTGTACCTCCACGATATTTTTGAGGTGATCCTCACAAATATCATCGAAGACTATGCAAAGTATTTCAATAGAACTGACCTAAAATATTAGACAAAGCAATGCGACTATGCATAGTTACTTACTTTGCATAGGGCAATATATGCAAAGCTTTGCATATACCGCCTTGCGGCGTTCCTTTCTCTTTATCGAGGTGTTTTCCGTTCTCCATAATACCGGCTTTGAGTTCCTTTTTGATTATGTCGATGAATTTGGCATCGGCTATATCGTGTTCGAGGAACTGTATCAGCCAGTCGTGATCCAGCGTATCAAAGAAGGAGCGAATATCGGCCTCGACCACATATCTGATTCTGTGGTGTTGGATTTGATTGATGACTTCCTTGATGGCTTGATGACAGTTGCGTCCCGGCCTAAATCCATACGAGAAGTTCTTAAACTTTGGCTCGTATACGATTTCCAAGAGTTGCGCGATGTTCTTCTCCACAAGTTTATCCTCATAGCATGATATGCCTAACGGACGTTTTGTGGTGCTCCCTGGCTTGTCGATATAGACGCGTCGGGATTCTTTTGGTTTGTAGGAGCCTCGTTTGAGCCGGAGAACTAAATCTTCGAGCTTGTCTGCGAGGTTTTCCGAGTAGTCTGCCTTGCTAACGCCGTCTATTCCGACTGCTTTCTTACCATCCATCTTGCAATGTATGGCGTGCAGCGTTTGGACGTTGATGTTGCTGGCAAGGTTTTGAGCTTTTTGATCTGGATGTCTGTGAACCATTTCTCCTATCCTTTTCAATTGTTCGATCAGTGTTTCTCAGCTCCTGTCTGCATTGATGATAATCTCCAAGGTCAACGCTCGTCAGTCCCTTCCCTCCACCCTCATTACCGGGCTTCTACGGTACTATGGACTGATCCGACTCCCTGCATATCGTCCGGTTCCTTGCGTTTCTGCGCTTGTACTCCATACCGCCGTCGCGGGACATGCAGGGTCTCAGCTGTCCTCCCGTCTCCCTCATTCCGCCTCGCCAACCTCTCCGACCCCGGAGGAATTTCTCACCCTAGCCTTTCTGGGTGTTCTATACTGTCTGCTGCCTTTCGCACGGCATCGACTTCCTCTTCTAGATGATTTCGTGGCTCAATCGGTTCAGTACATACTTTCGGCTCTGCGGACTCGCTGGCCTACGCTTACTCCTGACATTACTGTTTCGGAGCCAAGGTCTTGCTACCGGCTGCTGGCTAGGCTTTGCCGGACAGGGTTCCCCTGCTGAGATTCGAGAGTTTACAAATGAAGGGCCTTATTGTGTTCCTTCAAGTGCAATGGTAACGTGCTTAACATTTAACATTTATATTAAGCTCGCTGCATTGGCAGCTCGCACGCGAAACCCATCACACAACGGCTCCACGACCACCAAAACCCACCCATTTTCCGCTGCGGCCGATTGTGGATTTCGCTCTGCCGATCGCAATCGCACACTTGACCGCCTGACGATGGGTTTCGCCTTCGGCTCTACCCATCCTGTTATGTGGTGACCTTTGTCAAGAGGTAATTTTTACCTGATCCATCATTTAATCCGCAGCAGACTGAGGATATTTTAGAAGAGCTAAAGACAATAACAGTTCTCCGGCATTGGCCACTCTGTTATACGTGGATTGGTTACCAACAGGTCAATGGTTCGCCGTGAGCTCTACCGTCTACGCGCGTGAATCATGATATTTCATGTCACTATAGGATGGACGTAGGTAGCTGAACCTTCAAGTGTTCGCCCTTAGCTCCTCTGAAATATCCTCAGGCTTCTGCGATACCGATCACCGTTTCTTCGGATTCAGGATTCAGAGATCTTCTTTTGTCAAGGGACGGGTGGAGATTTTTTCGCCTTGAGTATTAGGGGTTATAGATTTGCTGGTCAGCGAAAAAATACGACCCAACCTTGACAACACCCCCAAAGTATACTTGAAACAGGGGTTGGGCAGCCATAGCTGGACATACCCCTTTAACCAACCCTTACACGAACTTATCTGACCTGTCTGGCGCGGCTCGAGGATCACAAGCAAATTCACCGGCATAAGAGAACTCAGTCGCACTTTTCATGTTGCACACTCCTTATTACGATTACGCAATGTTATCCGTCATCATCCCCCATATGAAACAGGCCATCTCTCGGGCTACTGCGGCTACTGCTATGTTGTGCTTCGAACGAAACATGATTTTATAAAACCTTCGTTTCAACCGCTCATTGGCCTTGTCGGCATAGGCTATGACCTTGGAATCATTCCCGGCCTCGGGCTAACAACCTTTTGGATTTGGCTCCAATTGCGCCTCGGCTGTGGCACTGTGCTGCTTCTATCAGCAGCCTTCGTATGTGTGAGTTGCCTGCTTTTGTGATACCGGTCCTTTGTATGGATTTCCCGCTGGAGTTCTCCCCTGGGACAAGACCGAGATATGCACTATATTGCCGTGCTGTTTGAAAGCGGCTGAAGTCTCCGGTTTCTACTATTGTTGCCAGGGCTGTATGGGTCTTGATACCTATCAGGCAGGATAGCCTTTTGACTTTCTCTTCATACCTTGCCTGATGAGCGAGCTCCTCGATTCGCTGATCGAATAGCTTGACTTTATCAGATGCCTGATTGTAGAGGGTTAGGTATTCCTGAAAGGCTTCTTGCAGGATCGGATTGCCAAAGTCTTGCTTTTTGAGCCAGGCAAGATGCTTTAATGACCAGTAGCTTCGACCTTCAGTGAACTGTTTTCCATTGCGTGTACAGAAGGCAATTATTTGTTGTTTGAGCCTTTTTAGGGTGTCCTGTTCTGCATCGCGCATGCGAATGTATTCTTTTACAGCATGATCTTCTGCTGTCGGAATATATACGGCATGGTAGCTGTGATAAGCAAGACATCTGGCGATCTTTTCAGCATCGCGTTTATCTGTTTTGATTTCCCGTCTGTTTGTTTGGGGCATTGTCGATGGGGCTAGGATAACGCAGTCGATTCCGTGATCTGTCAGCTGATGATACAGGGTGTAGCCAAGGTTGCCGGCTTCATAGCCGCACTGAAATGTGATCTCTTCAGCGTAATTCTTTTTAACTTGCTCCAGATATTTTATGATGTTCTTATAGTCTGGCTCCATCTGGGCTACGGCGAATACGGTATCGTTTCCAATGTGATGGGGGTCAATTCGGTAGCTGCAAAGGGTGAAGTTGCTCGTGTGGACATCCATTCCGACATAGATTATACTTGTCATGTGTGGCCCTCCTTTTTGTTTGTGGTAATTCCTATTATGCCTCTTTGGCTTACAGGTAAATCCACGTTTTACATCTGCGGGGGTCACTACATATTGTCTACATGTGCTTAACCCAGGTTACACGGGTTCAACCCATCCTACATGTGCATAACCTAGGTTACACGGGTTTGGAAAAAAAATTTATTAATTCCTCGTGGTGAAGCTCTATCGCAATATCTCCTGGTTTTGTCTTTGAAATATCTTCAATAATTTTTAATTGGTTTTTCTTCTCATTTTCAAGCAAGATTTCCATTAATTTTACTTCAAAATTATCCTCAGAAAAATTTATTTTATAGTCCATTCTGTTAAAGATTTGAAAAGCGCAATTACTTATATCTTTTTTATTGTTTTTTAAAATAAATTTTGATAACAATTCAACTCCCCCTAAAAAATCAATAGCTCCTTGCGATGAATCTTCGTCTTTCATATGAACACTATCTTCATCCCACTCAAAGGAAGTTAACATTTTATAAATACTATCTGCTTCTTTATTAGTCTGCTTCCCATTCCAACAAGAATGAATAAATAAGAGAATTTTATTAAAAAATTCTGTTTCACAAATTGAATTTAAAAAACAAATAACTTTTTTGTCTCTCGTAAAAGGAAACACACTCCATGTCCCAAAACAAATTATTTGCCATTTTTGAAGTTCTTTAAGAGCAAGGGTGATCCGTTCTGAATATACATTCCAATTATCCATTGTTACAATCTCCTTGTTTAAGTACCAAGAACATAAGGTCTACATGAAACACATGGCAGATTTCTTTGTAGCCCTCCCCAAGAAATACCCCAGTGTACTACACTTGATCCTTCAGGGATATTCCTTAAAACTATCCTCTCTGCATGATTTTCAATTTGCGAAAATCCATTTGTGACACCTCTTCCATGAAAAATATTTCCTTCAGGTACTCCAAGCCTTACTAATTCAGCTCTTTGCGCTGGATTCAGACGCCCCCCACTTCCTGCAGCAAACAACTGATATTTACCATTAATTCTTACTCTAGCAATTGCCACAGTTGATTGTCTAATTGCTCGTGGGTTTCCTGATAAATTATGTACTATACGAGCGATTCTTGCTAATCGTGCGGATAGTACAGCGCAACTCAACCCCCATGGATCAATCCACCCCAACACATTAGGAGCAAATCGATACGGATTCAGCCCACCATCAAGCCCAATCGGGTCAGAGCTAATAAAACACCCAACCACAGCATCGTAATACCGATGCCGGTTGTAACACAACCCACTTTCGTCATCGAAATACTGTCCTTGAAGCCTAAGCGGCTGCCCAACCGCCTCAACACTCACCCGATCAACCAGCCCAAAGGCCGAATAATGCCCCTCCCACTTGATTATCCCATTTTCATCTAACAACCGCAAGGGCATCCCATTCGGGTCATTCTGGTAGA
>Ga0082212_10003130_pt1 | contig 23622 bp, 27 predicted proteins | sample TergutNt197P3_FD_71548 | JGI IMG/M metagenome (GOLD analysis project Ga0082212, IMG submission 71548) | Neocapritermes taracua P3 segment gut microbial communities from Petit-Saut dam, French Guiana - Nt197 P3 | ecosystem: Host-associated > Arthropoda: Insects > Digestive system > Gut ... | reverse complement strand
GATATAGCCGTCCACGCAAGGGAAAGCGCCGCATGGGCTCAGTACGGCGTCGATATCCTGCGGGTAGACGCCATGCACGAAGCGATTACACGGTTAGCGCGTGGCGAGGTATATTTGTTTGTCGCCATCAATGAAGATACCATCGACTACGCAGGCCAACTGCCTCTCCTGCGGGATATGACAGACACACCGATTTTCGTTATCACCAGCCATTACACGACAGATAAGAAAACACATGCCCTGAGCTTAGGCGCGGACGTGTATGACCCGTTCGCTGAAATATCTGTGCAAAACATACGCGGCGCGCTGGAGCTTCTGAAATTGCAGAACAAGTGGGCGAACCGTCCCCGGCAACCCATGCCGTTATTGATCGGCGGCAATATAGTCCTCTCGCCGTCACGCCGCAAGGTGTTTGTAAAAGATACGGAAGTGACGCTGACCAAAAAGGAATTTGAACTCCTGCGGCATCTTATGGCGAATCAAGGACGCTTTCTATCGAGTGCCCAGCTCTTATGCGAGGTATGGGACGATGAATACCATGAAAACGGGAACAATGTGTTGTGGCAAGCAATAAGCCGTCTCCGTTATAAGCTGTCCGAAGTATCGCCGGAAGCCGAATATATCAAAGCCGAGCGTGAAGTGGGATACATATTTTTGGCATAAAACGCGGTATGCTGTCTAAAGGCTTGAAACGCTGTTGTTTCAAGCCTTTTTCTGTTACAGTCTGCGATATTTGTTAGTTTCATAAGAGTTTCACGAGAGTTTCACAAAAGGTTGCTGTGTTACACTTCCCCCTGACTTTCTAAAAGTTGGGGGCTTTTTTTGAACAGAATAACGCACAAGCCGCCGTCTTTTATGACGTTCTGTTTCGCCAGAGGCCCGCCCTCGCTCCTTTTCGTTTCGCGCATCCCCAATAAAACGAAAAGGAGTATAACTCAATGAAAACAGTTACCATTCAGGATGCCGAAGGGCGGCTTGTCAGTGTACCCGTATCCGACGCTCTCTATGGGGAGCTTGAAGTGGCCAAACGCGCCGACGAAACCAAGAGGCGCATCGACCGCGCCCGTTTGGTCCAAGAGGAACTGTCCGATTACCATACCCACATCCTGATGTGCCCTGAACGCCTTATGAGCGATGTGGTGGAGGAAAACATCCTGATCGAGCAGATGCTACGATGCTTGGGTACGCTGTCAGACTATGAGCAGGTGCTGATCCATAGGCACTTCTTTGAAGGGGAGTCCTTCCGAAGCATCGCAAAAGACATCGGGGTGTCATGGCAGACCATTCAACGCCGTGTCAACCGAAGCGTTAAGGGGCTCTCGCGGATGATGGGATTCATCTGACAAAAAATATTTTTCACGCAGGGGGGTGTCAAAGCCCGTTTTCGATTCCTAATATATAGAGGGGTATTTTCATCTCAATCAAAAATTGGGAACCACCGACCATCGGACAAGCCCTCTACATGTACCTTAGACAATTGAATAGCACGCGGCCGGGGATACAGGCGGCTTTGGATAGTGTGGCATTCCGCGCGCCCAAGCCTTAATCCCTACATAGTAGAACCTGACAACTTGGAGGAAACCCCTGCAAAGGAACGACCGGCTGAGGAACCCGTGCAAAATGACGGCAGATTGTGCTGCGGAGCGTAGCTTCGCAGCACCCATGTGCCGTCGTGCCTAAACAAAGACAAAGTGCTTCAAAAATAAACGCGCTGCCTACCGGGGATTTCATTGAAATCTCTATATTGATAAGGTACAATAGGACCATGTACCTTGAAAAGAGAATATTGGAACGATCCAAACGGCAACGCTCATAGGAGGATGTATTGTGAACAGCAGCCCTGCGACGCTGACAGTCGCGGAGGTCCGCGGTATCCTGCGGATCGGCATGAACAGCGTCTACAGCCTGATCCACAGCAAGTCTTTCCCGGTTAAGCGGATCGGGCATACCTACAGAATCCCTACAGTCCCGTTCTATCAGTGGATGGGCATCCATCATCCTGAGCTTGCCGACAGTCTGGCAAGTAAATCTCAACATCACTAGGAGGTTTACTATGCCTAAGCAGAAATCAAAACGTGCCAACGGAGAGGGCTCCTTCTACCAGTTGGCCGACAAGACATGGGTGCATCAGATCACCCTCGGCAGAAAGCCGGACGGTTCCCTCGACCGGAAGACCTTCAAAGCCAAAACCCGATCCGCTTGTATTGAACGGCGCGACGCTTATATAGCGGAAAGACAGCGGCAGGCGTTCCGGACGCAGGAAGAACAGGCACATGCGGAGAAACAGCGCGCCATCCTAGAGGAGTGCGGACATCCCTTAGAATCTGAGATACTATTCTCGGACGCGTTTCTGTACTGGCTGAAGCTGTTCAAAGCACCGCCAACAAAGAAGGCCACTACGTACTCCGGGTATCTGAGTACTTACGACGTCCATTTCAATGAGTTCTTCGGCGCGATGCCTCTGTGTGAGATTACGCGGGACGTTGTACAGGAGTATTACAACCGGAAGCAACTCAACGGTTCCCGCAAGGATGGGAAGGACGGCGCGTTATCCGCTAAGACGATCCGCAATCATCATATGATTCTGCGGGACTTCTTCGATTACGCGGTCGATAAGTACAAGTTGCCGGTCAATCCCGCCCTGAAGACGGAGAGGCCGGAAGTCATCCGGCCCCAGATGCGCGTCCTTGATCCTGACGAAATGGCGGTTTTCCTCCATGAGGTCATGCGGGAAACGCAGAGGACAGCGATCCTCTTTGCGCTGTTCATGGGGCTGCGGGTCGGGGAGCTGCTGGCTACCGAGGTGGATGATATCGACATCAAAACACAGACGATCACCATCCGGCGAAATATCACCCGTGTGAAAACCGAGGCGATTGGGGGCGGCAATCCGCAGATCAGGATACTCAACCATGATCCTGAGAAAAAGACACACCTGATCGTGCAGGAGACGCCAAAGACTAAAAACTCTATACGTAGCATCCCCATATCGGACAGTATGTTTGAACTGCTGGCGAAGCATCTGTTTTACCTACAGCAATCCCACTGGCCGAACCCGCACAATCTCCTGTTTCCCTCAACAAAAGGCTCATACCTCGACCCCAAGAGCTTTGAACTTCGGCTCAAAGCCATATCCAAACGGTGTGAGATCAAGAAGGTCAATCCCCACGCCCTGCGTCACACCTTCGCTACGCGCCTTGTGGAAGAGAAAGTGCCGCTGACTACGATACAGGAGTTAATGGGGCACGCCTCGGTTTCCACAACGCAAAGGTACGTCACTACCATGCCGCATGAAATGCGAAAAGCAGTGGAAAGCGTGGCGGCATACTGCGATCCGCTAAAGTTCCTTGAGGTTAAACGGCTGAACGGGGCTAAAGACCGGATGAGGTTTTCCGATGTGCGGTTGCCTACTTGGTTGCAGACGGAGCCTGCGGAGGCCTAAAACGGGGTTTTCGGCATGGCTCGCAAAAACCATTTTGTGGGTTGCATATCCTTGGGCTACACAGGGCGTCTTTTTCTACGGGCCGCGGTTGCATACGCGGTTGCAGAAAATGAAAATCCCTCAAACCGTTGCAGTTCAAGGGATTCATGGTTGCGGGGATGTGCAACACAGTTTACCCCCGATTCTGTTTGCGTACTACACCCATTCCGCGCTCTGACGTGATATACATCTGGGTTACGCGGAGATTACTCTGTTCCCCATTGTCCGCCGCGCGGCTTCCACAATTGCCTCAAACTCCGCGCCGCGCCGATTGATATGGTCAGCAACCTCTTGCGGACTCATCCCTTTGCGGCACTCATAATGCCACTCCCGTATTTTATGGATGTCTTCAACGGTGAAATTTGGACTGACATCCGGCTTTTGGATATTATTCATCGTCATCCTCACCTCCAATAAGTGCCGACGGCGTGTAGATCAGCAAGTCAGCGTACCCTTCTAGGGCGGTTATGGCCTTTACGCCCTGCATGGTTTTGTGATTCACAATGTGTTTGAAGTTCCAAGACACGATAGCGTCGCACCCGCTGACAATGGCGGCAGCAATATGCTGACAATCATCAAAGCTCTTTTGCCGCAGTATGCCCAAATCGATTATCTTGCCCGCAATGCGCAGCATATCCTGATCGACTTCAATCCGGGCATACGATATCTGCGCAAGATAGTTTGCTAGAGTAGCCCGCTTCTCTGGGGAACACTCCAGCAATTCCTCGAAATCAACGTTGGACAGCACCACATCAAACATCCCAGCTTTGACCTTCTCCCAGAGCCGTTGCGTGTCGGCCATTTTCTCCGGCGCGTCTTGCTGGTCGAGATGGCTTATGACTGTCGTATCAAAGTAGATTTTCAGTTTTCGCATGGCTCTGCCTCCTTGCCTGTATTTAGTATAGCCTTCCCGCCTATGTGTTGTCAATCCCTTGATGCTTCATCGAGGCGGGTTCCGCTGGGACTAGAGAATATCATCTATATTCGTGGAAGAGTAGAAGCGCAGTAAAAACAGCGGCGAATACATCTGCGTTACTCTCTTTAGTTTGTCTATCGCATTCTTTGAAGTCCGGATCCAAATGCCCCATCAAAATATGCCCCAGCTCGTGGGCAATCACATATTTCATCTCCCAGCCCGTTACTTGCGCGCCTGTATAAATATACTTTCTCCCTTTGACGCAAAACGCGTAACCCTCATGCCCATCAAGACCACATATCTTATTTATGTGCTCTGTTGATGGATGGCTTCCAGAGCCGTCATTCGGGCAAAGCGTAATGTTTTCGTCTTTTAGAATTTTAGCTAAAATATCCATTTGTGTTCCTCCAAAAGTCCATATAAAAACACCCCAGTTGATAGGGGTGTTTTTATGTAGAGATAGCATTTAAGCGCTTTTTCCGCCACTCCATCATGCGTTCCATTGCAGCGTATTCTGCCGGACCGGGCGCTTGAATGGGCTTAAAATACGGATACGCCAGCTTTTCACTGACGGATTTGAGGGCTTGTACACCGACCGGGGCCAGATACGGCCCGCTGACCGCTTCGGAGATGCTATTGTAGAGCAGAACGGTGACATACGCGGAGCTGTTCTGGATCGGGCGTACCGTGCGTTTGCGGATATGTACGAACTTCTGCCAAGCGTTCTCTATCCTTCGGCGATCCAAATAACGCAGATTCTCGCGAATCACCGGCTGAGGAAGGCGAAGGCTTTTCCCGATCCGCAGCTGCTCCGCATGATACAGCCGTGTCACAGCGTCGCGGAAGATGATCTGACAATCCGCGGGCATACGCTCCAACTCACAGTTGCGCAGAATGTCCTCTAGGGGAATATCCCGGCTGGGCTTATGCGTGGAGGTTCGGGACTGGACATTTTTTTCTTTATTCGGTAACCCGTTCCCACCGATAGGCGTCCGTTCCATCGCGTTGTCCTCGCGCGCGGGTCTGTCTGTTACACCCATACGGGAGTATTCTGCTTCATGGGGTGTCAGCTTGTCACCCGGGGGGGTGTCAGTTTGAACGGAAAGCGGTGTCAGTGTGTACAGATTGGACGTGTCGCCGCCGTCTCTACGTGACCGCAGCAGCTTGGACACCAGCCCCAGCGCGATCAGGTCAGCGATGGCGCGCTGCACGGACCGCTGGCTGATCCCGGCGCGCTGCGCGATTGTGCCCATGGACGGAAAGCAGGTGTTGCCCTTATCTGAAAAACTGGAAATTGCTAGAAATACTATTTTTGCCCGTTGCGGCATCATGGTCTTAAAGGCGATGTCTTGAGCTTCGTATCTGGTCATGATGGTTCCTCCTGAAAAATTTTAGGCTTGACATTTCACCTTTCAGGGGATACAATAGAAGTTGTAATAGCGTTACTTGTATCCCAAAGGCAAAGCACAGCGGATATGTCCTGCAAGACATATCCGCTGTGCTTATGTACGCGAGTGGGTCACATTGACCGGAAGTTCTGAAAGCATTGCGATGACAGGGATACAGCGGTTTATCAAGTGTTTTCGCCTACGTCTTTGATGCTCTTCGCATTGTGTGCTGCCTCGCTGAGCCTTGCACCGTCTGACGTTAGAAAACGGTTAATGTCTGTGTCTTTCATGCTCATATACTCAACGCCCATTCTCATATACCGCTGCATGAAATCATTAAACACAGCCTTGTTCTCCCCAGTGACGGTACCAAACAGGTTGCGCAGCATGACAAAGAAACCCCCGGCATTGATTTTGCCGATCTTCATCAGCATTTTGATGATACGGTTTCCAAACGGCTCTATGATGCTCTCAAGCTCTTGGCGGAGGATGCTGCGGATAAATTCCGTTTCTGATTTGTAGCCGTCAACATCGAGGCCCTTCTCGATAAAGATTCGGATTTGGTCAGCCATCGGACGGTTCTCTACAGCTGCTTTCTCTTTCACGGCCTTATATAACTCCTGCGGCATACGCACACAGAAATTCACAGTGCCTTTAGATGAACTGGGCATAGAATTAGCCTCCTTTCCATAAAAACACGTGCATTCAAAAACGAATGCACCTAAGCCCCCGTGAATGCACCTTGAAACCTCTGGTTTCAACGGTTTCGTAGGCGAACGCATTCGCCCTATTCCTGCCCTGCCTACCCAAAAGGGTAGGAGGTATCGCGCATCCGCGCTCTTTCGCCGCGCACGGCGCGGCGAAGACGTTAAGCTCGCTGTCCCCAGCAGGGGACGAGTTACTGAAAAGAAACATTGCGTACTGTTATCCATCGCCTTTACTGGAGGCGTTATGTAAAGCCATAAGTAGGTTTACAACCGTAAGAATGAATCTGCCGGATAGTCCCTGCCGTCCCGCCACCTTACTGAGCAGCTCAATTTCAGCGAAGGAATCTATAACAGCATTCATACTCCGGTGCAGTTCATCCTCAATAGAATCCTCAGTCTGCTGGTTAGATGGCGGGGGCATCAATTGCACTACATTGTTTGTGTTTGTCACAGCTTATTCCTCTCCTTCTCACCGCAAAGTGGATCACATTGACCGGAAGTTGTGAAAGCCTTGGTGCTTCTAGAATTGCGCGGCTTTATTCGCTATTCTCCGCCGCCGTTTTCAAAGTAAAACGCAAGAGCCTTTTCGATGGTGCTTTCAATGTCTTTCGCAGGTGTATTGGCGGGAAGATATTTCTTCCAAATTTTAGGCTTCGTCTTTGCTGTCGGTCCCGCTTTGGGTTTCCTGAAAGCCGCGCCTGTCAGGATGCCATGAATCTGCTCTTCGTCCAATCCCCTGGAGGAGGATGCGGCGTCTTTCAGCGCCTTCGCGTGTTTAACGGTCAAGGTCAGACGTTCACGGTCTAGGAACGCCGCCAAGTGGTCTTGTGTCTTATCAGACAATCCGGCCAGCTCAACCCCGGCGAGAAACGCGATCTTTCCCTCATCAACAAGGCCAAGCAACTCCCGGTGCAGTGACGCAAGCCGGACATAGCGGCTTACTGTCGCTGGGCTGAGGTCGAACTTCTCACCAACAAGGCTGCGGGCTTCCCCTTTAGGAGCGATAGCTTTTTCTCTTTCAGTATCTTCCTCTCCCGCATTGAGACGGTCCATCGCGGCGATGATATCCATCCGTCTGCCTTGGGATTTCAGCGCATCCATATGAGCTTTGAGAGCGACAGCGCGTTCAGAGTGCGACAAATCGCTGAAACTGCGCTGACATAGGTTGCTTTCCGTCACGATGAGAGCCGCCAGCTCGTCCGATATGTTCTCCAAAACCCTTGCCGGAACTGTATCCAATCCCACATGCTTTGCGGCGTTTACGCGGTTATGTCCGGCGAGAATTTCATATGTGCCGCCCTCTGCGTCACGCACAACAACCGGGATAAGAATGCCGACTTCGCGTACCGAGCGAACCATATCCTGAAGCCGCTGACCGTCGTATAGACGGAATGGGTGGTCACGATACGGTATAAGGTTCATTACGGGCAATTCCTGTGCAACCTGCATTGTTGTTCCTGCTGCTTCAAAGGAGCTATCAGCATCCTTAAACAACTTAGAAAAATCCACAGTCCTCCCCTCCTGCTACTTTATTTTTGCGTTGTAAAGGCGGGCGGCCTTGTAAAGCCGCCCGCCCTTACACAGACTAATGCGTTTTCCGAATGGTCACATCATCCTTACTGGTAAACTTCCCATCCAGTACCGCGATGACGTTCGGCACATCCGGCGGCAGAGAGTACACCTTGTCCCCAATTGAGAAGCTGCCCCCGCCGGGCAGATCGTGCTCCAGCGTAAACCCTTCCTCAGATATGCTAAAGATATCCGCCGTCAGCAGAATCGCGCCGGACCCGTCCTTGTACTTCCTCCGGGCCGCGTCCGACGACGGGTCAGCGCCCACATCCACCACAAACGCGCTGGACGGTACGCCCAGCGTGAAATGCCAGCGCTTGACCGAAAGCTCAAACTCCCGCGAAGCCAGTCCGCCGCTGTTTTGTGCGATACCCAGCGTGCTGGCGGAGCCGACAAAAGTCCGCGTCCGCTCATCCAGCGTCAGCAGCTGCGCCGTGCCAAGGCTGTGATAGTTCCCCAGCGGATACACCCCGCCCAGCGTCTTCGTCCGTGCGTATTCCGCCTCGCTGACATTCCGGCGGGCGTACTCTGAATCCCACTGAAGCGCCAGCGGATGAAACGAGTCCGCTTCCGGCTGCCCGAACAGATTCACAGGCCGGTTTCCCTCCATGTAGACGTCCAGCGGCGTGACCTGCCCGGTGGCCGTGTCAAACCAATAGAAATGCGGCTGGATGACCACAGACTTCACACCCCGGCCAACGGTATCCACGCTCATGTACAGCGGATACCCGGCCCGGATCGGCTCCTTGCGGAAGACATCCAGATTGTTCTTGTCCGGCGACAGTGAGAAGGAAAGCATGTTGTTCCTCAACCAAGATGACGTGCCATAGGTGTCCTGCCCATAGGGAGACTTCACCCGAAGCCCCCGGATGTCGGAGTCCTCAGCCAGCACCCAGTTCTTGCTGGTCAAGTCCACCTTCCTGACAATGTTCTCTATGTACCATTCCGTAGGAATTAAGGGGTTCTTAAACAGATTGGAAAACCGGTAGTCTCCCGTGTCGCTCAAGACCAGATTCCCGAGCCGCCCCACCACATCCGTGTAGGCCATTTTCAGCGCGCCGTGCTTGGCCCGCAGCTCCGCGTCCCGCAGCCGGTTGGCGGGTAAGGCGTTGTCGTTCTCCCCGCCGGGCGCGTTGATGGCCACACTCTCAAAACCAATCTCCGCGCTGATCGTCTCCCGGACCGCCGCGGGGACATAGAAGTTATACAGCTCATTGCTTACGCTTAGCTCGATCCAATCCCCGGCCCGGTAAAACGTACAGCCTGCCGTGTGCTTGTGGTTGTCCGAGCCGTCCTGCGCCCCGCCGTGCTGCGCGCCGTTGACGTTCAGCCGGGTGGCCGGGCCGCAGTAGAGCACGTCATACCCAAACCGCACGCGCTTGGACTTCACCCATTCGGTGGTGTCCATGCCATCCACAAAGCCCTTGCCGCGCTGGGCGGTGAGCGATGGGATGCCGAGCGCCCCGCCCTGCCAGAAGTCCCCGGTGTTGGGATAGTAAATTTGAAAGCCCCAGTCCAGATTGACAAAGCCCCCCGCCGTATGCCCGGCGGCGACACTTCCGGCGGCCCCCGCGTTCTTTGGTCTGTGGTTGTTGTCGTTACGGCAAGCGTCCCAGCAAGCATAGCTGTTTGCGCTGCCCAGTTCGTAATGTCCGCCCACATGGTGCGGCTCATTGCAGATCAGGACGGACGTGTGGTTACAGCTTGCGTTGCAGATGTGGATGTTCAGCGGCGACCCGCCGCATTGGAAGATTGGCGCGCCATACGGCTGTCTGGCCAGCCACTCCGTGGTGACCGTGTAGCCGCCGTCCGCGCGGACAATCTCACTCAGCCCCACAAGGCCCCAAGCGTCACCGGCGTAGGCGTTGCTTTCCCATGAGATCACCGCTCTGCCGCTTCCGCTGCGTACCCCGGTCTGCATCGACCCGTTTGACACGCCGCCGATGTACCCGGAGCCTCCGCCTCCGGCGGCCCCTCCGTTCATTCCTTCCGAGTAAGCGCCGCCGCCGTAGTAGCCGCCGCCACCTCCGGCCCTCGGACTGCTGCCCCCTTGACCCAAAGAGCCATTGCCCCAGTTGCCGGAGCCCCCAAAGCTCTGCGTTCCGCCTGTGCCGGTGATGTAGGAGTTAAACACACCCGCCATCCCGGAGCTTCCGCCGCCATGACCCCGCTGCTCCATCGCGATAACCCCGCCGCCCCCGCCGCCGGCTACGATGATTCTGTTGGACAAGGCGGTCCCACCGACGCGGATATCCGTCGCGCCGCCGCCGGAGCCGTTGTTGCCGTCAAAATAGGCATTTGTGGCCTGACCGCCGCCGTTCCAGCCACCTTGGATCACACCGTTCACGCCCGTGCCGGAGCTGCCTTGGCCGCCTACGTATACGTACACAGTCTGCCCAGCGGTTAGAGTATGGGTTCCTTTCGCGTAGCCGCCTAAGCCGCCCGCGCTGTTGTTGCCGCCCTGCGCCCCCCACGTCTCCAGCGTATACTGTCCGGTTACCGGCGCGGTGAACGTCTGGACGCCGCCCGTGTAATTCAGCGTGGTCGTGCCGCCGACCTTTTTCACGGCCTCCTGCATCTTAGCGGCGTCGACACAGCCGACGCTGTGATAGTGCGCGTTGTTGGCCTTCTCCTGCGCGGCGGTGTAGCAGTTGACCGTGTGATACGCCGTTCCTTGGTAGTGGCAGTCCAGCGCGCGGAACTCACAGCCCTCCGGATCGCCCGGACAGCGGAACGCGTCGGCTAAGATGTTGTTCAGGACCGAGCCGCGCATCCGGTCGGAGGCTGTCCGCTGATCCCGCGCGCTGTCCAGCGAGAGGAGCATGGCGTATTCCGCCGATACCGGGTTATGCACCACAATGTCGTTGATCTTGCTGTGCTGGTCCGAGTACGGCGCGTTCTTGCTGTAGGCTGGGATTCCAAACGGCGTCGGCATCGCGTCCGGGTTATAGTTCAGCCTGTTGATCCACACCGCCGACGCCAGCCCCGTCTCATACTGACCGTTGGGCAGCGTCCGCTGGATGCCAATGCCGTACTTCGCCACATGGAGCGGCACGCTCGGCCGCGCCGGGCGGGTGACCGTTCCGGCCGGGTCGCTGTCAAACACCGTCGCCACGCGGCTCCCGCTGCCGGAGCCGTTGTACTTTCCGGCAGGATCGGCGTACTTTCCGTTATAGCTGCCGATGTTGATCTGCTCCGGCGACCACCTAGACGCCGAGTTGGGATTCCCGTCCCACACCTCTGTTTTGGTCAGCGGCACGGGGTCGTAGTCCTGCTCTGACTGAACGGTGTTGGACTTCTTGTCATAGTACACGACCGACTGGTCGCCGCTGGAGGTCTGAAGGATCAGGAAGTCGGAGATCACGGTCGCGGTGACCGGCGTCTCCCGGTTGCGCAGAAACTCGGCATACTCCGGCGTCGCCTGATCCTTCTCAGAGGCGTTGTCTTGCAGATATCCGGTCTGGTGCGGGTATCCCGCGTTTGTGTACCGGATGCCGGTCCCCCAGTCCTCGTCCTGCTTGTCGCACTGATCGCTTCTCGCGCCCTTGTTCCATACCACCGTGTCATGCTGGCGCGGCTCCAGCGAATAGCGGAACCGCCCGTCCCGGCTGGTTTCCGTGTCGGCTATGTTGTAAAACAGCGTCGGCGTACCTTGCAGGGTCTCGGCATTCAATGTTCCGGTCCCGCCGGTGATGGTCCCCATCCCGGTGAGCCGTCCCTGCTCCAGCCGCCACACAATGGCTTTGGTGAAGTCCAGGTAATCGTACTCGATCTCCTGCGTCCATGTATCGTCCACGGCGGGCAGGTTGTGGGAACAGCACGGGCCGCATATGACATGCGCCGATACACTGAACCGGACTTCGATCGCCCACGCGTGGGAGCTGCCGCAGGGACTGCCGGAGGAACAGTTGCCGCCGCTGTGATCGTGCGGGTCGTCCTCCGTACCGACGACCGAGCAGCCGCCGTGCAAGCAGCCATACCCCCCGCTGGGCGCGGTGGCGGTGGATGATGTGTCGTTCGCCGTGGTCGCCGGAGACGCGCCCCAGCCGCTGTGCGTCCGCGTTTGCTTGTCCGAGCCCGCCGTCCATGTGAGGACGGTGCCGTTGATCTCGGCGGCCAGCGTGGCAGCGGCGGCCAGCGCCGTGTTGTAAGCGGAGGTGTTCAGCGTGCAGGCGTTAAACCCGCCCGCTCCGCATGTGCCGCAGCTGGTGGGGTTTTGCGTGTGGCTATGGCTCCCGCTCCACGTTTGGGCGGCGGTGTAGCCGCCCCCGGTGTGGGCGTTGACCGTTACGCCGCCCAGGGCGTGGGTCTTGGCGTCGTCCGGGTCCTTGAACTCACAGGCGATCCCGTTGTAATGGACTTGATAGGTGCGTTTGGCGGTCTGCTCCTTGCGGAGAACGCCCTCGAAGTCCACGATAAACTCACTGCCGCCCGTAGCGAAGTATAAGCTGCGCGTCGTAGGGACCCCGGCCATCGCCTCAAACGCTTCGTTTCCGATGGTCCCCTGCTTCAGCTCACTGTACGCGCTGGGGCTGGACACATATTTTACATACTCCAGCGGCGGCGGGTCTTTGACCCGGAAGAAGCTGGCGTAGTCGGTATCCTGCGGCGAGGCAGCCGTGACCCGCACGATATCCCCGGTCCCGTTCTCCCGGAACTCCACAACCAGCTCCGCGCTGTAGTCATAGCGGATCACCTGCCCCGGGTTGATGGTCTGCGTGCTCACCTTGTCCGTAAAGGTCAGTTTCTTTTTCAGTAACTCTAAGAACTGTTCCTTGGTCAGCGGGACCTTCTGCCCGTTTGGATTACTAAACCCCGCGTCTGTCTCACAGGTCAAGGGGCGGCCGTCCGGGGCCGTGACCTTGAGGTACACGTCCACATTTTGAACGCGTGTCAGGCGTTTGGTCCACTCGGTCAGGGATTTCGGCGTTTGGTTTAGGTCCACCGTGACCGTGACGTCCTCGCCCAGCGTCGCGGGGGAACCGGGCGATCCGGCGACTTCCCGCTCCTTGGGGTCTGCGGTGAGGATCAGGCTGAGGTCTGTGTCCGCGCTGTAGTCCGCCAGGAAGTAGAACAGACCGGCCATGTAGTCGGTATGGATTTGCGTGTTGTCGGAGTACAGGAACGCGCTGCCGGAGTTTCCGGCTGTGTTCCCCAGTGTGCCGGTATAGGTTTTCAGCGCGCCGTTGGTCAGCACGCCGAACGTCCCTGAGCCGCGGGTGGGGACGGCGGATAGGTTGTCCGCGGTCTGCACAGCGGGGGGCTCCGGGTCGACATATGACGTCCGGCCTATGTATTTGTTGCCCTGGAACGCGGCGAAGTGCATCCAGTAGTTGTTGTAGGGCACATAGTTGCCGCCGTTGCCGCCGAACACGGCGGAGGATACGGTCTGGGTGGTCTGGCCCATGTTGGGGTTGAGGCGGGTGCGGATGGAGATGTGGGTATATTCCCTAGTGGTTTTATCCGTTATAAGCTCGACTATGACATTGTCCCGGCACATCCATTCGGAGTATCCTAGGACGTATACGTCTTTGCCTTTGTGTAGCTCTGCCGTGATCTCAGCGGGCAGCTCGAAGGTGTACTCCGCCCAGTAGTCGGTGAGGTAGTCTGCTAGAATGCGCTGATATGCTGAACGGATGCTGCTGGCGTACTGCGACATGGTTGAGCCGCTGGCGGGGTAGGTTTTGGTCGCAAGACCTTTCTCTCCCCAAGAATTGTTCTTTTCATCGTCCTTTTCTGTTTCAGTGCTGGAAGCGCTTTTTTTCAGGCCATACTCTACATTCGCGCGGGTACTGGCGGGCATCTGCGCGCTGAACTCCGAATCTACGATCCAATGTCCCTTGTTGTTGGCTGACTTGCCAAGGTTGAAGTATGTCGGCCATATCCCGATATTGCCGGACTGGTGGTTTACAGTGTCACTCCACCGTCCGCCAAGGAGTATGGGGATTAGACGGGTGCCGTTTGTGTCGTAAAAAGCCGCTGCGTATTTCGCGGTGTCCCTGGGGACTTTCTTGTTGTCTGCGGAACCGTTGTCCGCTGTAAGAGGAAGTGAAACGCTGTTAATGCCAAGTCCCACTTCATCCAGTGTAAGATGAAGATTTCCTCCGGCATAACTGCCTTCCGTATCCACGGTTTGCAGAAGGATCAGCTTCCCCGGTGTCGTGGCCGCTTGAACTGGTGGCACTGTGCGCGGCAAAAGCGGCGACAGCAGTGCCGTGAGCAGCAAGAAGGCCGTGAGCGTTATGCCCACGGCCTTCTTGTGATTGTATATGGCTTTTATTCTGTTTCCCATAGATATCCTCCATTCGCTAATGCGTATTCGTAAAGTCTGAGTACCGTGATGACGGTTTGCTCGTGGGAGTAGTACATTTTGGGGCTGAATACTAGCTTGGATGTGTTTGTTCCGCCCATAAAGCCAAGGTTGTAAACGACGCTCGTTTTGTCCACGGCCCAGGCAAACATATCTTTCGTGTCTGTCCATGGGACCGGTGTGTCAGGGTATGTCAGGTGCAGTGCGTCCATGGCTTGAGTGAGTAAAACAGCGGCTTCCTGACGCGTGATAAGGCGGTCGGGGGTGAAGGTATTTTCACTGGTCCCGGTGATGATGCCTAATGCGGCGGCGTCGCCGACGGCGTACTTAGCATCATGGACATCTTCAAAGAATTTTGTTTCAAGGGTGTCGTAATAGGGGCTTACATACCCAAATGCCCCCATCATCTCCATGACCACCTTACAGAACTCCAACCGTGTGGTGGGAGCTTGATAGTCCTCTTGGAAACTGTCTGGCAGCAGCTTGGGAGACCCAATGCGCCACGCTTTGGCAATCTCAGAGGTTGCCCACGTAGACGGTATGGATGGTAACGGGCCTTGCTTGTAGTCCCCCTCGTAGAAGCTCCATGCCGGATCAGGGTCCCATATCCCACGGATTCGCGTGCTGATCTTATGGGATACCTTGGGCATGATGATGGAGGCTGCATTCGGGAAATAGCAGTTTCTCAAGTCAAGGTACTCCAGCTTCGTATTCTTAGACAGGTCGATCTTGGTGAGATAGGCACTTGTGCAAACCAAGCTCTTAAGAGCGGTGTTTTTAGATACATCCAGTGTTGTCAGCAAACTACCGCCACAACTAAGAGATTCTAACCTCACATTTTTGGATACATCTAATGTAAAAAGCCAAGATTGGCCGTTTGCCAATATCCTGAGCGCAGGACAATTAGATAGATTGATTTGTGATATGTAGGTTCTGCTGAAATCCAATTCCTCTAACCCTGTAAAATACTCAATGCCATTGGCCGACATGATCCCGCGGTCGCTGATATCCATCTTCTCCACCTTTGCGCAGTCCTCCGCATAGATCGGGCCAGCAGGCTTGCCCAAAATCTCACGAACCGCCTCCAGAAAAACCGGATCGGTGAATTTGCTTGTGACGTCGGTATTCGCCGCCAGTGTCGCCGGGATCATTGCGAGAATCAGCGCGACGGCCAGCAGCAGCGCGGCGGCACGAGTGCGTGGGGGTGTTTTCATAGCGTGGGCCTCCTTTTTGGTGATGGGTCAATGGTAGCATATGGCGGCGGTTTCCGCAAGGGGGGGGAAGTTACAGATTATATCTCAGCGTTCCCAGTCATCTTCCTGTTCATCTCGCCGCTCTGAGCGCCGTGCCCGCTCTCCGCGCAAGAGATTGTTTTCGGCGCGCAGTTGTCCAATCTCACCTTGCAGTTCCCCAATTTTTTGATGTGCGTCCTGCAGCTGTAAGAACACAGCATTCATCATTTCCGATGCCTGTTTCACATCAGGTGTACTCTGTAAGAGAACCTCATCACGGATTTCCCTGCGTCTTTTCTCGTCGGTCATAACATCATTTATTCTATGTATATCTGCCTGTGCTGAACTAAGCGCCTTTTGAATGTCTGTATGATCGCGGGATAAACTGCTGTGCTCGTTAGATAGTTTTGCGTGCTTATCATCGTTCTTTTTATTGAGCGCATTCAGTTTTTCAACAAGTTTCTCTCTGATATTTCTGTTTGCCACCACAATTGAGGCAGCCACACTCAAAATGCCCGTCAGTATCGGCGCAACGAAAGCAAGAAGGCTCTTCCAATCCATCGAAACATACCGTCCTTCCAATATGATATAATTAGTAATATACCATACTGCCCACGGAAACACAAATGCCCAGCCAATAAAAAGCCATGCGGCATGTCTATTGCGTTTCATTTCAGTAACTCTCCATTATAAAAATAGACTTGTGACCACACTGGTCACAAGTCCGAAACCCTTTGCTGGAGAATGGATTGCGCTGCTGACATGCTAATCCGCTATCGTTCCTCACCGGGGTCTTGCCCGGTTTCCTCCGTCTGCCGCTGCGCTCTCATCTGCGCGGCTAAGTCATGCGCGGCTCGTAGCTGCGCGTCGGTGATGTCAGAGAACACCGCGTCAAATGCGGTGCGGTCATTGCTTACTAGAAGAAACTTTGCGGCAAGAGTAATCCTTTCTCCATCGCGGGCCTGCTGCAACTCGATTTGAACGCTGTCATGCTCAGGTGCATCCTCAATGCCCTTGTAAGGCTCTGGCGGCGTGTAGCCAAGCTCTCGCATATGTAAAAGGACGCGCTCTTGAATGTTCGCCGCGCATTGCAATGCCTGATTCATATCACGATCAGTAAGCTCAATTGGATTTTCATAGTGCGTTGCGCATGAAATCAACCATAGCTTGTCACAATCCATTCGGATGTCCTCTAGGTTGGGTTCCACGGCGGAACACAGGGAGAGAAGTTTTTGCAAGTCATGGATAAAAGGATATGCTTCCTCATGTAAGTCTAAACAGCCTTTGAGAGTTTTCTCAGTGCTTTGCTGACAGTGATAGCAGACAATCTCATGTGGAGGCTTTCTCTGCATCGCTAAACGTCGGGCTGCATCTAAATCCCGTTGTGCCAGCATACAAAGAATATCCTTGTTGAGTTCATTGCTCATACAGAATAACACCGTCCCTGTTAATTTCTTTTTCTACAGAATTAAGCACATCGATCCGTTTGGCATATTCGTCAGGCTTAAACACCAGCAAATCAGTGGGTATTTTTTTGATTCTACTGATGGCATGGCCTATATCAATGGCCACATCCAGATTGCGCCGCTCTTTGTCTGTGGTCAGCACGCAGATGTCAATATCACTGTTGGCCCTCAGCTCATCCCGCGCATACGAACCAAAGACGATGATCTTCTGGGCTAAGCCCGTTTGAACGATCGCGTCTACGATTTCATTGAGGTTTTCCTGATACAATGGGATCATGTCGCATCACCTTAATGCTAGTATACTATACTCCAGCAGATTTCGCAATCTCTTTGCGGATGGCTGTTCCATAGACCTTGAACAAATCCAGTAAATCACTGTATTCCTTTTCAAAATTGCGCTTGTTGTCTTGATACAAGCCTTTGCCCTCGCCCATTAGAAGGCCGTATCCAAGCATATTCTCCAAATGCTCAATAATAGCGACCGTTGCGCCCGACAAAAAACTTTTTGTCGGCTCATCATACGTGTCGATATCGTCCATCATGTTTGTTAGAACCGAGACTAATCCCTTAGATTCCAGCAGCTCCATAAATGCAATGGTCTCAGTAGAATAGTCTAATAAATATTCAACAGCTACGCCAAGAGCAGTCGCTATACGCTGAACAGTATCTATTTTTGGCGTTCGCTGACCATTTTCAATTTGACTTATATTCACATATGAGATTTGCATTTTGTCCGCAAGCTGTTTTTGGGTCAAGCCCTTGTTTGTGCGAGCCTTTTTTATTCGTTCGCCAACAGTCACATTAACCGCCTCTGTTGGTGGGCTAAATGCGCACTGTTTTTCCTCGTCCAGTAGAGAGTACACCGCAATATCCAGCGCAGATGCTATACGCTTGAGAGTTTCAAGCTTAGGTTTACGCAAACCTCGCTCGTAGTTGCCTATGAAAGGCTGTGTAACACCAAGTCGTGCGGCCAATTCGCTTTGAGTTAAACCTTTTGCTTTCCGAGCTTTTCGGAGTGCTTCACCGATAGTCATGTGACCACCTCAATAGCAGTATCATTCGGTATATGTACATCAACTTGTGACCACAGTGGTCACAAGTCCGCAAAGCGTTGCGGGAGAATGGATCGCGGCGTTAGAAAGCGAACTTTTATCTTCCCTGCGTGATTTGCTTGAAATGTACACGCATATCCCACTCCATTTGCAAGGTCTTTAGCTCTATTTGGTCAACACGGGTTTCCAAGCGCCTGATATCGTCTGACATCTTATCCAGCTTATCTAGTATTGCCGCGACATCCGTTTTCGTGCTTGCTTTCTCTCTATTCGCCAAAATCATGCCAACAGCGGATATAACGCCGACACAGATTGCGCCTATCGTGCCGATTATTGCAGCATCCACAAACAACGTCCTTCCATCTCTCTGATGATCCTCAGTATATCGAGTTAGAGGTGCATCGTCAAGAGTGGAAACCTTAGCATCGGTATGGAGCGCAATCGCAAACAGCAACGAAAAAATCAAGTTGACAATTGTGATGGCGTAAAACAGATTCGCTTTTGTATTCACGTCTATCCCCCGCCATTCTCAAAGTAAAACGCAAGCGCCTTCTCAATGACGCCCTCGATATCCTTCGCCGGGGTGTTCGCGGGCAAATATCGTTTCCAGACCTTCGGCTTCACCTTCGCCGTCGGTTCTGCCCTGGGTTTCCTGACCGCCGCGCCCGACAGGATACTGTGAATCCGCTCCTCGTCTAGCCCCCCAGCTGTCGAATCGGCGTCTTTCAGCGCCTTTGCGTGTTTCACGGTCAAAGTCAAGCTCTCCCGATCCAGAAACTCCGACAGTTCAGACTGCGCCGCGTCAGACAGGCCAGCCAACTCCACCCCAGCGAGAAACGCGATCTTCCCCTCGTCCACAAGGCCCAGCAGCTCACGGTTGAGCGACGCAAGCCGGACATAGCGGCTTACCGTCTGCGGGCTGAGGCTGTACTTCTCCGCCACCGCGTCGCGGGATTTGCCTTTGGGCGCGGCGGCTGTATCCTCAGCGTCCTCTCCGTTGATAAGACGCTCCACCGCGGCGAGGATATCCGTCCGTTTCCCTTGGGATTTCAATGCGTCCAAATGCGCCTTGAGCGCGGCGGCGCGTTCGGAGTGCAGCAGATCGCCAAAGCCCCGTTGGCACAGATTGCTTTCGGTTACGATCAGCGCCGCCAGCTCGTCCGATATGTTCTCCAGCACCCGTGCCGGAACCGTTTCCAAGCCCACCTGCTTTGCGGCGTTCACACGGTTATGTCCCGCAAGAATTTCATACATATCGGCCTCGGCGTCACGCACAACAACAGGGACTAAGATGCCCACCTCACGCACGGACCGGAGCATATCTTGAAGCCGTTCCCCGTCGTACAGCCGGAATGGGTGGTCATGATATGGCCTCAGCTTCGATATAGGAAGCTCCTGCACCGTCTGCACCTGCACAGTCTCGCCATTGATGGTTTCAACGGCGGCATCGTCCCCGAAAAGTCCAGTGAAATTCATGATATGCTTTCCCCCTTACCGGCATTGGCCGATTCATTCTGCAAAAACTCCTCACACAGCGTCATATACGCGGCGGCGACCGCCGACCGGGGCGCGTGTTCAAAGATGGATTTTGACTTCATGACCGATTCCCGCATCTTCACCGAGAACGGAATCCGCGCTTTGTAGATGTTTACGCTGCGGCCTATGTTGTCCAAAATACTGAGGGCCTCGCGCGCGTTCCTTGTACGCTCGTCCAGCATGGTGACCAGCACCCCATCAACGGCAAGCTGCGGGTTGATCCTCTTGCGCACCTTCGCTATATGTTCTGCCAGTGTCTCCACGCCTTTCAGCGACAGCGCGTCGGCGTTGGTCGGAATGATGATGCTGTCCGCCGCCGCCAGCGCGTTGACGGTCAGGACGTCCACGGACGGCTTGCAGTCGATCAGGATGTAGTCATACCCACGCTTTACAATGGCCAGCAGCTCCCCAAGGATGTATTCTCGCCCAGTGACGCCGACCAGCGCATTGGCGACATCCGCCAACTTCTCTTTGCTGGGGATGACACCGAGCTTACCGACACGCAGGATAAAATCCTGAACGTGTTCCAGAACCTCAGCATCCTCATCCACCATCGCCGCCAGCAGCTCGCAAATGGTGGCCTTCTGCCAAGACGGAAAATCCACACCCGCCAGCATGGTCAGGTTGGCCTGTCCGTCTAAATCGACTAACAGCACACGCTTCCCCTGTTCGGCCAAGGCATATCCGAGGTTGAATGTCGTGGAGGTCTTCCCAACCCCGCCCTTCTCGTTGGCGATCGCGATTGTCTTTGCCATTCACACATCAGTCCTTTCTTATGTGGCACGTCAGGGCGCACTACCCCCTTTGCCGAACAGAGGGCGGTTAGTCCTCAGACGCCGGAGGCGTCCCAGACGCATTAACCATTTCGCGTCAGACGTAGGTCGTCACCCTGCTTTTGAAACCGGGTTCTGTGATTGCAATCCTGATAAGCATCTGATACAATTGCATTGCATTCAACGCTTATTTGAAAGGAGTTTCACAGTATGAGGAGTTTTAACGAGTATCTAAGCGGAATTGACCGCAATAAAATGGAGTACGATACTCTGAACTGGTATTTCTCAGAAGAAGATGTGAAGAGAATGGAACGCGAGTTCACACCCAGTCAGTTCAAGTACATTTACCGGCTGATTAATGCCGTTTCTCTTGCGCACCTTCGACAATACCACGAATTTCTTCATGGACAATCCGCCGAATAATGCTCCCTCGCTTTCTAACAGGGGTTAATTTGTACACTATCCGTTTTGGCGTTGATATGATTCGTGAATTGATTAGAAAGGTAGGCATTGCATGGTCCTCTTTTCTATATGAGTTTATCTGACAAACCATTTCGCGTCAGACGTAGATCGTCACCCTGCTTGGTGGAAGCCGTCTATTCCGAAAAAGATAGACGCCAGCTCACTCACTCCGATGTTCAGAAATTCAAGGGCTTGTCCTTTTGATAGGCCCTCATTCTTTGCGATGTCGCCCAGTTCTTCTTTCTCGATGTACTTTCGGTGTATGATCTGGCGAATCTGCGTGTCCCGGCGGGATTTCCCGGACTGTTTCCATTCCTGATACAGCTTCTCCACATCGGCAACCAATATCTCTGTCCGGGTCACGCTGCGCTGGATCGCGCCGATCTTGATGTCCGGATCGCGTCCCCATATCAACTCCGCCATCTCCATTTCATCAAGCTGCCGGGCATCCCAAACGCTGTCCTCTACGTGAGATCGCAGGTCGCCCAGCCGGTGGAGCAGCAGGCGTGTGTTGTGGATCGTGTCTTTCAAGCGCAGGCCCTCCGCTTCTCTTTGAGTGCATTATGTTATCGCAGATTTCCCTTCAATGGCAGCAATCGCTGGAATAAACATTCGGTCCGGCATTTCAGAAAGCTCTCGCGGGGTTTTCTTCCTGACTTGAACGATCTCGATTTCCGCGTCCATCTGCTCCCCTAGTACCTTGGCAAGCGTTTCATAGAACAAGCTGATATTCAGTTTATTGACGAATTCACCGTTGATTTGACTGCGTGTCACGATCATCACCTCGGTACAGGGTATTCATTGGGGCTTGTCCAGTAGCTCTAAAAAGCCGAAGTAAATTTCTTTGCAAGCCTGACGGTTATCTGATATAATAGCGTTGCCACACACTAAGTCTGATTGCCGTCAGGCTCGCTTTGTGTTTTCTGGAACAGTTCCTCTACAGAGCTGTTCAAGGCCTTGGCAATTCGGATTGCCGTCCGAACGCTGGGGTTACGTTTTCCGTACTCATAGTTTTGGTATGCGCGTTCGGCGATATTTGCTTTTTCAGCGACTTGCAATTGTGTCAGCCCCAGATTTTCACGTGTCGCTCGTAGCTTAACATTCACTTCATCCTCTCTTTCTGAGATCGCCACACTCATTTGTGCGCTTTTCTCAATTATACTAACACACTCGAATGTGCGTGTCAATGCTTTTTCAAAATTTTTCTGGAGGTCTTGATATGCCCGCATTTGATGAACGATTAAAGGAATTGCGCAAAACTCATGGGCTAACGCAAAAGCAACTTGCAACGGAAACAAATTTAAGTGAGCGTGGTGTCCAAAATTACGAGATTAGCAAGCGGAAACCTGAGTATGATTCTCTCATTGCCCTAGCCGACTACTTCGACGTGTCGCTGGATTACCTCGTTGGCCGCAGCTCGTCGCCGGAGCGGCTGCCGTGAACTGGGTTGTGATTGGAGCTTATGTACTCGCCGCTTCGTATGGCAAGACATTTGCCCATGAGGGCGGCCATGTGCTGGCGCTGGCGATTACGGATCGGCTGCTCAGGAAAAGAAACATTCCTGATTATATGCCGCATAAAACCGATGTGCGAATTCACGGAGGAATGGGTCGGGCTGATTCCAAGTTATATGGTTTCCTTGCCGAGAATAAACTGTGCGGGTTGATTCGGTTCAATGCAATTTCCGGGGTATTAGGTGAGTTCGTCTTCTGTTCTGCTTTATATTTCCTAACGAAACTCTTCGGCATCGCTCCATTGTCATTTTTCATTTTTTGGGTCTTCATTCTGGTTTCCCTTGCACTGTTTTTCGGCACATTCAGTCAGCCCCACAGTGACATTCGCATCATCTTGTTTCCCGCCGCCTTTATGGGTATCAAGAATCCGAACTTCTTCTCGAAAAGCACTATCTTCTTGGGTTGTGTGCGCATTGCCGCTGAAAGCAGTCTTGTCATACTCCTCTCGTTTGCCTGCAGCTGTTCCTGAGCAAAACACGCAAAGCAAGACAAAGATTACAAATCCTGATATGCCCAAAGCAAAGTATACAAGACTGTCCGTTTCAGGACAGCGCCAATATATTACGGCGCCCGCGATCTCCAAGGGGACTACTGCGATAGCGAAGTTTCGGTTTGCTTCAAATGAATCTCCTCCCATGTTCATTACCTCCGTTTGCCGTCAGGCTTGTTTTGTGTTCTCTTGAACAGTTCCTCTACAGAGCTGTTCAATGCCTTGGCGATTCGGATTGCCGTCCGAACGCCGGGTTCGCGTTCATCGTACTCATATCTTTGGTAAGCCATCGTGGATATGCCTGTTTCCGTTGCGACCTGCTTCTGTGTCTTGCCGGATACTTCACGGGCCGCCTTCAATATCACATTCACTTCATCCTCTCTTTCTGAGATCAACACTTCCATTTGGATGTTTTCGATATCATCATATCACTACCAATTGGATATGTCAAGCTCTTTTCACGGTCGTTTATCGAAAATATTTCTTGGGGGGATTGCTGTGCCTTTTTCAGAACAACTAAAAGAATTGCGAAATTTGCGGAATCTTACACAAAAGCAAGTATATGAAGCTGTTGGTATGTCCGCTATTGGATATCAACGCTACGAATACGGCGATAGGGAACCGGCATACAAAAATCTCATTGCCCTAGCCGACTACTTCGACGTGTCGCTGGATTACCTCGTTGGCCGCAGCTCGTCGCCGGAGCGGCTGCCGTGAGATTGCCAT
>Ga0082212_10003129_pt1 | contig 23636 bp, 25 predicted proteins | sample TergutNt197P3_FD_71548 | JGI IMG/M metagenome (GOLD analysis project Ga0082212, IMG submission 71548) | Neocapritermes taracua P3 segment gut microbial communities from Petit-Saut dam, French Guiana - Nt197 P3 | ecosystem: Host-associated > Arthropoda: Insects > Digestive system > Gut ... | reverse complement strand
TTTGACCGTACTGACCGAACGTGAGCATAACTCCGCGATGGTCTTGTGCGCGGGGAAGCAGGTATTTCTTTTGTCCGAGAACGAAACCAGCGCCAGGTATACGATCTTCTCGTTGCAGGTCAGCTGGGAGACGCCCATGATACGCTTGCTGAGTCTGTTGTTAATCAGCATCCCGAAATCCCTCCGTTATTTCTTTTTGGGCTTGTCCTCAAAGAGAAAGCCTGTCGTCCCATCCGGTTTTAAGATCAGCCAAGCGTTGAAGGGTTTACCGGACTTGCCGGCAAACCCTTCGATCAACTCCGTTTTCCCTTGCCCAAGCAGCTTTTTCGCGCGGGTCTTTGTAATAGACCGCTTGCAAACCTCTTTCCAGATGACGAACTTGCATATACGGTCGGAGCAGTAAAAATTGGCGTTGCCTTCAAAAACGTTTGAGCCGCAGACGGGACACCGGCCTATGATCTCCCGGCCGGCGCCGCCAAAACAGACGCCGTCTTTGCCCGTTCCATTCGTTTCCACCAACTCCCGCGTATACGCCGTGATCCCATCCATAAAGACGCCGGCTTTCAACTCGCCCCTTGCGATAAGCATCAGCCTATGCTCCCAATCGGCGGTCAGCATCGGTGATTTCAGCGACTCCGGCAACACAGAGATGGTATTGATCCCTTTTTGCGTAGGGATAAGATTTTTCTTTTCCCGGCGCACAAACGCTTCCTTGCCGGCCTTCGCGTATGTAAGTTTCTCAATAATGGACGCACGTGTCGCCGGTGTGCCGATACCCTTGCGTTCGGCCTCCTCCGGCATCCCCTCCGCGCCGGCGGATTCCATCGCGGCGAGCAGGGTGTCTTCGGTATAAGGTTTCGGAGGCGATGTAAAACCTTCGCGTATGCTTGCCGTAACCGTGAAAGTCTGACCTTCGGACAGCGCCGGCAGCGGTTTATAATCCGTCCGGGTTCGCCAGCCGGCGTGTATGACGGTTTTTCCTTTAGCCTTAAACTCCTCGGCCCCACAGGAGAGGATAACGGAGGTCTCCGCGTATACATGTGTATCACCGGCAGCTTCCAGCAACCGCCGGATCAGCATTTCCAATATGACGCGTTCCTTCGCCGGCAGAGCGGAACGGTCTGTATTGACCGCCGTTCCGGTGGGGATGACGGCGTGGTGATCCGATACCTTGCCGTCATCTATGATTTGACCGATGTTACACGGCGTGTCCGGAGAGAAGGAACGGACCAAAACCTTTGCCGTATCCTCCATGTCGGAGGTGAGGAAGCGGCTGTCCGTACGGGGATAGGTGGCCAGCTTCTTCTCGTACAGGGTTTGTACCAGCGTCAGGGTCTGGTCGGCGGTGTATCCATGCTCACGGTTGGCTTCGCGCTGCAAGGTGGTAAGATCGTAGAGTTTTGGCGGCGCTGCGGTCTTCTCCTTATATTCCAATGACGCAACCGCCGCCGTCTTCCCATCGCATGACGCTGCGATCCGTTCGGCGGCGGCTTTGTCTTTGACTTTTTCACCTGTGGCGGTTAATCCGCCGCATTCGATCTGTGGTATCCAGAACGGCTCCTTGACAGACTTCTCTATAGCCAAGTGCCTCTCTACGATCATACTGAGCGTGGGGGACATCACGCGCCCCACCGCGATGTTTGCCCGGTACAGCGTTGAGAAGAGCCGCGAGCCGTTCATCCCGACCAGCCAGTCGGCGCGGTCGCGGCAGAGCGCGGCGGCGTAGAGGTTATCATAGTCACGCCCGTCTCGGAGGTTACGGAACCCCGCGGCAATGGCGGATTCCTCCATGCTGGAGATCCACAGGCGTTTGAACGGCTTCTTGCATCCGGCGTGGCGGTATACACTGCGGAAGATCAGTTCCCCCTCGCGTCCGGCGTCTGTGGCGCAGATGATTTCGGTTATGTCCGGGCGTTTCATGAGGCTGCTTACGACACGGTACTGCGCCGCGCCGCTTTTCGAGACGGTGTATTTCCATGTTTCGGGGATGATCGGGAGGTTGGAGAGGGTCCATTCCTTATACTGTTCGCCGTATCCCTCCGGCTTGACGTCTTCAACGAGGTGGCCGATGCACCAGGTTACGATGCAGCCGCTGCCTTCCAGGTAGCCGTTCTGTTTGGCGGCTGCGCCCAGCACGGCCGCGATCGCGCGGCCTGATGACGGTTTTTCCGCGATGATGAGGTTGGGCATTGGGAGGTTCCTCCTGTTTCATAATAAAAGCACCTTGCAAAATTGCAAGATGCTTAATAATTTTGTTTTGAATGTCACCTGATTAACTATGTAACATATATACACTAACCCAATCAATACTCCGGTCTCAATAGACTAAGTTTTCGCGTACAAATCAAGTGACGATTATTTTTTATAAAGTATCCATTATTTGCAGATTCAATTGCACGATAATTCTGATCCCTTGTCCGTATTTCCAACACCTTAGGAGATAAGATATCACGCATTTCTTGAGCGAACTTGGCATCAGCCGTCCCCAACACAACGCAGTCATCGCTCAAAATAATCGGATCCCATTCAAGGAAAACGCAGATAGCAATACTATACGCCGTTTCGCCATATTCGCAGTCAATCCATCTATCAATGTGATCGAAGTCGCTTGGATTATCATGTGTGCTATATTTTTTTAAGAATTTTTTGCCTGCATCTAAATAAAAGTACCTTGATTCGTCATCGCTAAATGAAGCACTTTCATCAAACAGCTGTATTATACGTTTTCTCTCGTTTTCATGCTTATATGCAAGAAAATCTCTCAACGCCCTACGTCGCACGCAGTTTTCATTTTTCTGGGATCTTTCAAACACTATTTTAGACATATAAGGGAACTGGTTTTCTGAATAAATAAAATACCGTTCGACTAGTGCCACCAAAAAAGCATTATCTTCTCGGTGTCGTAAACGATTCTTTGAATGCAAGATATCACCAAGTAGACTGTCAAGAAATCGACTCCCCATCACGATTGTCGGCATTAACTGAAACTCCTTTGTCTGTCATATTCTTAAGTAAACCAGCGTAATCACGATTAAATACATTGGCAAATCTAGATAGCCAACCCTCTGAATCTCCCAATGTATGAATCAATTCGTCCAACAGGATATCAAGACCCTTAGCACGATCAATCCCTTCAATCCCTTCTACGTCTCTTCTTGCAGTTCGAAAATCAGGATCTTGCGGACATTGATACAACTCCGTATAGTTCTGACCCTTTGCAAATCTACGAGATTCATCTTCGATATCATCTATGAAATATAGATTACCAGTAGCCTCTTCTCGATCATTTGCGCCATACAACCGTCGAGCATCTGTGTCATTTACTAAATCGAGTTCGCAAAGCCGATAAACAACTGCCCGGTACGGCATGAAAAATTCATGCATGATACGGGTGATGGCACGTGTTGATTCGGGATGGCCCAGCGCAGAAAAATCCATGCTTTCTTTCGCTACAAAAGGCCTGAAATCTTCTTCCGGCATCATCAGTTCCGATGCAAAGCGAGAAATCATTCGCTCCCAAAGCTTTGGAGGGACGCGGTCCTTTTCCTCGGCAAAGTAATTGTTAACAAATGGGACTACGCCAAGTGTGTGCCCATATTCGTGCGCTGCCGAGAACGCTTGTTTCTCTTTGGAGCGGAGCGTATTTATGTATACGAGGTGCTTTTTCCCTCCCGGTGTGCCATAATGGCGATAATACCCCTTATTCATCACGTTTTCCATGGGGAAATAGAATACGGTGGCAGACTCACGCAGTTTTGAAAAAATGCGTTCCTCCTTTTTAATACTGCTATCCAAAGGATGTTTCTTTGTGAAAATCTTAATTAAATTAGTCCAGCGAGGCGATGCACTTTCTTCTTGAACAATATGTATTTGACGAGGATCATACGTCTCTCTAATTTGAATTTTTGCAGCCATAGGAGTAGTCCTTTCATGTAAACGCCATGATGGCGGAAATATGGACATAGAGTAAAAACCACGAGCAACCATTCAACGACCTAGAACCCTCATTGCCCGGATAAAGCAATCAAAGACATCTTCTACTTTATCCTCTTCTTCTTTTGAAAAATCTCCTTCGGGGCAGTGGTCGTAATAGATGGGCTTGCCCCATAGGTCTCGCTCAACGTCTAACGACTCGGTAAGTAGTTTGCGCGCACCAACATTGACCCCAATGGCCTTCAAAGAGCGAACCAGCATCTCAAGCTGACTACGAACCGCTATTCTGTCACCTTGGATAAATGCGTAGTAATCCTTGATGTCGGAATAACCTAGGTAATCGCGCATCTTCTCAGGTGTGATTCCGTAACTTCCATATTTCCCGTCGTGCTCTGTCATATACCTGACATTTCGCTCAAGCAGATTCATAAAACAACCCCTAACGCCATAATATGCGTTCCTCCTTGATGTTGATTTCAACCTAGTCCATAAACGCATCGGGAACACTAGGTCTGTAAGGCACGTTCGATGTGTTCCCCACGCACTAAACTGTGAACTCCATCCATGATAACACAATGCCCATGGATTGTAAAGCGGAAAATGGAGCAAGTAAAAGATCCTCTGTACTCCTTGGTGCTTAACAGCAACTTAGAATATAATATCACAGATAATAAAAAAAGCAATCATATTTCGACAATTTATTATATTTTTTGTATGTAACGCCATCTTAGCGCAACTCTAAGACCGGAACAGCTTCTGCGCCAACGTTTTCCGCCCCACGCCTATACCGTCTCCCAAGCCCTCACCAGCGCCTCAAACAACCCCCTGTTGGCGCCCTGATCCCCCAGATCCGGAGCAAACTCCGCAAAATGCACCGCGACCGTCTTGCCCGTATACTTGGCCAGCAGCTGCGGCTTAACCGCGTCATAAACAGGCTGAAACACAATGTCCACCGGATATCCCACCCGCGTCAGCTTAAAAAGCGCGTCGGAAAGGGCGTCCAGCTGCCACGGCTGATGCCCGGCGCATAGGATAAACTTCTGAAAGCGGCCGGCTACATTCACCTTCTTCTGGTCAACGACGCCCAAGTCGAGGATGTTGGCTTCCAGCGCCTCGTCCGACTCATTGACCAGCACAGAGGCGGCGGTCTGGGGCAGATACTGTTTGCGGCTCTTGTCGGCGATCTCCACATATCCGGCGCGGATCCCGGCGTCAGCCAAAAAGCCGGCCAGACCGAACGCCGTAAAGGTGCAGCCGGACTTAGGCTCGGTCCCGAACACGGCGGCATGAAACCCCGAAACATGGTACGTCTTGCGGGCAACAGGTTTCTCCGCGGACGCCCGGCCGGTACGCGCTTCCCCCTCAGACCGCCCGGTCATGCACTGCGCGTATTCCACGGCAATATTCCCCGGCTCCGTTGAGGTGATGATGTTGTAAATCCTCGCGTCCACCAACGCGGAGTATATCCCGTCACCGGGATTCGCGCCCTCATAGAAATACACGATCTTAATAGGATACATCAGCCGGAAGGATTGGAGGCAGTTGGCAACATCCCGCGTCTTGCCCGAGACGGCGGTGTGGTCGATGATGATCGTGGTGCAGTGCTCCAGCCCGCCGCCGCGCTTCAGCAGCTTCTCCTTCAGGTCGAACCCGCCGGCGCTGACGATAAACTCATCGTCGGACTCCTTTATAAAATCGAAACGCTCACGGTTTTTCTCGCTTGAGAGATAATAGATCATGGTTCTGTCCCTCCGTCTATCGAATGAGTAATACCGGGCATATCCGGCAGGGTTTCTTCCTCCTGCGGTTTTCCTCTTTGGATGATCGTAACGATCAGGATCACGGCAACGATGAGGATGTAAAAGGCCAGTTCCAAGACTTTGTAGAAACGGCTGTTGTTCAAGGGTTACGCTCCTTTCCATTAAAACGGGAACGCGTCGGTTGGAGGCCGTCCGGGACGCGGCCTGGGCGGGATGGCCGGTTCGGTTTCCGTTTCGGATTCTTCCTCCTCGTCAGGTTCGGGTTCCGGCGGCGGGGGCGGAGGCGGCGGATAGACGGCGGTGAAATTGCTTTTGCATTCGTTTAGTATGGTATCCACCGAAACGGTCTTGTTTGATTTGCTGACACTGTTCGGATCGGCTACATACACGTTTCCGGAACCGGCCATACCCCGCAGCACGATATAATGGCTGGTATCCGTAAACGTCCCGGCGCCCATCAGCACGATGACAAGGCGCCCGTCGTTGAGCGCGTTTATCAAGCCCTCCCTATCGTCATGGGGGATAACGAAAGACAAAAGCCCATGCTCCGCGGCAAACGCGGCGGAAAATCCGGGATAGGTGCCGCTGTCCTCTGTTATGTAATTGTTGGCGATACACCACGCCGCTGCTTCGGACGGCAGCACTTCGTATCCCGTCAGTGCGGATACTGCCATCGCGGCGGACGCCGGCCCGCATCCCGTTATGCCGATGGTTCCGTTTTTGTCGCCGGAGGCATACGGCTGATCTTTCCATCGGGGATCGTTTTGGCTATAATACACAATAGGCGGATTATCGAGGTAAGAGACGCCTGTAAAATCCCCATCTTCATTGATCTGCGGCGACATAGCGCTGATCTCCTCGGCGTGAGGCAGTTCATTCCCTGAGAAAAAGGCTTTCAGCGCCATGATCGGCGAGGTCAGGATAAACGCGATGATAAGGATCGGCAGCATAAACGCCGCAAGCAACCCTGCGATCACGGCGATAAGCCGCTTCCGCTTCTTTTCGTCGGTCAGGGCGGAAAGAACCTCAATGACAATTCGCGCTTTGCTCACGGCTACTTTCCGCCTCCCTTGCCGAAATACTCCCGCAGTTTCCATTCGGCAATTTCGAACTTCACTTTCAGCCGCTTGGCCCCGATATTCATCAGAGCCGTCCGGCGCTGCTGGGACGCCAGGAACTCCTGCTCCGCTTCGGTCAAATTATATAAGGCGCTCAATTCTTTCAGATCCTGTCCGGTCATCCCCATCATGATTTTATAGGTGGAGTTGGACAGCACCGCCTGTCCGAATTTCTTGACGCTTGGGTCTAAGAAGTCGCAGATGTTTTGCGTCGCCACAGCCAGAGCGGAGCCGTATTTTCTCGCGCGTTTGCTGGCGGAGGCGAGGAACGCCAGTGATTGCGGCACATTGGGGTCGATCATCATATGCGCTTCGTCCGCGATCAGCAAGACGGGCTTGTCGCGGTCGCGGGACATCTCTTCCCAGCACCAGGCCAACAGGTTGAAATACTGCGTCCGCTTGATTTTGATGTCCATGTTTTCAAGGTTGTGGGTATCAAGGCATACACAGTCGGAAGAGGCGCTTATGGTCGTGTGTCCGTTCCAAAGAAATCCGTCCACGCCGTCCGCCAGCGGCTTGATCAGGAACATGATCTCTTCCGCCTGCTTCCTCACGGCGGCGGGCACGGAGTTGACTTTCTGCTTCAGATATTTATAGAAATCGGAAAAGGTCGGGAACTCGTTGCTGTTTAGCTTACGCGCGTCGGTATCCCATGTGATGTTGAAATTCTCATACAACTCCTTCAGCGAATCCTGAAGATAGGCCCTGTGCATATCTGTCATGCCGGGTATGTACAGGTTGAAGAAGGTAGCGAGCGTCTGCATATGGAGCGCGAGATCCGGCAGACTGTCGTCACGTTCATCTGCTTCCTCCTCATCATCGCGGGGTTTGGGCCGGACCTGCAAAGGATTCAGCATCCCCTGACTGCCGCCGGCGACGTTGATCCAGTCTCCGCCCAGTTTTAGGCAAAGATCCTTATACTCCCGCTCCGGATCAATGAAGATCACCTTCCAGCCCCGCGCCCACAGAGACAAGGCGATGTTCTTCGTGGTAGCGGACTTGCCCATGCCGGACATACCGAGAATGACCATATTGCTGTTGGTGCGGTCGGTATCGCGTTTAGAGAAATCCACGGTCACCAATCCGCCGAGGGAATCCCGCCCGATGATCATTCCGGCGCCGTCGTTGAAGCCGGAAGCGGCGAACGGAAAACCGCCGGTCAGCGTGACCAGCGGCATGATACGGTTTGTGACCTGGCCGATGGCGCTTTGCGGCGTATGAAAGGGCGAGATATGCCTGTAGGCGTCGGATTGTAGGCTTGCCATCAGGCGGGCCTTGCAGTGGGACCGGCTGATGGCGCTTTCAATCCGTTTGCATAGTTTGGAAAACGCCGTTTCATCTTCGCTGTCATGGCTTCCGATCGCCATGATGGCAACGCTGACCAACCCGACGCTCTCGCCGGACTGGTCGATCTCGGACATGATCCGTTCGCCGTCTTCCGCCGCTTTTTCAGCGCGCTGCTGCGCCAGCGGGTCGCGGGCCGACATCGCGTCGCCGCGGCTGCGGCGTATGCTGCTGTTCAGGCTTTCGATAAACCGTCCCGCGTCAACCGGCTGAAAGGTCACGCAAGCCACGGTGCCGGGTATGTTGCACAATTCGGACAGCCAGCCGTAGGGAACGCTCTGCGGATATTTTATGATGCCGTAGCACCGCGTACGTGTCCCGCTGACGATGGCCACATTGGGTTTGAACTCAAGACCCATCGGGGCGATGGCGTTTAGAAGCGCCGGGTTGGTGGGGACGGGCAACTCTTTTTTCACGGCGTTAGCCTCCAATGCTCGTAATGACCGGGACAAAATCCTCATCATCGGATGAAATACTGGCGTCGGGATTTGTGATGATATGGCATAACTGGATAATTTCGGTATCGCTCAGCAGTTCGGCGTTGATCTGCACATTTCGGAAACGTTCCGTCATCTCCAGGGCCATACGCTTTACCGGGCTGTCAGGCTCGTCTTTGGTCCACAGCGCGAGATAAAACTGCCGTGAAACAGCGTTGTCGTCCAGCATACACAGGTTGATGTCTTTCTTTTCACGCCGGATGACCTCTTTGCGTTCCGCTTCCTCGGCATTGCGGGAATGTTCATTCAGTTCATTGATAAGGGGCGTCAGATCCAGCGGCCGGCTGACCGCGATGATCTTGAACGCTTCCCGTATGCCGCTGAACTCCGCGGCGATCTGCCGGGCCAGACGCTTCTGCTCCCCCGCGGTTTTTAGGTCGATCGATATGGGGGTGATCCTCAGAAACATAAAGACAAACCCGTCTTTGGTATACAGCTTGCCGCCGCTAATGTCTTTGACGTTGATAAACATCTGCGCGGTTTGCACCGCGGGGCTGGTTTTCGGGGCGGCTTTCTTGGGAAACATCCTTTGGAACAGAGTCATTCGTTCTCACCCCATTCATCCATCTGGGCATAACGGTATTTCTTCTGGGAGCGCATAAAGCGGATCATATTGCCAAGCTGTATCGCGACGGAATTGCCCGTCGCGTCCTTCACGAAGACGCCAATGGACGCCGCGACGGAAACCAGAATGAATATCAGCGCAACTTCAATGCTTTGCAGAAAGAGATAGAGGATGACGTCGATAACGGCGGTTCCCGCGACGACAAGGAGGGATTGGATCAGTTCGGCCTTACCGAAGCCTGAAAATATTTCCGACTCCGCTTTCAGCCCCAGCGGGATATATAAAGAGTCTCTGTGTGTGCTGTCCATATATACCTTCCTTTAGCCAAAGTATCTTTTGATGATATTGCTGAGGGATAGCGCGGAAAGGGAGAGGATGAAGAAGATGAGGGAATGTTTCATACGGTTTTTTAACTGCCGCGCCTCATCCTCCTCCGCAAAGGAGCGGCGCACGGCGCAGTAGACGATCCGAAAGCCCGTCCCGGCGGATATTATGCCTAAAAGCGCATTGATAAGCTGTTGAATAATATTCATATGTCACCTCTATTTCACCGGCGCTTTTTTCAGCAAGCCCTTGACCATCTGTCCCAGCCGCGCGGTTTGATAAACCGTGCCGCTGACATTGGAGCCACCGCCCGCCGCGATCATAAACTCCTGAAGGAATTTAGGCGTGGCCAAGGCGGTCATCATACAGGCGACGCCCCAAACCGCGTGGTTGTTCAGCATCAGCGCGAGGCCCAAGCGGATCAGGACGACCTGCACGATCACCGTCAGGGCATTCTGAAAAAATTTCTGTATATAGGGCTTGAATACACCCTTGTCATTATCCAGCAATCCTAAACAGGCAAATGGGATCCCCACCCGCAGGATCATCATTTCGATACCCCGCATAAAGAATTGGAGATAGAGTACAAGCCAAAAGATAAAAAAGATAAGGCTCATCAGCGCGTCGAACAGGCCCAGCGAGACTAGATTGGCGATATATCCGGTGATCGTCCTCGCGGCGCTGGTATCGATAATCACCAGAAACTCACCCAATAGTTCCATAGCCACATCGCAAATCCAGTTATACGCGACGCCGAAGGAAAGCGCGACGGCCAGTGCCTTAAAAAAGTTCGTCAGCAGGATCAGCGGATCCATATCAGGGTCCCCGTCTGTCCAAAGGGTATATGCTTCAAACCCTTTTTTGAGAAATTTCAAGATAATCAGCGCAACGCCGTAATTGAGCGCTACATTAAATAAACGGGTAACGGTGTGTACAGAGAACCCGTAGCCAATGGCAAGTTCGGCGCGAAAGGCCATCGGAGCCAAAGAATCGACCGCCGATTCCACAAAATAGAGCAATGAGTTGAGGATCGCGATCAGCAACGCCAAAAACAAGGCTGCCATGTTTTTTCCTCCCAAAGGAGACGCCACCCCGCTGAGTACCAGCAGGGCGGCGTCTTTGGTTAATGATTAGCTGCCGTAGTACGAGGTCACGAGTTTGATGATGACGCTGGCAAGGAGGGCAATTGCGACAGAGATAACGGCTGCGACGATCCTGTTGTTCCACTGCTTTTGATCCTGCTCGTCCGCCATCGCACGGCGAATGGCGAAAAAGATGATACATACGGTGCCGGCGATCGGAGCGATGATCAACAGCCATGTGGTCAGGTCGTTAAGCAATTTCTGCGTTCCCGTCGCGATTTGGGATTCGCCGATGCCTAACGCGGTGAATTTTGTGCCCGCGGACCATAGGAGGAGGGCCGCGGCGGCGAAGACGCTGCGAAGATGTTTTCTCGCTTTGGTGACTGGTGACATTTTTTGTTTCTCTCCTTTTATGTAATATATGAAAACACCGAAACCGGCGCTTTCAACAAAGTTACGCGCTGTCGGGAAAATCGCTGGGGCCTTGGGAATAGTAGCCCTCTTCCATTTCATCGTACAGGCGGTTGAAATCCGCGAATGCAGACGGCTGATCATGCGTCAATACGGTCTGCATCCGATCAAACGGATTGGCCTCGCCGCTGGCGTACACATCCCAAATGCCCCATAACGACGGCTTTGCCGGATCGCGTTCCGGACGGCCCATCGCCCGCGCGGCGATCACCGCCGAATTGTGCGTTGGGTCGCCGAGTCCCAGCATATCGTTGCACAGCCATTTGCTGATGTCCGGGAGTTTTGTGACGACAGGATAATTCCCGGCGGTGATTACAAGGGCCTCCGGGCGTTTGATCCGCGCGACTTCGTCCGCCAGAAGCAGTTCTCGTCCGGTGAGCTGCACCGAAGAACCGCTGGACGGGGCCGTGTACCGTGATGTGCTGTTGGACAGGCTGTATACGGTGGTCGTATATTTGCCAAGACGTTCCGAAACGGCTTTGTTCGTCTCGGTGTCGTTGGATTTGAGGTACACCCATGTCTCGCAGTTGGAACGGATGGTTTTCGCCTCATCCTTGTCGTACTTGCTGTCAAGCTGGGCAAAATCCTGCAAGAACAGATTGAACCGGATGCCGCGGCCGCCGCCGACCGTGAGCATATTGGTAAAATCGGGGATTTTTGCGAAGTTCCCGAACTCATCAAGGATAAAATTCACCCGGCGTTTCAGCCGCCCGCCGCGCTCGTCCGCTTGTTCCACGAGTTTCTGATAATGCTGCTTGACAATGATGCTGGCGAGACGGTAATAGGTAGACCTGTCGTCCGGAAGGATGATAAATAGGGCGGTTTTGTCCACACAGAGACGTTTCGGGTCGTAATCGGACTCTGACGTCATGCTGTAGATGCTGGCGCCGGAAAAAAGCTTCAGCGTTGCCAGCGCGGAGGTGTAGAAGCTGCCGCGCGTTTTGCCGGGCGCGATCTTCGCCGCGCCAAACGCGGTACGCGCCGGATGCCCGCTGGGCAAGGTCTCAAGCCATTTGTTCACATACGGTTCCTGTTCTTTGCCCTTGGACAAGGTAATACGCTGTGGTTTTGTCATCGGGGGACATTTCAATATGCAATTTCAGCAGAGAGGGTTTGCTTAAAACCCCATCAGCGTATTCTCGCTGCGCTCCATCTCCGATAACGCCGCCATCGCCCAGATTGGATTCCCCGGAACCGTGCGCCCTTTCCTGTCCACCGTGTCCGGCGTTGTTATATACACGACTTCCCGCAGCGTCCGACGCTCTGCTTCCTCCTCCGGCAGCGGGTTGATCTCCCTGTGCGTCTGATCGTAAAAACGCTGCCCGGCCTTCTGATCCAGTTCGCGTATCGCTGTTTCGAGCCAGCCGGTTTTCTCCAGTCTCCGATGGATCTCCGGATACTGCCTCCTCAGCCACCATTCCGCATCCCGGCCGAACTTGCTCACCGGGCGCGTCCATCTCATCCCGGAATATGCGGCGGAAGAACTCCGTCTCCGATTGATAGCCGTCCACGTCAAGGCCCTTTTCGATATAGCGCCTGATTAGTTCGGCCGCGGGGAGATTCTCCACAGCCGCTTTCTTCGCAATTGCTCTATATAACGCTTCCGGCATCCGGAGTTGAAATGTTTTCGTACCCATTGACAGATCCTATCCTTCCTAAAATAGCCTGTACTCGCAAGCGAGTACAGGCAGACCCCCGCGAGCACACCTTGAAGCCTTTGGCTTCAACGGTTGCGTTGGGCGGCGGTACCGCCCTATTCCTGCCCTGCCCGCCCAAAGCCCGCGGCTTAGGGTGGGAGGTATCGCGCGAAGCGCTCCTCGCCGCACGCGGCGTGTTGGGACGGGAACGGGATACTGGAAAGGAAAACGCGAAACACCCCGGAGCGGTTGGCATACCGTCCGGGGTGTGGGGTGATTGGGGGCGCGCGGGTCAGTGAACCAATTCATCAAGGGCCTCTTCCAGATGTTCAGGGGCAATTTGACCTGCTCTTAATTGACTGATGAAACCATTGGCGATCTGAAGTTCGTCTTTACTGAGGCCCGGCACAGTGGCAAAGGTTTCGTCAGGTGATTTGCCTTGCGCGTACATCAAATGGGTTGCAAATTTAACGCGTTCTCGGGAACGGCCCTGCTGGAGACCCTGCTGGAGGCCCTGTTGACGGCCTTGCCGTTCCGCCGCGTTTATCTTCCAGTTGTGATCCATCTCGGCGCTCTGGATGTAGTCGGCCTTGCGCCGGAAGTCAGGATCGTTCAGCGCCAGGTTATACCGTTCAGCGAACTGCAACAGTCCTTCGTCCATTTTACCGGCCTCCTTCACGAACTCCGGGTTTTGAAACCCATTTAGAAAACCTTTCATCCATATGCTCAGCAGGTTGTCTTTGTCATAGTGTCCCGCCCTCTCAAAGGTTGGCAGGGACAGCTTATGTACCTCGGCCCATCCGGGGAGCGCAGTATGCGGCGGTTCGTCGTCCCGCATACTGAACGAATGGTGATACCGGTTATCGGGGTTGACCTTGTAGCCGGCTCCTTCGATCACGATCATGCTTACCGGCGGGAGGAACTGATGATCGTCTCCGGCTTCCGCTTTGCTGAGAATCTTGGCCGCGTAGAAAGCGATGCGTTTATCCATGCCGGGAATATCCGATACCTGCATTTCCAGATTGATCTGCGTACCGTCTCCAGCTTCCGCCAATACATCCAGACGGCCCACCTTATCCGACGCCGTCTGCCCGATGAGGTTATACTGGCTTTGGATGTTCAGGATTCCGGCCAGCGGCGCTTTCCCTTTATCCTTGCGTATCGCGTTTACCAGAGACAGCATAGCCGCGGACGCGCCCATGTCGCGGAATATGCAGGAGAACATCAGGTCGTTGGTGGGAGCCGTCAGGCCGGTTCGTTTGGGAGGCGTATGATCCATGAAGCATTTCTCCTATCCATGTATTAGTATATCCCTGTTGGCCGGTAAAATCAAGGGGGTTCGAGATGATTTTATCTCTTGCCAGTATTGGCACAGACTTGTGACCAACATGGTCACAAGTGGCGTTTCTTCTGTGTGAGAATGGATACAGCAGTTTTTCGTCTAATCCGGCTCCCACGCCTCCGCATAAGCCGAAGGATTACACAGATCATCGTTCCAATCGTTGCCGCACGGCCGGTCACGGAGAACGGCGATTCCCATCGCTTCCAGTTTCGGTCTGTTGAGCGTATAGAATCTCTCGCCGGCCTCGTCGTTGTTGGTACAGATAACCACACGCCGGATGGAGGGGTTCTTTTGCAGACAGCGCGTCAGCGGGGCAGCGTTTACCCCGCCCAAGCTGATGTAATTGACGCTGTCTATGTCCTTGTCTTGCTGTTTTTGGATCGTCATGTAACTCATCAGGTCTATCGGGCTTTCAAAGACATACAGGCTGTCGTTGGATTTTATCCCGCGGCCCCAGCCGATCTTCCGGCTTCCGGCGACGTCGCCCCGGAAGGCGCTGCCGGTGTGTGTTGAGCGCAGTGACGCGTACACGGGTTTATCGCCTTCATAGGAGACGAAGACACAGTTGCCGCGTGTGTCCTGATAGAGTTTGCGTGAATGCACAAAGTCATATACAACCTTTTGATCGACGCCCCGTGTTTTGCACAGGTAAGCGAAAAGCCGCCGGTAGCCGGCGGACTTTTCAGGAAGTTCCAGTACAAGCGGCAAACTGGATACGGACAAGGGGGAACGGAACAGCAGGGAAGGCGGCTCTTGGCGCAGCAACTCGGATACGGCGTCCGCCCAGTCTTTGCTCTTTATGTGCATAACAAACTGGATCGGTCCGCCGCCCTTGTCCATGAGTCCGTGCCACCATGTTTTCCGGTCCGACTTGATGAGCATCCCGCCTAAACCGGAGATTTTGTAATCGTTCCCCAAGCTTTTGACCTCATATCCCTGAGAGACGGCATAGGAGACAAGGTCTGTGTTATCGACGCGTTCGATTTGCTCATCGGTGTATCGGTGATAGCTGCGCATGACGTCTCCTCCTCCCGGATGACATACTGTGGTTGCGGCTTGCCTGAGTTGAACAGACGCGCGGAAGGATGATACCGCGCCCGCCGGGAAGCCGCATGAGAAGACTTGTGACCATACTGGTCACAAATCGTGGAAGGGCTGGGAGCAAAGGAGTTAAGGCGCAAGGCAAATATTCGATTTTGCTGTTCTCGGCCATTATGCACCTCTCCTTTTTGGTCGAATATTGTAAAGTGCGCTTGTCTATCGGTATATACGATTTTCACGGATACATCTTTATTGTCAGAAAACGATTTGTTTAGCAAATCCGCAAATCGTCTCTCCTCTGTATATTTCTCTGCCATTATGTAACCTCCTCCCTAATTCCCAAAATACCACATAGCTTGTCTGCCGAGGGAATATGCGCAGGACGCGGGTCACAGTTCCAAGACCACCTGCCCAACAACCGGCTTCTCCTGCACCTTGTCAGACAACCACCAGTCCATGACGGCCTGCGCGGAACCTTTGTTGCTGAACCGTCCTGCGTCGAGGAGCTTCTGCGCTGCCTTCATGTATAGTCGGTAGAAACCGGGCCAGCGTTCAAACTCATACCGCCGCAACTTCTCGCTTGCCATAGGACAGCCGATGCATCCAAGACGTTCAAACCCTTCATCATACAAGCTGCAATAGGGCATCTTTCTGTCTTTGATGAACGCCCACAGATCAGAAATTGTCCAGTAATAGAGCGGATTGACGAACAACGACCCTCGCATGGAACATCGTTGCAAGGATGTCTGTATATCATCGTTGTCAAACATCCTGACTACATCGCCGTCTTTCCTGTCCGTTGTTATGGGCGCCTAGGCGTTTTTACGTCTGCCGCTTTCCTCGGCGCGAATACCCATGACACATACACGGCCTAGTCCGCCGCCCTCTTTGAGCACCTCACAGCAAAAGCGCATATGCCGAAGCGGAAGGATACCGCGCTTTTCAATCAGCCGCCACATGGTCATGCGCGGCCTATGCCGTTCTACGTCGGGGTAATGCTTCCGGCCGAAGCAGACCATCTCGGGCGGGTCTATCCCCGTTATGTTATGGTGCGCGTCGTACCGTACGCCGGCTTCATCACACAGACGATGGGCCGCGATGGAATCTTTGCCGAAGCTGGTGGCGAGGTAGTAACCCTCTGCTGGTTCCGCCATCCGCAACAGTTCAATTGCGTTATCGTACAGCTTCTGCTGGCGGGTGGAACCGTCCAGTTCGATCTGTTGCGGGATCGGTTTAGTCACACCGCCGCCCTCCCCCCGCGCCACTCCGGCAGATTGGCCCTTACCAGCGCCTCCGCGAAGGGGGGCGGTACGGCGTTCCCGCAGCGGGCGACCTGCTTTCCTTTGGGATACTCCTTACCGGTATCGTCCCGGTCGATGATGTAATCTGGCGGGAATCCCTGCGCGTTGAACAGCTCGCGGGGCGTCAGCATACGGAGTCCTACATCAACGATGGCGTACGGTTCCCCGCGGACCGTGACAAGGCCGAAGGTGTCCCTTCCGGTGATGGTGTGCAGAGGATCGCCGATATGCTGCGCGTCTCCCTGGCCGTAGTATTTCATCAGAAAAGCGCGTACCTCTTCGAAATGGTTTCCCGAAGCGGTGACCGTTTGCGCCGGCGCGGTCAGCGGATGGCCTAAGTTGTCGCCTTTGAGTTTCGTCATATAGGACGCCGCCAATCCGTAACGGTTCGCCGCGTCCGCCGTCAGTAACGGACGGTCTATGGTTTGTCCGCGTATTTCACGCGCAGATTGTTCGGCGTGGTACTGGATCAGCGTCGGTGTGATTAGCATTTGCCCGCCTCCGCCGCCTGTCCGTATCGTGTCTATAGGACCTTCTGCGCTATGCCCCGTTGCGTTTGTCACATTGCTAACTGTCCAAGGAATTACATACGGCTCCGGATTCTCCAGCACAAACTTCCGCAGTCCCCGCGCGATCCGCCGCAGGGTCGCGTCGGCGAGGGGCCGGACTGCCCGTACGCCGTACTTTTGCCAAATCTCGTCCGCCGTGTCGAAGATACTCGGGCAGGGCAGCGTCCAGTCGATGATCTCCGCCGCGCCGCGCCATTTTGGTTTACCGTCCGCGCCGTCTTTATTGTGCGTCGGTTCCGGCCAGACGATGGGTCTGCCGTCCCGGCGGGCGATCAGGAAAAAGCGCTTGCGGATGGTCGGCGCTCCGTAGTCGGCGGCGACGAGTTCCCGGCAGTCTGTGGCGTACCCCAGGGCGCGGAGTTGGTCCAGCCACTGATTGAAAGTGTGCCCCGCTTTGGCTTTGACCGGCTTCCCGTTCCGCACGGGACCCCACGTCTTGAACTCCTCCACGTTTTCCAGTATGATGACGCGCGGCTTCGCCCTGGCCGCCCAGCGCAGCACGACCCACGCGAGGCCGCGGATGTTCTTATCGACCGGCTTGCCGCCCTTGGCCTTGGAGAAGTGCTTGCAGTCCGGGGAGAACCATGCCAGCCCGACGGGCCGGCCGGCGCATACCGCTTCGGGATCTATGTCCCACACCGACTCGCAGTAGTGCGTTGTGTGCGGATGGTTGACCCTGTGCATCGCGATGGCGTCCGGATCGTGGTTGATGGCGACGGTCACCGGGCGTCCGGCGGCCAGTTCGATCCCTGTGCTGGCCCCGCCGCCGCCAGCGAAGTTGTCTATGATGATCTCATCAAGCGCGGATGGTTGTGCCTTCATGTGCGATAATCTCTCCAATCCGGGGGTTTGAAATCGAAAAATTTTTCTTGACTTTTTGCGAGTACACGAATATAATTAGAATGTTGTATTACGTCCATATGCGGAGGTTTGCGATGAACGGATATGTTAAAGCCGAAGAAATGGCTGAACGCTGGAATGTATCGGTGCGCCAAGTTCAATTACTTTGTCAGAGCGGTAAAATTGAGGGCGTATCGAAATTCGGTAACGTGTGGGCTATACCTGAAAATACACCCAAGCCCACACGGACAGGAAAACTGAAACCCGGACGCAAACCGAAAGAATGAGCATTGACTAATTTTCTTAGAACGGTAGGTTGCTCCGTATATTTTATCGGGAGGAGAACACAATGGCGCGAGCTGATTTACTCAAAAAGCTATTTAGCAATTTTAAGACGAACGACCGCGATGGGTTCGTCCGAATTGCCAATGAGATTATTGAGGACGAGCGAAAAAAAAACCACGGGATACTCGCCGATGAACTCCGTATGATAATAAATAACGGTTCTTATTTCACGCCTAAAAGCGTTTCTACCCTTGCAGCGCCTCATGGCAATGGCAACGAACGTCAACCTGCTTTGTATGAGATTATTTATCCCGACAAAACACTATCTGATGTTGTCCTTACGGATGTCAATAAATTGAAAATTGACCAAATCATACGAGAATATTCCAACTGGGATGTGCTTATGAGCAATGGCGTTCACCCAATTCGCAGGGTATTATTTTATGGCCCTCCGGGCTGTGGAAAAACCTTGACCGCCGGAACAATAGCCGCTGAGATTGGTCTTCCCCTCTTATATGTTCGCTTTGACGCTATCATATCATCATACTTAGGCGAAACAGCAGGGAACATTCGGAAAGTGTTCGATTTCGTTAATGGCGAAAGTTACGTCATGCTCTTTGATGAATTTGACGCAATAGCGAGGAGTCGTAATGACCAATATGAGCATGGAGAAATTAAACGTGTTGTAAACACGTTTTTACAACAAATAGATAACTTCAAAGGGCGTTCTTTAATTATAGCGGCAACAAATTTTGAACAATCTCTTGATTATGCTATATGGCGTAGGTTTGACAGCACTCTACGCTTTGATATGCCCAACAACAGCGAACGATTCACACTATTTAACTTGAAACTAAAGCAATTTAAAGGTTCAGATACTATTATTACCGAGTATTCAACCGATATGGAAAACTTCTCACACGCCGATGTGGAACGGGCAGCATTAACGGTTATTAAGCAGTGCATCCTTGACGGAAGGCGTATGTACACAAAAAAAGATATTGAGCAGGCGATATATCAGCAAAAAGAATTGGTATCGCTACGGAAAACTCAATATCGGACGGAGGGATAATCCCTGATGGACAATCAACACATCGAAATAGCGAGAGAAGACATACGCGCCATAGAATATGCTTTTCGTTCCAATCCGAGCATTCCCAAAACACCACAACGAAATCGCGGTGGTCATGGGAGTGCGTTAAAAAATGCTTTGGCGAATACAGTATCAAATATCATAAGCAACAGGCGTGAAATCGGCGTCGATACAGATGCTTTGATAGTCATTGAACTATCAAGCGGCGAAGCAATGCCCAGCTTAGAAATATTGCAAAGCAAATTTAATCTTGAAATTGTAGAAGAAACGAAAATAGGCAACGGTATGAAGTTTGTAATTCAATTTGCAAGCCAAAATGATATAGCAATTTTCGAGAATGAACGTGCGTTGTGGGAATCCGACTACAATCAAGATACTATAGTTCTTACATATCCTCAACGCCGTGAATTATTTGCACGCATTGAAACGATAAGACCTTTATCACCTGAAGATAGAACAGGCAAAAGACTTGAAAATGCTATCGCTCAAAACCAGTTGCCAGATGGATTGTTTGCAGTTGATATTGATGTTTGGTTTGACGGCGACACCTCGAAGCGTATGGAGATTCAAAGAAAAATCCAACAAGCACTTGGAACGACAGGGAGTTCTCTATGCGGCGATTTATTTGTCATTCCGAATCTTTTGCTTGGTCGCGCAAGGGTAAACCGTTTTACGTTGGAAGCGTTACGGAAACTTGACTTAATTGCACAAGTCGATTTTCCTATCGGCACTCTTTCGACGGAACAATGCGACCTTTATGCGACAGATTTTGTTCCTGCCGTCAATAACACACTTGACGAAAATGCTCCGCTTGCCTGTGTAGTTGATTCTGGCGTATTTTCGGGTAATCCGCTTCTTTCAAGTCTTATCGTTGCCGAAGAAGATTTTGACCTTTCCGAGGAAACAACCTCTGACCTAAATGGTCATGGAACAGGCGTAGCGGGTATTGTTGCATATGGAGATTTTTGTGATTTCGATGAAGAAAACAGAGTATTCAAGCCGCTTGTAAGAATTTGTAGCGGGAAAGTTATGCACGATAATGGGATGGGTGGCGTTGTATTCAATGACGATAAAAGACCCGAACAACTTGTTTCCGAAGCTATAAACCATTTCAACAAAGAATATAATTGCCGAGTATTTAACTTGTCATCTGGCGATTCCGACCGTATATATGGCGGCGGGAGGCAAATGGCATGGGCATCAATGTTGGATAAGATTTCAAGAGAACTTGACGTTGTAATTATCGTAAGCGCAGGAAACGTGTCACTTCCGAATGTGCCTTCGTTTTATAATAGAGAAGATTTGATGAAGCAAACGCGCGACCAACTCCTATGTGATGAACACAGGTTAATAGACCCCGCCACTACCGCGCTTGGTGTTACGGTAGGCTCAATTACGAGATATGCAGAACCAGATAATCCATCGGGATTAACTACTGTTCCATTGTCTGCGGGCAAAGAAGGGTATCCCTCTGTTTTTACACGAACTGGCGAAGGCGTAAACGGAGCAATAAAACCGGATTTCGTTGATTATGGCGGTAATTTTGCGATTCGCCAGTTAGGTTCAGATGATATACGTTGGGGGGCAAATCGCGCACTCAACGAACCGACCCTAAACAATACAATCGACAAGGTTTTCAAGGGGTGGCAAGGGACAAGTTTCGCCGCTCCCCACGTTACGCATATTGCGGCACGATTGCAAAGAGCTTTGTACGCTCAATTAGAGGAAGAACCGTCAGCTAATCTTATTCGCGCATTGTTGGCAAGTTCGGCTAAATATGTTCAGCGTGAGTGGCTTGACGCTATTGTTCCTGTCGGACACAATGCGAATAAAAATAAGCAAACACAAGATTGGCGACTAAGATTGAGCGGATATGGTAGAGTCGATGATACTACTCTTTTCACCGACCGCAATCATGTCACCTTATTTACGGAAGAATCGTTAGATTTACGTCAAATCCATTTATATAAAATCCCAGTACCGACTGAGTTCTTGACCCTCAAAGCAAATAAGCGTATTTCTATTGGATTCGCATATAACCCGCCAACACGACTGAGCCGAAAGGATTACATAGCAAATAGCCTATGGTTCGAGGTATTTCGGCGATTAGACGCTGATATGCTGCTTGGTTATTTCGATGCTTTACGAAAATACAATAGCGAAAAAAGAAAAAGGGGGACAGATGTCGATACATCAGAAATTGACGGCTATATTGATGATTTTAGCAATAAACATTCTTCTTCTCTTTTCAAACCCGGCTCAACAGAAATAAGAAATTCAACTTTGCAACAACGTGTATGGGAAACAGGTAAAAGCGGTGGAAGTGCTCTAAATTGGGACGGAAATGAACCATTTATTCATGTGCTTGTCACTGGCAAAGAAAGGTTTAAGCACCCCGATGAAGCAATGCCACAACCATACGCATTGGCGATAACATTTTCATACGAGAGCGAAGCCGACATTCAGCTTCGCCAAAAAATAAGTGAACAAGTTAAGATAAGGCAGCGCGAACAAATCAGAACCCGTACACAAATTCAAGTATAATATTGTTCGTTATCAAGGAGCGTAGCCGATTATGACCAACAAGCAACTCAAAAACCTGAAGGACAGGCTTTGGCAGGGAGCAGACCAACTCCGTGCCAATTCCGGCTTGAAGTCCACCGAATACGCTACGCCTATCTTGGGGCTTATTTTCCTGCGCTTCGCGCAGAGCAAATACAGCAAGTTTGAAGCCGACATCACCGCCGAATATGAAAAAGGTAGAGGTTCACGCGCCGAGCGACCAATACACGAAATCGCCATAGAAAAATGTGGGTATTATCTACCATCGGAAGCGAAGTTTGATTATCTTCTCAATTTGCCGGAATCGGAGAACCTTGCGGAGAAAACCAAAACAGCGATGGAGGAAATCGAAAAATATACTGAGGAACTTGCCGAAACCTTGCCTAAAGACATTTATTACAGTGTCAACAGCGAGGACGACCCGCTTGTGCTGAACAAGCTATTCAAGGTGTTTAAGGACATCCCCACCGATGTTAGCCTTGATATATTCGGTGAAATCTACGAGTATTTCCTCAGCGAGTTCGCCCTTGCCGAAGGTCAAGGCGGCGGCGAGTTCTTCACGCCGTCAACCGTTGTTCGCTACATGGTTGAAGTGCTTGCTCCGACCGAGGGCGAAATATTCGACCCTGCCTGCGGTTCGGGTGGTATGTTTGTGCAAGCGGCGCATTATATCGCGCATCATGCCGCGAAAGGCAACGACATCAACCTCCGCGCCTACGGCGTTGAAAAAATCGCCGCGACGGTGAACCTCGCTAAGATGAACCTTGTGCTGAACAATATACGCGGCAGTATCACTTATGCCAACTCATATTACCGTGACCCTTACGACTGCTTCGGCAGGTTTAATTATGTTATGGCAAATCCGCCGTTTAACGTGGACGATGTAGAACTTGACCAAGTGAAACCGCAACCGCGTTTTAATACATACGGCGTACCGCAGAATAAAACGAAAAAAGCGAAAGGCGACGCAAAAGAAACCGTACCAAACGGCAATTACCTGTGGATTAACCTGTTTGCCACATCACTCAACGAAAACGGACGCGCCGCGCTCGTTATGGCGAACTCCGCGTCTGATGCCGGACACAGCGAAAAAGATGTTCGTGTTAAATTGATTGAAAGCGGTGTTATCAGCCAAATGGTAACGCTGCCGACCAATATGTTCACAAGCGTAACCCTGCCCGCGACATTGTGGTTCTTTGACCAGGCAAGACCTAAAAAGGACGAAATCCTTTTCATTGATGCCCGGAACATTTTCACGCAAATAACCCGCGCACACCGCAAATTTTCCGATGAGCAAATAAAGAATCTTGCCATTATAACGCGGTTATATGAGGGTAAGACAGACGAGTTCACCGCATTACTTGACGAATATCGCGCCGCGTTTGCCGCCGCGCCGGAAATCTCCGACGACGAGGACACCCCACCGAAAGCATACTGGCAGGAGCAAATTGACTGGCTGACCTCACGTTTCCCCGATGGTAAATACGTTGACGTTATCGGGCTGTGCAAAGCGGCGAAGCTCGACGGCGAGGACGGAATCATTGACCAAGATTATTCCCTCAACCCCGGCCGCTATGTCGGCGTTGTCATTGAGGATGACGGTATGACCGAGGAAGAGTTCAAGGCAGAAATGCGTTCACTCAATGCGGAGCTTACCGCGTTGAACGATGAAGCACAAAAACTTGAAAGAGCGATTGTAGAAAACCTGCGGTCGTTGGTGGGAGGTGAACCGCGTGACTAATTTTGAGAAAATCAGCGATATATGGGATGCAGCAAGTTTTATTGGTAAAGCACTACACGGCATTGCTACTAACCGCCCATTTACAGAAAAAGATGCCAAAGATGCGATTGATGCAATGAGTGCTGTAGCAA
>Ga0082212_10003128_pt1 | contig 23636 bp, 22 predicted proteins | sample TergutNt197P3_FD_71548 | JGI IMG/M metagenome (GOLD analysis project Ga0082212, IMG submission 71548) | Neocapritermes taracua P3 segment gut microbial communities from Petit-Saut dam, French Guiana - Nt197 P3 | ecosystem: Host-associated > Arthropoda: Insects > Digestive system > Gut ... | reverse complement strand
GCTTCGCGGCCTCGAACAACGCCAGCGTGTGGCTTACGGCTCCGGAGTGGCTGAACAGGCCCTTCCGGTTAAAGCGCACCCAATAGGTGTTGTACAGGACATCCGCTCCGGCGAGGCTTTCCGTCATAGCTTCCACATCGTCGAAGCGGAAGGGATGCGTCCGGATCTTTTCCTTGAAAGGACTGGGGCTGTCCGGCGAATTGGTCAAGGTGACGACCGTCTCCCCAGCCTCCAGGATGCGTCCGGCGATATAGCTTCCTGAAAAGCCGAAGGCTCCGGTGATCGCGTGCGTCGCCATGAGCGCTCCTTTCCGCGAAAGACGCGGATCAGTTGTCTTTGGCCCGGAAGATGTCGGCTCCGGCGGACAGGAGTTTTTTTTCGATTTGTTCGTAACCGCGGTCCAGGTGGTAGATGCGCTGCACCTGGGTTTCGCCCTGGGCGGCCAGACCGGCCAGAACAAGGGAGGCGCCGGCCCGGAGGTCCGAGGCCATTACCGGCGCGCCGGTTAGCTGTTTTACCCCGCGCACCACGGCCCTGGATCCGGAAAGCCGGATATCCGCGCCCATGCGCCCCAGTTCCGGGACATGCATGAAGCGGTTTTCAAAGATGGTTTCCTCAACTGTGCCGGATCCTTGGGCCAGGGTCATTAGGGCCAGGATCTGGGCCTGCATGTCCGTGGGAAAACCCGGATAAGGACTGGTGACCACCTGGGCGGCGAGCAAAGGAGAGGAGGCGTTTATGAAAACTCCTTCATCCCGCTTTTCCGTCACGGCTCCCATCTCTTCCAGTTTGGCCAGCACGGAGTCTAGCTTATCCGCCGGGCAGTCGCGCACCAGGAGTTTCCCGCCGGTAATGGCCGCGGCCACCAGAAAGGTTCCCGCTTCAATGCGGTCCGGCATGATGGAATAAGCGCAGCCATGCAGGGCTTCCACCCCTTCCACCCGCAAGGTGCTCGTGCCGATGCCCTCAATTTTTGCCCCGCAAACCTTGAGAAAATTGGCCAAATCGCTGACCTCCGGCTCCCGGGCCGCGCCCCGCAGCACCGTCTGTCCGCGGGCCAGGACCGAGGCCATGAGCAGGCTCTCCGTACCGCCTACAGTAGGGAAGTCAAAATTGATCTCCGCGCCCCTGAGTTCCTCACAGTATCCCACGATATACCCGGAATCCAGGTCAAAACGCGCCCCCAGCTTTTCCAGTCCCTTGATATGCTGGTCCACCGGCCTTGCGCCGATGGCGCAGCCTCCTGGCAGGGCGACCTTGGCACGCCCAAGCCGGGCCAGCAGCGGTCCCAGCACCAGCACCGAAGCCCGCATGGTCTTAACCAGATCGTATGGCGCCTCGGGAACCAGGGAGAGCGCTTCCGCCCGTACCCCGTTCCCGTCTCCGTCCGTGAAGGCCGCCTCACAGCCCAGGATGTTCAGCAGTTTGTTTGTGGTATGGATGTCGCGTAGCCGGGGCACATTGGCATAGTGCACCGGGCCGTCCACCAGAATGGAGGACAGCAGAATGGGCAGGGCCGCGTTCTTGGAGCCGCTGACGGCAATGCTTCCGTTTAACGGCCTGCCCCCGTGAATAATCAGTTTGTCCATAAAAGTTTAAACGGGGGCAGCGCCCCCGTTTATCTTTACTGTTCGCTGTCTTTTTCGCCCAACCGCAGGCGGGTGAAACCCTGAACAACGATGCTGTCGCCGCATTCCTTGGCGCAGGCGTCCACCACCTCGCGGATGCGCAGCTTGTCGTCGCGGATGTAAGCCTGATCCAGCAGACAGACTTCCTGGTAGAACTTGTTGATCCGTCCGTCCACGATTTTTTCCACCATGGCCGGGGGCTTGCCTTCATCCAGGGTTTTTTGGCGATAGACGGCGCGCTCGCGCTCAACTAGGTCCGGGTCCAGGCTTTCTTTATTCAGGGCCGCGGGGTTGGCTGCGGCCACCTGCATGGACAGGTTTTTGGCCAGTTCCAGCAGGGCGGGTTTTCCGGCGTTTTCAGGTTTGCCGCAGGCCAGGGATACAAGGACGCCGATCTTGCCGTTGGAGTGGATATAACAGCCCAGGAGCCCCGGTGAGGGCGCGGCCAGGATGATATGCCGGCCTATGGACATATTTTCGCCCAAGGTGGCGATTTGGTTGTTCAGGCCGTCCTGGGTCAGGGCCAGGAGGGTAGCGTGATCCGCCGGTTTTTTTTCAAATACTAGGTCGACCACGGATTTGGCGTAGTTCTGAAACTGTTCGCCGCGCGAGACAAAGTCGGTTTCGCACATGACCTCTACCAGGACGGCTACGGAGCCGTCCTGAGCCAGCTTGTGGGCGATGACCCCTTCGCCGGTATCCCGGCCAGCCTTTTTGGCGGCCTTGGCTAAGCCTTTCTGGCGCAGCCAGTCCACGGCGGCGTTCAGGTCGCCGGCGCATTCCTGCAGGGCCTTTTTGCAATCCATCATGCCGACGCCGGTTTGATCGCGCAGTTCTTTAACCAGTTGGGCGGAAATTTCCATGGTATTTTCCTTTACCCCGTCTTCGGGGGTTGATCGTCAATTCTGAGCTTCTTCGTCGACATCCGCTTCCGCCTTAGGCGCGGGTTCAGGTTCCTTTTCCGGCTTTTCCCGACCATGCCCATCCCGGTCCTTGCCCATGGCCTCGCCCTCCAGGCAGGCGTCGGCCATGGATCCCACAAAGAGCTTGATGGCCCGGATGGCGTCGTCATTGCCGGGGATGATGCAGTCAATGAGGTCAGGGTCGCAGTTGGTATCGGTCACCGCCACGATGGGGATGCCCAGCTTGCGGCATTCCAGGACGGCGATGCTTTCCCTCTGCGGGTCAATGATAAAGGCCAGTTGGGGGAGCCGATCCATGTTTCGGATGCCGTCCAGCACTAGGTGCAGCTTGTCCAGTTCCCTTTGCAGGGTGAGGATTTCTTTTTTTTGGTAGCGGTTCACGCTCCCGTCCTCAAACATGCCTTCTAGCTTTTTCATGCGATCAATACTTTTCTGGATAGTGAAAAAGTTGGTCAGGGTTCCGCCCATCCAGCGATTGGAGACGTAAAACTGGCCGGCGCGGGATGCCTCCGAGGAGATGGCCTCCTGGGCTTGGCGCTTGGTGCCGATGAAGATAACTTTACCGCCTGCGGCCACGGTGTCCGCCACTTTGTCATGGGCCGTGCGGTACAATTTGACGGTCTGCTGCAAGTCAATGATATGGATGCCGTTGCGCGCCCCGTAAATATAGGGCTTCATCTTGGGGTTCCAGCGGCGGGTCTGGTGGCCGAAATGCACTCCGGTCTCCAGCATCTGCTTCATGCTGACGTAAGGCATAGAGATACTCCTTGGGGTTAGTTACTCTTCTCCGCGGCCGAGCCGTTCCCGGCGGTTTTCCGCCGGCACCCCGGGCGACCGTGAACCCGCATGGCGGGCCTGCCGGAGAAGATGGATTTATTAAGAGCGAAGTCTTATATGCTTTTTTGATTTTTTTGGCAAGCTAATTGGAAAACCGATAATGCCCCAGTTTGAATTACAACTTACCAAAATAGCTGGTTATAATTTGCAAACTGAGGCACCACCGGAAAACCGGAGCAGGGCTTCTTTTGTATTGCGGGCCGGAAACGGGAAATCACGATTGCGCCGCAGGCGCATAGGCTGAGTGCTTAAGAACCAAACGCGGCTTAGAAAGCGGCAGCCGGAAGCTGTCGATGAGGATGGGGCGATCGCCTTTTGGCCGCAGCTTCTTGTGCACCCATATCTTGTACCCATCCTGATCCAGGAAGTGAAATTTGTCCAGGTCAGTTTCTTGCGGAACTCCCAGGCGCACGGCAGGCACCACAAGGGTACAGATCTCGCAATTGCTGCAGCCTCGGCAATGGCTGGTTCCGCGCCGTTCGGGGTACAGCAGAACCGCGCCGCCTTCGCTGCGGATATATTTCGCTGCCGATTCACTTATTGCGATGTACATACTTTTCCGTGGGCTCTGTCACAGTAAATGTTTTACCCGCCCCGCCCAAAGCGGTCAACGCCCAACTCTGAAAAAAAGTGGATAAAAATGTATGAATAGCGATTCCGTGCTACAACTACGGGAAATCTTATGGCTGTTCCAGGCCGCCTGCCCAAAGAACGTGGTTTCTTTGGCGGCTTGATGATTAACGGGGTTTGGGGGTTGCGTCTCCAAGCTGGGATTGGGGCGGCAGCCCCCAAAAAGCAAATTGGGGGACTACCGTCCGCCGGTCCGGCAACTTCTCTTGACCTTGCCCGGCCAAGCGTGTAAAGGCAGATAACTCACGTTCACGGCGGATGTAGCTCAATTGGCAGAGCACCAGATTGTGGCTCTGGGGGTTGTGGGTTCAAGCCCCATCATTCGCCCCAACAACAATGCCCCGTGCCGCCCCTGTCCTCCCAGGGCAAAGGATTGGCGCGGGGCTTTTTGAACTATGCTTATGCAGGCAAGCATCCGCAATTTTTGCATCATCGCGCACATTGACCACGGCAAATCCACCCTGGCGGACCGCATTCTGGATTTGACCGGCCTGGTCTCCGCGCGCAGCAAGCGCGATCAGTACCTGGATCGCATGGATCTGGAGCGGGAGCGCGGCATCACCATCAAGGCGCAGACCGTGCGTATTCCTTACCGGGCCAAGGACGGCCGGGAATATATCCTCAATCTTATTGACACTCCGGGGCATGTGGACTTTAACTACGAGGTTTCCCGTTCGCTGGCGGCCTGCGACGGCGCCTTGCTGGTGGTGGACGCCACCCAGGGAGTGGAGGCGCAGACCCTGGCTAATGTTTACTTGGCCCTGGACTATAACCATGAGATCATCCCGGTGCTCAACAAGATCGATCTGCCCAGCGCGGACGTGGGGCGTGTGAAGCTGGAGATCGAGGAAGCCATCGGCCTGGACTGCGCTGAAGCCCTGGAAGTGAGCGCCAAGACCGGCTTGGGGGTGGAAGAGGCCCTAGAGGAGGTGATCCGCCGTCTGCCGCCGCCCGGTGGCGATCCCGAGGCTCCGCTCAAGGCCCTGATTTTTGATTCCTGGTATGATCCTTACCAGGGGGTGGTGGTTCTCTTCCGGGTGATGGAGGGGAGGTTGCGCAGGGGCGAGCGCATCCGCCTGTTTTCCACTGGCGTGGAGTACGAAGTGTTGCGCCTGGGCGCTTTTTCCCCGGAGGTGGTGGATATCGAGTCTTTTTCCGCCGGGGAAGTGGGTTTTTTATGCGCCAATATCAAGCAACTCGGCGATGCTCGGGTGGGGGACACGGTCACTCTGGCCGCCCGGCCTGCGGAATCGCCTGTTCCGGGCTTCAAAGAGGTCAAGCCCATGGTCTTCTGCGGGCTTTACCCCACGGACAACGACGCCTATGAGGAATTGAAATCCGCCCTGGAAAAGCTCCAGCTCAACGATGCGGCTTTTTCCTTTGAGGCGGAAACCTCCCAGGCCTTGGGCTTCGGCTTCCGTTGCGGTTTTCTGGGGCTTCTGCACATGGAGATCATCCAGGAGCGCCTGGAGCGCGAATTCCAGGTGGAGCTCATTGCCACCGCCCCCTCAGTGGTTTACAAGGTGGAGAGCACCGATGGGCGGACCCTTTGGGTGGATAATCCGGTGAAACTCCCCGATCCCGGGCGCATCGCCGCCTTTTACGAGCCGTTCATGCGCCTGGACGTGCATGTGCCCCATGAATATGTGGGTAATATCCTGAAACTGTGCGAGGAAAAGCGCGGCCGGCAGAAGGATCTGCGCTACCTGACCGGCAGCCGGGTAATTGTAAGCTATGAGATGCCCTTTGCCGAGATCGTCTTTGATTTTTTTGACCGGCTGAAATCCTGTTCCAGAGGGTACGCCTCCATGGAATATGAGCTTATAGACTACCGGTCCGGAGATCTGGTGCGCCTGGATATCCTGATCAATGGCGATCCCGTGGATGCCCTGGCCGTGATCATTCACCGGGAAAAGGCCTATGCCCACGGCCGGGCTTTGGCCCTGAAGTTGAAGCGCACCATTCCCAAGCAGCTTTTTGAGGTGATTATCCAGGCCGCCGTGGGCGGCAAGATAATCGCCAGGGAGCGCAACGCCCCGGTGGGCAAAAACGTCACGGCCAAGTGTTATGGCGGGGATATCACCCGCAAGCGCAAACTTTTGGAAAGACAAAAAGAAGGCAAGAAGCGCATGAAGCGCATGGGTAATGTGGAGCTGCCCCAGGAGGCTTTTCTGGCGGCCTTGCGCGTGGGGGATGAATAATGACCAGAAAACCTGTCTGGCGTGAATACGGAGAAGCCTTGGTTCTGGCCTTTTGCCTGGCCATGCTGATTCGTTTTTTTGTGGTGCAGGCCTATCAGATTCCTTCCGGGTCCATGCTCAACACCTTGCTTATTGGCGACAAGATCCTGGTCAGCCGGCTGAGCTACAACGTCAAGATTCCCTTTACGGATCGGGTAATTTTCCGCCTGGGCGACCCGGCTGTCGGCGACATTGTCGTGTTCACCTTTCCCGACCCCAACCCGGACAATGCCCGGATAGATTATATCAAGCGCGTCATCGGTTTGCCCGGGGACGTCATTGAGGCCAGGGACAACAGGATCTACCGCAACGGCGAAGCCCTGGACGAATCTTACGTCCGTCTTTCCGGATCGCTTTTATTCAGGCCGGGAGTCGTGCATCCGGGGGTCTTCGTCCAGGGCAACCCGCATAACTTTGCCCCCATAACCGTGCCTGAGGATCATTACTTTGCCTTGGGCGACAACCGAAATGATTCCCTGGATTCCCGTTTCTGGGGTTTTGTGCCGCGTGATTTCATCCATGGTAGAGCTTGGCGCGTGTACTGGTCCTGGGGCGACAAGGCGGGCGACGCAGGCAGTTCCGGTTTCGTGGACTCCGGCCCCCGCTGGTCCAGGCTCGGACGCTTGGTGGAATAAGGCGGCGGGCAAGCCAATAATAAAACATTGCTTCTGGCGACACATTTGTGTATATTGCGCCATCTTGTCATATAAGCGCGAGCGTGGGCATGAACGTCAAGCCTGAAATTATTGGAAAAAACGTGAACCAGACTGACAATCGCCCGGTAGTACTCATCGTTGACGATACCGCGGACAATATTACCCTGCTGACCTCCCTTCTGGGCGATCTCTATAAGAACAAGGTAGCCACCAACGGCGCCAAGGCCTTGCAAATTGCCACCAAAGAGCCTCCGGATCTCGTGCTCCTGGATATCATGATGCCCGGCATGGACGGTTATGCCGTATGTAAGGAATTGAAAAGCAACCAGGCCACTCGTAATGTGCCGGTGATTTTTCTCACGGCCAAGTCCCAGGAAGAAGACGAGACCCAAGGTTTCGCCTTGGGCGCGGTGGACTATATCACAAAACCCATCAGCCCGCCTATTCTCATGGCCCGCGTGGCTACCCACTTGGCCCTGCATGAGGCCCGCAGCAAGCTGGCCAGGCATAACGAGGAGCTGGAGGCCGAGGTGGAAGTCCGCACCCGGCAACTGGCCGGTATGCAAGACTCGTTGATCACCGCCATGGCCGCCATGTCGGAAACCAGGGATAATGAAACCGGGTTGCACATAAGGCGCACGCAACTCTATTTGCACGCCTTGGCCGACCACCTCAAGGATCATACCAAATTCAAGGACATCCTGACCGAGCGCGTCATTACCATGATCTATAAATCGGCTCCCCTGCACGACATCGGCAAGGTGGGCGTGCCGGACCGGATCTTGCTAAAACCCGACCGCCTCACTCCGGAAGAGTTTGAAGAGATGAAAAAGCATACCATCTACGGGCGCGATACCATTGTGGCCGCGCAGAAAGAGCTGGAAACCCCGGAACTTTTCCTGGATATCGCCCGTGACATCGCGTACATGCACCATGAAAAATGGGACGGCAAAGGCTACCCGAGTCAGGTCGCCGGTGAGGATATCCCTCTGGCGGCTCGCATGATGGCTATCGCCGATGTTTATGACGCCCTGATCTCCAAACGGGTCTATAAAGAATCCATGCCGCACGAAAAGGCGTCCGCCATCATCGTCGAGGGCCGGGGCAATCACTTTGATCCGGATATTGTGGATACCTTCCTGCGAATCTCCGACCTCTTCGACAGCATCGCCAAAGCTTACAGCGACCACTCCATCGTTGAGTAAAGGTTCCTCTCCCGCCTCCGGTCGCTCCGTCAGTCTTTACCTGCGTCTGCCCCGCTCTCGGACTCGCCTCTTCCGTTACCTGCTGGAAGCCAGGGATAACTTGGCCTGTATTTCCGTTATTGACCGTGAGGCTTGCATCCTGAGACTGTTCTGCGCTCCGGAGCAATATACCGCTCTACTTGAATGCCTGGAAGAGATTGATATCGGCGAAATTTGTTTTGAAGGAGGCTATAGCCAAAGCCATTTAAGCAGGACGTAAGCCGGCAGCACCAGGACAATGCTGTCCAGACGATCCAGGAGCCCGCCGTGTCCGGGCAGGAGGCGGCTAGAGTCTTTCACCCCGGCTTCCCGCTTTAGGGCGGATTCGAAAAAATCCCCGAACTGGGCCAGTAGGCTGAAGATAACCCCGGCCAAAAACCATTGCCAGGGCGCGATGCCGGACAGCTCCGGCGGCAGGGGAGCAAGGCTCCCGTACAGGGCCACGGTCGCGGCGTTCAATAGCAGACCCCCGGCAAAGCCTTCCCAGCTTTTGTGAGGACTGATCGCGGGGCAGATTTTATGCCTGCCCAGGAGGCTTCCCGCGTAATAGGCCCCTATATCCGAAGCCGCCGCGGCCAGTAGCGCCAGGATTTGTTCGACCATGTTCAACCCTAGGGCGAACTGCAAGGACATGGGGATATACATGATGCCGAAGAGCAGGGGAAGTTCCTCTCTCAGGGTTCCGCCTTTCCCTTGCCCGTAACGGATGGTGAAACGCAGAGCCGCCAGGATGGTCACTAGGCCGAGCAGGGCCAGGAGGCCGCCCCAGCCTGAACAACCGGTGCCAAGGGTAATGATTCCCCCGCAGATCATCCCGGCGGCTTTGCCGGCGGCGTTGCCCCAGCCTGGCCAGAATATTTGGTATAGCTCCCACATGGCCAGGAGCGACACCCCACACAGCAGGAGGCGTAGGGGCCAGCCTCCGGCGGCTAGGCAACCCAGCAGGATTGCCGCCAGGATCATGGCGGTGAGGATTCTTGTTTTATGGGCAGGTCCAAGCATGGTTATCTTCATATGTTGCCGAAACGCCGGACGCGTCCGGAATAGCTGCGCAAGGCTTCCAGCAGGTGTTTTTTTTCAAAGTCCGGCCAGAGGGTTTCGGTGAAGTGGTATTCGCTGTACGCGCTCTGGAATAGCAGAAAGTTGCTCACCCGGTATTCCCCACTGGTCCTTATGATCAAATCCGGGTCCGGCTGACCGGCGCTGTAAAGGTGGGAAGAGAGAGCCCTTGGGGTCAGATCTTCCGGCCTTCCACCGGCTTGAAAGTATTTCCGGCAGGCCAGGATTATTTCCTCGCGTCCGGAATAATTCAGGGCCAAGTTGAGCAGCATTGATTCGTTGTTCCTGGTCTTGTCCAGGACATGCTCCAAGGCCTTGCGGGCTGGCAGGGGCAGATCCGCGATCTCGCCGAAGAGGCCCAGACGGATGTCATGTTTTTGCAGGGTGGATAACTCCCGGCCCAGAAAATCCGTGAGCAGGCCGAAGAGCAGGGTGATTTCCGTCTGCGGGCGGCTCCAGTTTTCCCTGGAAAAACTGTACAAGGTAAGATGCCGGGTCCCCAGTTCGCGGGCGGCGGTGACCACCCGGCGCACGGCCTCGGCCCCGGCCCTGTGCCCTTCGCCGCGGGACAGCCCGCGTTGCTCGGCCCAGCGGCCATTACCGTCCATGATTATGCCGATATGGGCCGGTAAGGCCGCAGCCTTGTCCAGTTCCTGATTCAAAGAGGTCTACCGTGTAACATGCGAGGCAATGACCGCGCGCTGGATCTGGTTTGTACCCTCGAAGATCTGGAAAATTTTGGCGTCACGCAGGAGTTTTTCAACCGGGAAATCGCGGCTGTAGCCGTATCCTCCCATGATCTGGATTGCGTCCAGGGCGTTCTGCACGGCGATGTCGGCGGAGTAGCACTTGGCTATGGCCCCTTCCAGTCCGTATGGCTGGTCCAGTTGGGCCAGGGTCAGGGCATGCGCGGCCATCTGCCTGGCGGTTTCCGTGCGGATGGCCATGTCGGCCAACATGAACTGGATGGCCTGCAGGGAGGCGATGGGTTTGCCGAACTGCATGCGGCTCTTGGCGTAGGCCACGGACTCTTCCAGGGCTCTTTGGGCGATGCCCACGGCAAAGGGGCCGATGGCGCAACGGGCCAAATCTAGGGTCTTCATGGCCAGTTTGAAGCCGCCACCCTCGCGCCCAACTAGGTTCGAAGCCGGGATGCGCGCATCCCGGAAGATTAATTCAGTGGTGTTGCTCAGGCGGATGCCCATTTTATTTTCTTCTTTGCCGCTGCTGAAGCCAGGAGTGTCTTTTTTCACAATGAAGCAGGTAAGGCCGCGTATGCCCCTGGACGGATCGGTGGTGGCGAAGACGGTATAGAGGTCCGCGACTCCGCCGTTGGTAATGAAGCATTTGCTGCCATTGAGGATATATTCGTCGCCTTTGCGGATGGCCGTGGTGCTGATCGAACTCGTGTCAGACCCGGCATTGGGCTCGGTCAGGCCAAAGGCGGCGAATTTGCCGTCCATGATCGCGTCCACAAAGAGCTTGTTTTGTTCCGGGCTGCCGCCAAGCAAGATGGGCTTATAGCCTAGGGTGGAGGCGGCCATGCTTATGCCGAAACCTGCGTCAATGCGCCCGATTTCTTCATAGATGGCCGCGACGGTGAGGTAATTCACACCAGGTCCGCCATATTGCTCCGGCATTTCCAGATAGCTCAGCCCCAAATTCGCGGCCCGTTGGTATAGGTCCAGGGGGAACTCTCCGCTACGGTCACATTCCGCCACTCTGGGTTTCAGTTCCTTTTCCGCGAATTCCCTGGCCGTCTGCACCAGGAGTTTGCCTTCCTCGTCAAGAAAATATCCGCTCATAAAGTTGTTCTCCTTTTTTCAAAAAGGCACATCGTCCATGCCGCTGCCGGTGGAAGGGAAGCTGTCGGAAGCGCCGGAAGGGAATGGCGATCCCAGGTCTTCAGCCGGTCCGTGCTGCTGCTCGCGCTCGGATCGTCCGCCCTGGCGATGTCCGCCCTGGCGATGTCCGCCCTGGCGATGTCCGCCGTATCCTTCGTCTTCCAGGCCGTCATGGGCGTGGTCCCCTGAATCTCCCTTACGGTCCAGGAAACGCACCCGGATTGCCTTGACCTCGGTGGAATAGTGATCCGCGCCCTGCTGATCTTGCCACTTGCGGGTTTGCAGGCTGCCTTCCACGCAAACAAGGCTCCCTTTGGACAGGAAATTTTTGCAGTTTTCCGCTTGGCGTTGGAAAACCACCACGGTATGCCATTCCGTGCGTTTTACCGGGGTGCCGCTTTCGCGATCCGTGTAGGATTCGTCGGTGGCGACGCGCATTTTGGTCACTGGAGAACCGGAGGCGCTGTAGCGTATTTCCGGATCCGCTCCCAGTCTGCCGACCAAGATTACTTTATTGAACATGATGACCTCCAAGATGGGTTGGCCGCGTGCGTTACCGGCGGGACGCCCCGCGGCCTATTGCTGAAATATTTCCTCCGCCCCCCGCGTATCGTCGTCGCCGCGTTGCCGAGGCGCTCCGGAAACGATGGTGGGTTCCGTGCCGGTGATGAAGGGCAGATTATAGGTGCCTTCCGACAGAGGCCCGGACAAAAAGCCGTTTTGCGCGTCAATATTGAGGATTCTGATGCCCGGCGGGATGGGAAAATCCTCTTCCGGGTAGAATTTTTCTACTTCCTGCCGGTAGCCGGCGAAAATGGGCACAGCTACCCGTGAGCCGGTTTCGAACTTGCCCATGGGCTTGGGCGTGTCATAGCCGGTGTAAACCGTGGTGACCAGGGAGGGGGAGAAACCCACGAACCAGGCGTCACGTTCCTCGTTGGTGGTTCCGGTTTTGCCGCTGAAGGTCCGGCTCAGGAATCTGGCCCGGCGTGCCGTGCCGTCCACGGTGATATCCTTGAGAATATTGGCGATGAGGAAGGCGTTGTGCGGGCTGACGGCATAGATTTTTTCCGGCACAAAGATGACGATGTTCTGCCCCCAGCTGTCGGTGATGCGCTGGATGAGGCGGGGTCGGCTGCGCTCTCCGCCGCCGGCGAAGGCGGTATAGACTTCGTTCAGGACTAGGGGGGTGATGGCGTGGGAGCCAAGGCTGATGGAGAGATCCTGTTGGATATTGCCCTCAATGCCCAGAGAACGCGCCCGCTCGACAATCACCGAGGTTCCTAGGCGCTGGGCAACCTTTATGGTGCAGACATTGCGGGAGCGCACCAGGGCCGTGCGCAGCAGGGTGGGGCCGTAAAAGACGCCGCTGTAGTTGGCCGGACGCCATAGGGCGGCATTTTCTTCCAGGCTGCGTTCGCTGATGAACGGGGAATCATCGATGATGCTGGCGGCGGTGAAGCCGTTATCCAGGGCCGCCGAGTAAACCACGGGCTTGAAGGCCGAGCCCGGTTGGCGTATGGCCTGGGTGGCCCGGTTATATTGGTCATGCACGCTGTATTCATAGCCGCCTACCAGGGCCACGATGTCGCCGTTGCCCACTTCTTCCGAAACCAGAGCCCCGTTCACCGCCGGGTATTGTTCCAGGCAGAGCTGGATGGGAGTATTGAAGGTGACCTTTCGGGAATCATAGGCCGGGATTCCGTTGGGAGCGGAGGAGGCTGGCGCCCCCACCGGGTTAAGTTCGCCGTTTGCCCCCACTGCGGATACCCAGACCACATCGCCCATATTGAGGACCTGGTTCGGGGCGCGGACCTGGCCGGGATCTTCCGGGGCCAGATCCGGGTTGGGCTCACGGCACCAGGTCGTCCATTTGGCATCGATGAAACCCTTTAGCGAACCCAGGCGGACTTCCGCTCCCTTGGGATCGACCCTGGTGACCAGGGCTCTGGTCCAACCGGCGTTATCCAGGTCCTGGGGGACGAAGATGTTTTTTTCCAGGAAGTTTTCGAATTCGTCGGGAGGAAGGCGATCCAGCGGGCCAAGCCAGCCGTGACGCTTGCTGGTGTCCAAGAGCCCTTGGCGCAGGGCCAGTTCCGCCGCTTTTTGATGCATAGGTTCCATGGAGGTATGGATATGCAGGCCTGAATTGTACAGGGCGTCACGCCCGGAGCGCTCCATGGGCAACCCCAGATCTAGGATGTTCTGTTCCTGGAAAAAGCTGATCAGGGTGCGCCGGACCTCTTCCAGGTACCAGGCCCCCAGTTTCCAGGAAGGATCCGGCATGCTCCGGTAGATCATGGGGAAGGCCAGGGCCGCGTCGTGTTCTTCCTGGGTGATGAACTCTTCCACGACCATGCGGCGCAACACATAGCGCTGGCGGTCCCTGGTGGCTAGGGGGTTGGTGAAGGGATTGGTGTGCGACGGTGCCTGTGGCAAGGCGGCCAGCACCGCGCATTCGGCCAGGTTCAGTTCGCTCGCATGCTTGCCGAAGTAGGTGCGGGCGGCGGCCTCCACCCCGTAGGAGCTGTGTCCGAAAAAAATTTGGTTCAGGTAGATGTTCAGGATGTCGTCTTTACTCAGGTAGCGTTCCAGCCGGTAGGCCAGGATGGCCTCCTTGAGCTTGCGGATGTAGCTGCGTTCGGAGGAGAGCAACAAACGCTTGACCAATTGCTGGGTTATGGTGCTGCCGCCCCCGGTGATGCCGCCGCTTATCAGGTTCTGGATAAAGGCCCGGGCAATGGCCTTGGGGTTTATGCCGTTGTGTTCGTAAAAACTGGCGTCTTCCGCGGCCAGAAAGGCCTTGGGAAGCATGGGAGGCATTTCCGAGAGGTGCACCAGAAAACGTTTTTCATCATAAAAATAGCCTAGGATGCTGCCGTCGCGGGCGTAAACCGTGGTGGCCTGCGGCGGGCGGTAATCCGAAATCTGCGTATAGCTCGGCAGATCGCGCGAGACCCAGAAGACCAGCCCCGCGCCGCCCACCGCCCCTAAGGCGCCCAGGAGAAACAGCAACAGAAAAAACACCAACAGAAAGCGTTTCATGGTTCTTTTTCTCTCCAGACCTGCCCATATACCATAAGTGCAAAATCTTCAACCGGCAGGCTCTCATGCGAATCCCCAATCCCGGCTTAAACGGGTGTGGAATTCCAGGATTTCGTTCCGGGTCACTCCGAAGAGGCGGAAAAGAGGGGTAAGGCTGGAATTTTCCTTGATGGCCAGACAGGCCTGATCCTGAAAACAGTGGATCTGGCGGTTAATCACCCAGAAAGGGAAAAGCCGGCAGTACCAAGGGCGGTCCTGGACGGGCAGCCAGCAGCCGTTTTTGTCCAGGAAGGCGCAGACCCCGGCCGCGTCCAGGGCCACGGTTAGGTGTTCCCCCTGGGGAGGGAAGAGTTCCAGCGTCCTTTGGGATTGCCGGGGAAACAGCCGGTTCATGGTCTGGATGAAGTTTGGGGCGTTGGCTTCGCGCCGTAGGAACTTTTCCGCGCCTTCAGGCAGACGCGATGCTTCAGTCTCGGACACGGGGAAATAGACCATTTCCGGGAAGATGCCGGGGGAGCAACAGGTTCTGCCTTGGTCGGCGCAACGGAGGCAGATATAGTCCTGGGAGATCGCGTTCAATAGGATTTGATGTATTCGTCCAGGCTTTCAGCCGAACAGTTGCGGCTGACCCAGAAGGCCGAGGCCCAGACCATGACCGCGGTGGCCTGGGTGTCATCCAGGCGTTTCAGTTTGGCCTCCAGGCTGGTTTTGCTGGCGCCGTGCTTGGTGTGGATCAGGTTGACGTCACATGCGTCCAGAACACGCAGCAGAAGATAGGAAAGGCGGGTATGGTCCGGGGTGAGCTTGATCTCCCGGTGTGCGTCCACGATGGTTTTTAGTTCTCCGGGGGTGAAGCTGCCGCGGATGGTATTGATGGATCTAAAAAAGGTGTCCACTGCCCAGGGCAGAATGAATTCCGCTCCGGCGCTTTTGGTTCTGAAATAGTCTTTAAGCCATTTTTCCTGGTCTGATGAAATGCGGGCGGCTACTTGCGGCATAATGACGGCTCCCCTGATGAGGGCATATTTAACTACGTTATTTTTCCCGCACATCCTAGACTGGATAAAATTAAAAATCAATAAAAATTCTAGACTTTTTTGTCATTAAATAAAAATTATTTCTTTAAAGTCCCTGTAAAATAAGCATCTGTCGGTCAGGGTGGCATTTTTGCAGAAGCGGGCGACAGATTTTCTCAGTCCATGCCGGAAAAAAATATGGCTTTTTCTTGCTTTTTCTTGACAAAGTGCGGTATAGCTTTAAACTGCCGTAAATAAGGGTTGGCTAGGCCGAACGGTTTTGTCGGTCTGTGCTGTTGTCGCTGTTTTCCAAAAGATGTTCCTTAGTAGGAGGAATCTATGCTTAAACTTGCCCGCTTGTCACTTATGTTGCTCATCGTTGGCGCCGCCTTCGTCATTTCGGGTTGCGGCATCTCGGTGGACGAACCGCTACCCCCGGCGGCCGGCCGTGCCCCAGCCGCGCACGCTGATGCCAGTGCGCTCCCCGCCGCCATGGCGGACGCCATCAAGGTTATCGAGAGCACAAACATTTACTTTGCCTTTGATCGTTACGATCTGAGTAGCGCGTCCCAGGCCGCCCTGAAGGTCAAGGCGGATCTGCTGAAGCGCTACCCGACCCTGAATGCTAAAATCGAAGGCTACTGCGATAACCGCGGCACGGAAAATTACAACTTGGCCTTGGGTGAACGCCGGGCCAAGGCCGTTTACGACTATGTAGTGATGCAGGGTGTTCAGCCCTCGCAGATTTCCGTGATCAGCTACGGACAGATGTATCCGGCGGTGGCCGGCAATAACGAGGCCGCTTGGAGCCAGAACCGGCGCGTTGAATTCAAGACCTCGGTCAAATAGTTTTTGGTTTATGCGCTTATGAAGAGCGGCCTGCGCCTGTCTGCTTTCTGGGTCATGCTGGTTTGCGTGACTGCGGGCGCAGGTTGCTCTTTTTCTTCCCATCCAGGAGAGGTGGGCTTTAAGCCGCCCTCCCCCCAGATCACCCCCAAGCCCTACCTGACGCAGGCCTCCGGAGCCCCGTCCGGTTCCCTCCCTGAAGAAGCCGGGGTTGCGGCTGTTTTTTCCGGAGCCGCCTATGGCCTAAGGACTCCGGATTTGACCGGCTGGACAAGCCGGGATTTTCAGGATGCCATGTCCATCAATGCCGCGAAAATTTATTTTTACTTTGACAGCGCTCAACTGACCAATGACGCCAGAGAGGTGCTGCGCCAGAAGGCTACCAGAATCAAGTCCAATCCGCGTTTTTATGTAGTCATCGCTGGACATGGGGACGAGAGAGGGAGCGATGTCTATAACTTGGCCTTGGGCGAGCGCCGGGCCCAGGCCGCCATGCGCTTCCTTGTCAGTCAGGGGGTGTCTCCAGCCAGCCTCGGCACGATCAGTTTCGGCAAAAGGCAGCCCGAGGCCCGGGGTTCCGACCAGGAAACCATGAGTCTCAACCGGCGCGCTGAATTTTTTGTCAGCGAACGTCCGTAGGCGCACTTCGTTCCTGTCCCCTTTTTTCCTTTCCCCATGCGCCTGTCCATTCAGAATATCAGTAAGGCCTTCGGCGGGCTGAATATTTTCAGCGATTTTTCCCTGGACATACCCTCCGGCCTGCATCTTTGCGTTTGCGGCCCTAACGGATGCGGCAAATCAACCTTGCTGCGTCTGCTGGCCGGCGCTGAAAGCCTGGATGCTGGCCGGATCGTTCTGCCCAAGGCTTGCCGCTTGGGTTATGTGGAGCAGGAATTGGCCGGGGATCTGCTGGATTTGTCCCTGCTCTCCTTTGTGTTGGAAGTGTTGCCGGATTGGGGAGTGTTCTGGGAGGCGTGGGCTGTGGCTGTCCGGGCTAAGGACGCGCCGGCCTTGGCCCGTCTGGGACTCCGCCAGAACGAGCTGGAATACCAATATGGTTACAACCCGGAACAGCGGGCTAGGGAAACCCTATCCGGCCTAGGGTTTACGGAAGATGAATTCAGCCTTCCCCTGCGGCATCTCTCCGGCGGCTGGCGCGAACGGGCCAAACTTGCCAGGGCGTTGACTGCCGGCGCGGATATCCTGCTTCTGGACGAGCCCACCAACCACCTGGACTTGGATGCAGTGGAATGGCTGGAAGACTTTATACAGAATTATCAGGGCGTCCTGGTCTTTGTGGCCCATGACCGCATTTTTATGGATAAGGTCGGCAGCCACCTCCTTTACTTGGGCGCGGGCAGGCCGATGTTCCGCAAAGGCAGCTTCAGCCATTTCATCGCCCTGCAGGAGGAATTTGAATCCCAGCGTGAACGGGAGGCCAACCGCCTGCATGATGAAATTGAAAGGAAAATGGATTTTGTGCGCCGCTTCAAAGCCAAGGCCACCAAGGCCCGTCAGGCGGCTTCCCGGCAAAAGATGGCCAAGCGCATGGAAAAAGAACTGGAAGGGCTGGCTCCCCCTCCCAAGCGGCGGGAACTGGATTTTAGCTGGCCGGAAGCCTCCCAGAGTGATCGCACCGTGCTCTCCGTGGCCGGTTTACGTTTTGTCTTCCCGGACGGGCGGCGGCTCTGGGACAGCCTGAACTTCAACCTGTACCGGGGGGAAAAGATCGCCCTAGTCGGTCCCAATGGTTGCGGCAAATCCACCCTGCTCAAACTCATGGTTTCCCGCCTGGACAAGGAAAGCGGCAGCCTGATCCTGGGCTCGGCCGTGCGCTTGGGATATTTCAGCCAGCACCAGTTGGACACCCTGCGTCCGTCCGGTTCGGTGCTTGGAGAAATCCGTCGCTTGTCCGACCCGCGCTCCAGCGAAGAAGAACTTATGAGCGTTCTGGGTCTTTTTCTCCTGGGTCGGAATTACTTTGAGCGCCAGGTGGGCTCCTTGTCCGGAGGAGAAAAAAGCCGTCTGCTCCTCTCCTGCCTGTTTCTGGCACGCTGCAATTTCCTTGTCCTGGACGAACCAACCAACCACCTGGATTTGGAAAGCCGTGAAGCCCTGGCGGAAGCCCTATCCGACTTCCAGGGGAGCCTTTTGTTGGTGGCTCATGACCGCTACCTATTGCAAAACGTGACCACCAAGGTTTGGGAATTGACGCCTGGCGGTCTGCTGGAACACCCGGAGGGCTACGCCGGATACAGCGCCGTGCGCAAGCAGTTGAAAACTCCGGTGGAGCGCCCCGTGCCGTCCAGGGAAGAACAAAAACGCCTGAAACGCGAACAAGCTGCCCGCCGCCAGCAGCTCGGCAGAGAATTGAAGCCCCTGCAACAAGCCTATGCCGCCGGGGAAAAAGAACTGGAAAGCGCTCTGGCCCGCCAGCAGGAAGTGGAACAGCTCCTGGCTAGGCCGGACATATATGCCGATTCCAGGCAGGCCACGGAATTGCTCAAAGAATTTCACCATCTGCGCGGTAGGGCCGACAATCTGTTGGAAGAACTGTACGGCCTGGAACAGCAACTGGTGGACATGAATTCCCGTGTGGCGCTTTGCGAAGAGACGGAGCCTCTCCGCTCCCCGACGGAATATTGAGATCTGAGGAGCTCATGCCGCTGGCGGGGCGGGCCTCAGATACTACATTTGCAGGCTGCCGCGGAAGGATTCCAGGCTGGCGATGCCCAGTTCATCCATGCGTGAGGCCAGTTCCGTGGGCAGGCGGAAGATCATGTCCGGCCCGGAAAAATTGGCGGTGCCTACCTGCACGGCCCAGGCTCCCACCAGGATGAATTCCAGGATATCCTCGGCGGTATTGATTCCACCTATGCCGATGACCGGGATGGATACCGCCCGGGCGACCTGCCAGACGCAACGCAGAGCTACCGGCTTGATGGCGGCCCCAGACAGGCCGCCGATACCCTTGCCCAGGAGCGGCTTGCGACTGCGCACATCCACGGCCATGGCCGACAGGGTGTTGACGCAGGAGATCATATCCGCGCCGCTGTCGGCGCAGGCCTTGGCAATTTCAGAGATATCAGTCACATTGGGGGTGAGCTTGACGATCACCGGCAGGGTGCCGGAGCGTTTCTTCACAGCCGCGGTCACCTGCCCAGCGCTTTGGGGGTCTTGACCGAAGAGAAGTCCGCCGGCCTCTACGTTGGGGCAGGAAATGTTCACTTCCAGGGCGGCCAGTTTGGTTTCCGCGCTCAGGATGCCGGCCAGTTCCGCGAATTCTTCCAGGTTATGGGCGTAAATATTGGCGATGACCTTTACGCCTTTGTCCGGCAGGCAGGGGAGGTATTCGCTGATGAAACGCTCCACCCCGCAGTTTTGCAAACCGATGGAATTGAGCAGGCCGCAGGGGGTTTCCGCCACCCGCGGCAGGGGATTGCCCGGCATGGGGCGCAGGGATATGCCCTTGGTAACAAAAGCCCCCAGTTTGGCTAAATCGCCGTAAGGCATGTATTCAACGCCGTAACCGAAGGTTCCGGAAGCGGCCAGCACGGGATTGCGCAGTCCCAGCAGCCCTCTGGCCCAAGGTATGGCTATTGCCAGTTTGTCAGGACCACTGTCCATGTATTTTTTCCCCCGGACCAGTTCAGTCCAAATCCACGGTATCCGCCCAGAATACCGGCCCGCATGTGCACACGGGCACAGGCAGTCCCTGCCGGAAGACCGGAGGAAGCGGGCGATCCGCGCTCCCGCCTTCCACAAATGGTTTGACCACGCAGGCTTGGCAGGCACCTATGCCACAGGCCATGCGGTTTTCCATGGAGATCTGGATAGAGGCTCCGTATTTTTTCCCCATATCGCGAACGGCCCGCAGAAAGGGCATGGGGCCGCAGGCCAGAATCAGCCCGTTCCGGCGGGCGTTATCCTGGATGCTTTCGTCCACGGCCTGCAAAAAAATCCGTAAATCCCCAGGTTTTTGCTCATGGTAATTTTTTAGCAGTCCCAAGCCGCGCAGGCGCTCAAAGGGGTAAGAATCCAGGGCCGGGCGGTGCCCGAAGAGCAAACTCAGATTCTGGGGTTTGGGGTGCCTGTGGGCATAACCCAGAAAGGGGGCGAGCCCCATGCCCCCGGCCAGCATCAGCGTGGGGCGGTCAGCCTCCATGGCGAAAAAGTTGCCCAGCGGTCCCAGCACCCGCACTGTATCCCCGGCCCGCAGCGTGCCCAATCTGGCCGTGCCTTTGCCCATGACCTGGAAAAACAGGCCGAGCTCTTCCTTATTTACCTCACAGATGGAAAAGGGGCGGGGCAGGGGCAGGTCGCTTTCCCAGGCAACGGGCCTGACCATGACAAATTGTCCGGGACGCCATTCCTCTGCGGTCCATCCGGGGGCGTTCAGCCGCAGGAGAAAAAATTTGGAGGCTTGTCTATCGCCCAAAGGGGCGGCTTTCAGCACGGAACAGTCAGTGATGGTCAACATTCGCGCTTCGTCAATTTTTCAGCATTTCACACATCTCGCTGAGGCGTTCCAGCATGGAGTCGGCCACCAGGGTCAGGTTCGTGCCTTTGAGTCCTAGGCTGTTCCAGACTACCGGATCAATGGTGGGGATAACGCAGTCTTCGTTGTCGTCGGCCGTAGCTCTGGCCACCACATCGGCTAGGTGCACCACCGCCGCCTCGGGTTGGCGAACCGGGTCTTCCACCTGGTGGTGGTGGAGTATGGCCATGATCAGTTTCAAGGGCATGTTCCAGCGGTGCATGAGCATGCCGCCGAGGCGGGCATGGTTGAATCCCATGAGTTCCTGTTCCGCCTGGTAACGGGGCTTGGTGGAGTTGCTGACGGCCTGGCTCAAGGCGATAAAGGTTTTGGGAGCGGCGTAGGCCAGGGCCAGCAGACCACAGTCGTGCAATAATCCGGCTACGAAAAGACGTTCCGGCTCATCACGCTTGAGCAGTTTCCAAAGGTTTTGGGCGGCCAGGGCCGTCCCGACGCTATGCCGCCAGAAGATGTCCAGGTTAATGGTTTTGGGCGGGATTTGGTTGGTCAGGGAGTGGATCATGCTGCCCATGGCCATGGTTTTGAACTGTTCAATACCCAGAAGGGTGATGGCTCTAGTGACCGTATCCACTTTATTGGAAAAGCCGAAGAAGGGGCTGTTGACCAATTTGAGCAGCCAGGCGGTCAGGCTGGGATCTTTGCTTACCACGGCGCCCACGTCCGAGGCTGAAACAAAGCGCTTGGAGGTGACTTCCTGTAATTCTCCAAGTACTGCGGGTAAGGGCGGCATGTGCACTTCCATCTGCACAATGTTGATGGGGTCCAGGGGAATGATGTTTTCCGGGATATCGGATTGGCCGGGCTTGCGCGTAGTGGAACCGTCGGAGGGAAGTCTTTCCAGCGCATAATTGAACAGGGCCGCGGTGCCGGGGTTGTTCAAATCAGTGTTCGCGAAGCGCTTGCGCAGGGCCTCCAGGTCTTTGGCATCGGGCAGTCCGGGTTTGCTATCGGGTGCGCTCATCATATATAAACTGGCTGAAATTTTTTACAGTATATAGAAATGGTGTTGAAAATCCAACAGATTTTTACCGGCCTGGCCCCGGACATCCATTTGTTTTTGGGGCAGCCGCCCCAATTCCCGCTTGGGGGCGTAGCCCCCAAGCACCATTAATCATCAGGTTTCCAAAGGGCCGCGCTCCGTTTCTCCATTGTTCTTGCCAAGCCTCTCGGCTTTTGTTAAGCACACAAGGTCCGCCCGGACGGCCCCGCCCCGGCGGGGGCTGGAACTTTGGAGAGGTGACCGAGCTGGCCGAAGGTGCACGACTGGAAATCGTGTGTACTCAAAAGGTACCGGGAGTTCGAATCTCCCCCTCTCCGCCAGAAGATTATCCAGCCCGATTCGATACAGTCAAATAAGCATTGATAATAAAGAATTTTTGCTTAATCGGCTGTCCGAGTCGGGCTGATTTTATCCATAGACACCTCGCCTTTTCGGGGGTATTCATGGGGGTATAAATCCCAAGCGGGAGGTGATACCCCCATGCCCCTGACCGATACCGCCATACGCGCCGCAAAACCCACGGCTACACCGCAAAAGCTCTTTGACGGCAACGGCCTGTTCCTTTTCATCGCTCCAAGCGGGGCCAAAAGCTGGCGCTTGAAATACCGCTTCCAGGGGCGGGAAAAATTGCTGACCCTTGGCACATACCCCCTGCTTTCCCTGAAGGAAGCAAGAGAATCCTGCACTGACGCGAAAAAAATGCTCAGTGGGGGTATCGACCCGTCAGCGGAAAAAAAGATCAGGGCAAGAAGCGCCCAAATTACTTTTGGAGCCGTGGCGCGGGAATGGCATGAAAACCAGAAACCCGTCTGGACGGACGGGTACGCCAGGGATGTTCTGGAACGCATCGATAAAAATATTTTTCCCTATCTGGAAACGCGGCCCATCGGCGAAATCACCCCGCCGGAACTCCTGGCCGTTTTGCGAAAAATCGAAGTACGCGGAGCCGTTGACCAAGCCCACCGGGTAAGAAGCATCTGTTCTCTTGTTTTTCGTTATGCCATCGCCACAGGACGGGCCGAGCGCGACACCGCCGCCGATTTGCGCGGGGCGCTGAAAACCAGATCACATACACCCCGCGCCGCCCTCACCAAGCCGGATGATATTGGCGGGCTTTTACGCGCCATTGACGATTTTCAGGGAACCTTTGTGGTCAAATGCGGCTTGCAACTTTTGGCCCTGACCTTTTTGCGGCCCGGTGAAATCCGCTTGGGTGAATGGGGAGAAGTGGATTTTACGGAAAAACTTTGGCGTATCCCGGCCAAGCGTATGAAAATGCGCCTGGATTTGCTTGTGCCTCTCAGCCGTCAGGCTCTCGATATTCTGCACAACCTCCATGAAGCTACAGGAGATGGACGATTGATGTTCCCTGGCTTGCGCTCCCCTGAAAAGGCTATCAGCGATGCGGCCTTTATCGCGGCCTTGCGCCGCATGGGCTACCCAAAAGAGGAAATGTGCGCCCACGGCTTCCGGGCTATGGCCTCTACCTTGCTCAATGAACAGGGTTATTCCCCGGACGTGATAGAACGCCAACTTGCCCATGTGCCGAAAAACAAAATCCGCGCGGCTTACAATCGAGCCGAATACCTGCCGGAACGCCGGAAGATGATGGATGAGTGGGCCGAGTATCTTGATGACTTACGGGACAAGGCAACATAACCCGTTCCGTCCATCGCGCCCGCAGTTTTGCCGGGAGCGGCGAGAAGCGTCAAGGGTAAAGCCCTCCGGGCCGCTCCGCGCCCTTGACCCTTCCGCCCTTTCTCCCGGCCTTTTCTTGTTGCGGGCGATGACGGAGATGCCTCCGGCGGGGGCTTCAACAGAGATAGCGTATAGAGGATTCATATTCATTCTTCCGGATACGAAAAAAGGCATGTGGACAAACTGAAGAATCTTTGATATAGTGTTTTCGCACATCAGAAGAGAGCCTTTGCGCTCCTGTGCTGTGAGCAGGCCACGCGCCTCTTTGTACTATACAGTCCAAAGAGGCGCATTTTTGTTTCAGGACATACAGCAATGAATAATAGAAAAAGTATATTTCATTGTTTTGTTTTGTCCAGGGCAATTTCACACAAGGAGTATTCGGTCATGAACGCATTTATTCCATCCGCCG
>Ga0082212_10003127_pt1 | contig 23640 bp, 17 predicted proteins | sample TergutNt197P3_FD_71548 | JGI IMG/M metagenome (GOLD analysis project Ga0082212, IMG submission 71548) | Neocapritermes taracua P3 segment gut microbial communities from Petit-Saut dam, French Guiana - Nt197 P3 | ecosystem: Host-associated > Arthropoda: Insects > Digestive system > Gut ... | reverse complement strand
CACAACAACAAGGATTCCTGCGAATAGTCATCCTCTAAGGTCTCAAACCTTAGAACCCCCACAAACACAACATCTGACTAGCGAGAACACCCCAAACCAGACACACATTTTGTCCTATACCCCGGATTATCGGCCGTTGAGAAGGCGGTTGACACGGTAGTGACAGAAGATAGTAGCCAGGATGATCCACCCGATGAGGCAAGCCACAACAAGCCAGATTGCCCATTCACCACCATGACCCTGGTGGATGTGCACCCCAAGAAGATCCTCAAGTTCGTGTTGGCGCTGAGCAGCTGAATTCAACCCAGGTCTCAACAGTGGTTCGCGAATGAGTGCCATGATCTGTGCAAAAGGAAGAAAGCCAACCACCTGGGTCATTCCAACACGCAAATTCACAGTGAAAGCAAAAGAAAGCACACCCGAGGTCGTACCCATGAGGAAGGTGTACGCTCCAAAGGCGCCATGGGAATGAGTGAGAGTCACTGCTCCAGCGTGGAGGGCAGCAAAGAAGAGGGTCCCAAGCAGGATTCCTCCCAGAACCCCCAACCATGATGACACAGGAATAATGGGTTGACCGAAAGCCAAGGCCCACACTTGTCCAAACACCACAACACACACTGAAGCTATGACACCAACAAGAGTCGCTGCCAGGATATATCCCCAAATGATCTGCCAAGCTTTCGCACCGGTTGACAGATGGAGTCCGAGTTTTCCTGAATGGGTGTCCGTCAGAAAACCCACCATGACAGCTGCAGTGGTCACAAAAGCAGTCAACACGATCACACTGGAGAAATACCAAGCATCAGTCAAGGTGGAGGCATCAGCATCGGTACGCAGCGACTCAATGACAGCAAAAGTCTGCGGTTTGAAAAACCCGTACTGGAACACCCACAGGAGTACGGGAGTAAAAATAGTGACGAGGAACAGAGTCCTGGCGTGGTAGAAAATCCGAAGGCTACGCATGAACATGGTTCCCAGGGCGCTGAGAGAATCAGTTGGGGTACTCATCATGTTCCTCTGGGTCTAGAAGGCGACGCCGCGCCCCCTGTAAACGTCTCTCGACGGCCTGGTGAATGCGCTCTTGGCGACGCTGCTCCTCAGTGAAAACCCCCTCTGGTTCTTCAGGCCATGAATCGTCGTCGGATTCCCGGCTCCAATCAAATTTCCCGGTAGGAAACTTCTCCTCGAAAGACATCGCTGCGGCGTAGTCATCCTCGTGGGTGTCGAGGAGGCGAGAGACTTCGCGGTGATGGTCGAGAGGGTCTTGAGAATCCTGCGGTGTTTCGTCACGGTAATGGAGCTCCACCAGTTGAGAGAATTCATCATCAGAGTCAAACAGGGTCTTTCTTCGCTCAGGAGTTTTACTCGATAGGGAAGAATCCTTCGTGGATCGAAGATCACCTGAGAGTCGAGACCCCGTCGATGGGCGAGTACGCGGGGAGGAGGCCGCAGTATTATCCGCCCCACCTAGGGGAGGGAAACCTGCCAGTACATCGGTGATGAAGGGTTCTCTGGTGGGTTTGTCGAGGACTTGTCTTTTCTCTGGTCTGTCAGACAGCTGGACCTCTGGTTGCGCATCTGGTTCTTCTTGTGCTGCTTCTTCTTGCTGATCGAGGGAAACATCGTCCTCCACAGGGTCATCTACTTCAAGGGCATCTACTTCAGGGTCATCCAAACTGGGCTCATCCAGTAGCTGTGGTTTTTCTTGGGTGTGGTGGGGGTCAGCCACATCCGTGAGTGCAAGAAGTTCCGCGGTGTCCTCTTCTTTCGGCTCAGCAGGCTGGGAACTGGTGGGTTTGGTCAGGCCCTCAAGGTTAAGGGTCAGCCCCTTCGACTTTTTGGAACTTGCTGTCGGGGACGTGGCTCGCAGAACCTCGGGTAATCCAATGTCCATGTTGTCGGTGGAGGACAAGGTCGTGGATTGTTTCGCTGTGGGCGCAGGAGTATCAGTGGACTCACTGCTGTCTTGTTCGGGTTGCTGGGCTTCCTGGGGCTCAGGTGGGGTGGGTTCACTGACACTATCGTCGTGTGTTTCTTTCGTTGAAGCGACTTCTTCTTCCTCGGGTACGACTTCGGGTGTTGCCCTGTTTCGTGCTGCCGCCAGTGAGGCTGCCAAGACCGGTGGGAGGCGAGGGGGTTCTGCTGGTGTGGTTGGCTCTTCATTGGTGGTCGGTGGATCAGGCTTCTCTTGGGCCCCGGAAGCCAGTGAGGTGCTCAACACTCGCGGGAGACGCTCAGGCAAAACCTTGGGCCCGCTGACCTGAGGTGAGGGGGTTGGTGCAGGGTGAAAAGTGGTGCGCTGATTGACGGTGGGCCGAGACACAGGCGGAAGGTTTGTCGCACGCGGAACCAGTGGCGTACCCATCGAAGACAGGGGCTGATAGAGGTCGCCCAACCCCTCCCACACCTCCAAGGTGTCATCCTCCCAGAGCCCCAGAATCTCATCGAGGGGTTCAAGAATCTCCTGGGTTGATTCAACATCCTCTCTGACCAAAGACGCGCGATGAGGTTTGAGAATCCCGATCCCCACATCATCATTGTCGTCATCGAGTTCTTCATCGTCATTCCACCACGAGGACACAACATCCTGGTGGGGGGGCTGACCGGATTCTTCCACAGAAAAACGATCAGCCATCATCACGGGAAGTTCGTTGGCATATCTGCCTTTGAGCTCTGAGGTCATGGATTTATAACTCAGCACTTGGAGAAGGTCATTGAGCGACACTTGGCCAAATTTGTCCATCAAACTGGTGACCTTACCGCGCGCGACGATCAGTCCTTCTTCCATGATGGCAACAGTGTGGGCTCGCCCAGCGATCGAGGTTGATGCTGTGGATAACAACACCGATGTCCCCTTGCGTAATTCATGGATGATCGTACGCCAGATAAGCTCGGCACTGCGCGGGTCGATTCCGGCCGTGGGTTCATCCAGAACCAGGAAACTGGGGCGATGAACTAGTGCGCGGGCTAGGTTTGCTCGGCGGCGTAGGCCAACTGAGAGGTTGCCTACTGGAGTGTTGAGATAGTCGCCGAGACCGAGGCGGGTGCAAATATCCTCCATGGCGCCACGTCGATCACCTTTGACTCGTCGAAGTCGCGCCGAGAAGAGGAGATTCCTCGACAGGGTCAATGAATCATCAAAGAGGCCTGTTTTCAGTACGGCACCAATTCCTGAACGCTGATCCCACCGGGAGAGGTCTCGCCCATTGATTTCGATGCTGCCAGAATCAGGGTTGGCCACACCGGCCAAGCAGGCCATCAGTAGGGCTTTGCCTGGGGTGTCTGATCCGAGTAGTACGCAGAATTCACTCTCGCGGAGGGTGAGATTTGCGCCACGCAACGTCTGCACACCACGATGGGTTTTGCGCACGTTCTTCACAACGATGGCCACTGAATCTCCCCAGTTTCTTCTCATCGACGGATCTGCACCTTGGAGGTTCATGGACAGCAGTCCGCCATTGATCAGAATTATCTCACAGGCGTACCACCGCGATGAACCTTCTCTCCTGCCATGTGAGACATGAAAGTACTCTCCTCTTGACAGTATATCGCGTGTCATAGTACTCTACTGGACATGGATACAGCGAACATGATCATGGCCGATCCCCTGATCTCCCCGGATCTTCTGCGCGGGAACACCGACACCATGATTCTCGCCATCCTCCTCGATTCTGACCACTATGGGTACGAAATTGTCAAAATGCTCAGGGAGAAATCACATGGCGCCCTGGAACTCAAGGAAGCCACCCTCTATTCCAGTCTGCGACGCCTCGAAACAGACGGCGACATCCAGTGGTACTGGGGAGACGAAACCCAAGGCGGACGACGAAAGTACTACCAGATCACTGACCAGGGTCGCCAGACCCACTCCACCAACAAGACCAACTGGGAATACACCAAGAAGATTGTTGATCTTCTCATCTAGGACCCACCAAAGAAAGAAACAACCATGGATGCCGACGTTTTCAAGCGCATAGACGACTACCTCGATGAGGTCTTCTCCCAGCATGAGGATTCCCCCACTGTGGCCGAGCTTCGCATCGAAGTACGCCACGACCTTCTCGAACGCCTCGGCGATCTCATCGAGCAGGGCATCGCAGAAGAAGTAGCCTACGCCCAAGTGATCTCCATGGTCGGTGACCTCGAACCCACCATTGAAGAGTTCGCCGAAAAAGACCGTCTCTATGAAGAAGGTGGAACCCAACTAGATCCAGGACAAGAAGAATTTCAGGCTCCCAGCTTTGGTGGTTTCACTGGAAGCACCCCTGGTGAAACCTATAGCGAGCACAAAGACCAAGCCTCCGCAACCTCCGGCGACTGGGGATCCCTCGGTGATGCCTTCGCGGAGGGTCTCGATTCGGTGATCTCACAGGTATCAACTGCTATCACTAAGGTGGAGGAGGCGCTCAGTGACACAGGATTCGCTGGCATCTTCATTGGTGGGGACACCTTCAAAGATCGCACCACCGACTGGCAGAAACGCTGGGAGGCGGCCAAGACGGGCCAGACTTTTGCGGCATCCACTATTCGAGGTGGTGACTTCAAGGGAAAGGACCTTCAGGGCTCCACCTTTGTCGCCACCACCCTCATTGATGCTGATTTCTCTGGCACCGACCTGTCGAGTAGCTCCTTCAAAGCCTCCGATATGCGCGGGGCGAAATTCAATCGATCGAATCTCAGTGGGGCTAATTTGGCCACCTGTTCAATCCGCAACTCCGAGTTCCACCACACGAACCTCACCCAGGCAGTGTTGTCCTATTCCGATACGCGCAAATCGCATTTTGTCGCTGCCACAATGACCGGTCTGCGTGCGCGCTACGCCGACTTCCGGGGTGTTCATTTCTCCGATTGTTTGATGGATCGCGCCGATTTCACTGGAACAGATCTGCGCAAGTCAAGTTTCGATGGGCTGATGCTCAACGGAGTTAACTTCTCGATGGCAAACCTCAGTGAAGCCAGCTTCCGAGGAACAACCCTGCGCGAGGTTAGTTTCCACCATGTCCCTCGGAAAGTCATCTCGGCTATCATTTTCTCCGACACCACCATGGACCAAGCCAGTTACGACTCACTGCGCGCCAGTGGGGCGACCCCCACCGGCATCACCGTGACCGAGGTCTGACGTGGGCCCTCTTTTTGCGGAATTTCACTGCTGCTAGAAGGAAGAACAAGGCGATGAATGACCACAAGACAATGAGGTTGAATCGGATGTCCCCCAGGGAGGCTCCCCTCAACATGACTGCCCTCAAGGCATCAACACCGTAGGTCAAAGGCAGGCATTGACTGAGAATCTGCAACCACCGCGGGGAACTCGACAAGCCAAATATCCCTGACAGCAAAATCTGTGGCACCACGAAGAGCAACATGAGCTGGATCACCTGGAAGGCGTTACTCGCCAACCCGGAAATCAGCAACCCAAGTGTGACAGAAACCAAAGCCAGTGAGACCGCCGTGAACACCACCAGCCCTATGGCTCCTTCATTAGGGAAACCAATAAAGGTGATGGCAACCCACAAGATGATGGAGGACTGCAGGAGAGCAAGGAAACCAAAACCCAGAGTGTAGCCACCCAGGATCTGTGCTGGTTTGACCGGTGTTGTGAGGAAGCGCGTCATTGTTCCCGCTCCACGCTCGTTGACCAGGCTCATCCCGCTGGTCAAGAAAACAAAGACAAACAAGAAGACACCAATGAACACTGGGCCATAGAAATCAAACATCTTCCAGGAGTCATTCCCGTGAAGGAAACTCATATCCACCTCTTGGATGGGCATGAACTCGGTGATATCGAAGGTGAACATCTCGGACAGATCCGCATCTAGTGGCGTACTGTCCTCCAAGAATTGCGACAATTCTGCGGGAAGCTGGGCCCTTGCTGGTTCAGGAAGGGTGAGGAGAACCGATTCGAGGGTGCCTTTCATCTCTTCCTGGCGGGTCTTCCATTCGGCTTGTTTCTCCGCCAACTCTGCTTTCTTCTGATCAACCTGCTGGCTTAAATCATCGGCTGCTTGTTGACGGGAGTCGCTCAAAGCCGAAGAGATCGCACTCATGACCGCCGCTGTTTTAGTGGAATCTGTTCCTTCCACCCAGACATCGAGGGTTGTGTCATCTTTCATCGACAGTACGCCGTCAGCTTGGTTGGTTCGCAGGAGTTCCTCCGCTTCGGTCTTGTTGGTCACCGTGACACTAGCGGTTTGATCTTCCAAGGCGGTGAGGAAATCCTGGGGAAGGTCCACAGCCACCAGGCGTGGCGAATAGGCCCCAGCTCCCAGGAGAACAGAGAGCAACCACAAGACAATCAGTGGGGCAACAAAGAGCAGGGCTAGTGTTCTCTTGTCGCGGGCAAACTGCAGAAGTATTCTTCGAGCGATAGCAAGGGTGATCATTTCTTGTCCTGACTCTTCTGCTGGGCAGCCCCCAGTTTGAGGAAGGCTTGTTCAAGGTCTGTGGATCGGGTGCGTCGCAGCAGTTCATCAGGGGAGTCCTGGGCGATAATCTTGCCCTGACGTAGCATCACCACAGTGTCACAGCGTGCAGCCTCATCCATGATGTGGGTGGTGACCAGTATTGTCCTACCCATCTCGGACAACTGGCGGAAACCATTCCAGATGTGGGCACGATGTTCCGGGTCCAAACCAACAGTGGGCTCATCAAGAACAAGCAACCGTGGTGAATGCAACAAGGCGATGGCCAGTGAGAGTCGACGTTTCATGCCCCCCGAATACTGCGACACCATCTTTTTTCTGTGTGAGGACAACCGAGTGAATTCGAGAACCTCCTCTATTGCTTCAGTGAGGTCCGTGCCAGTCATGCCATAGAGGTTCCCGAAGAATCTCAAGTTATCTTGTGCAGTGATGTCCTGATAGAGGGCCTCATCTTGGGGCATGAAACCAATCCTCTTGCGTGCCCGCGGATAGGGAGCCAATTCGCCCAGGACACTCACCCGACCTGAACTGGGAAGCAAAATACCCATCACCAGGTTGACGAGTGTGGTTTTCCCACAACCCGAGGGACCCAGCAGGCAGACGATACGCCCAAAAGGAACGGAGAAACTCACATTGTCGAGCACCACGTGTCGATGATCCCCTGCTGGTGTTTTTCGACCGAAGTGATGGCTCACGTCCACCAAGTCAATAGCTGATGTTCTTTGACCCATCGAACACCTCTTTCCCAGTTCGCACGGGTGGATTCTCCACCCGTACATGAACATCCCCCAGTCTAGACCCTCCCCCATGAGGGGACAGGCACCAAGTCACGCCACAGATGCCCACCATGGGAATCGGTTGACGTTGCGTGACTACTCCATAAGGGGGACTGCGACCGTCGTCTCCCTGCGCGAAGTCGCAGGGTCCAGACTACCCAGTGGTGTAACTGTGGAGTCTGGATTCCGCGACTTCGCACGGAATGACGGGACATGAGCCAACCCGGGGGTCAGTGGCTACCGTCCCCACTGACCTGCCAGTCGCGGAGCCTGTGTTCCTCACTTCGTTCGTCAACCACTTCCTTGACCTCGGCATGGACGCAAGCGCCCATGCCCTCGGTCTGCGTCGTGGTGCTGCGGAGCGCGCCAGCGCGACTCGCAGTGCTGCGCAGAATGACGGGGTCGGGTGACGCACCGCAGACAGTGGTTGGTGTTCTCTGCGGTGGCCGTTGGGGGAGTCGGCGGGCGAACCCAGGCCCCGGTAAGATGGGACGGTGAACAGGACCCGCCTTGGCGTACGCCACCTTGTTGGGGTGTGCCTTGCCTTGGTGGGGGTACTAGTCATGACAGTGCCCGCGGCCATCGTCGTTCCACCAGCACATGGGGTTCAGTTTGAGGCCTCAGCTACTTTGACCGATGTGCGAGTGACCTCCACAGGCATCACTCTCGTGGGAACAACCACCAACACGGGGACTGATCCTCTCTACCGTTCACAGGTCGTATTGTGGATCGACACTGATCCGCTCACCACCCCATCACAGCTCGCCTTGGCTCTAGCCTCCGACCCTGAACTCGACACTGGAAACCGCATCCTGTCACCCTCGGCCATGGTTGAGCTCACGACCTCCGACGCCACCTTTGCCGCCGGTGCTACCTCCGGCTTCACGGTTTCGGCAACCTGGAAGGAGCTAGGAATCACTCAGGATGCGACCTACCTCGCTGGTGTGCACATCCGAGGCTCAGAAGCCCGCAACGGATCACCAGTCACCATCGGACGTGGGCGTACCCTCGTGACACACACCACCACACCACAGGTTTCCCAGGCATTGGTTGTCCTGTTCACCAGCCCGCCCTCCCTGCTCAATGAGTCTGTGTTCACTGATGATCATCTCGCCGAAGAACTCGCTGGTCGCCTCGCGACACTACTGACTCTTGCCGAAAAGAAGAATGCCACATGGGTCATTGATCCTCGACTGTTGCTGGAAATCACGATCATGGCACAGGGATACTCTGTGTGGGATGGAACCACCACAATCGAAGGGGAAGGATCCCCCCTCGCCCAAGAATGGCTCGACAGATTCAACAACCTCAGTGAGGATCTCGGTTGCCGACTGCCCTGGTCCGATCCTGATCTGTCTCTCGGGTTCACCAGTGGAACAGACGTTGTGACACCAACCCTCTCAGCTGAACAAGCCAATCCCCATCTTGAGGATCTTCCTTTGCTGATTCGCCCAAGAAACGGTCAGATCAGCGACGATTTCCTACAGTACGTCACCGACCTTCACCCCGACTATGTTCTCGGGTCAACACCCACCTCGATGGTGTGGGAATCGGGTGTCCTGCTCGACACTATGATCAACCCTTTCCCACCAGGTCCAGGCCCTGGTCCCGCTGACACTCGTACCCAAAGAATACAGCGAGCCACTGCTGAATCGGCTGTCTCACCCACACCACTGATTCGGGTCATCCAAACTGCTGAGGAAGCAGCCATGACCCTGCCGAGCTGGGTGACCACCGTGCCGCTGTCTTCGCTGACCACCCAAGAACCATGGTCACCTCACCGCCTCACTGGGGATGTTGAGGGCACACTGAGCAAAGAGATACTCGCCTCACTGGCCACCGCACAAGCCACAGTCAACAGGTACGCTGACCTCATTGGGGACGATGAGGCTGCCCAGGTGCTTACCACTGTCCCTATCGCCTCGATCATCTCCCAATCCTGGCCAGGTGATGAACCGGCTGCCCATTACGCCCAAGCTGTGGACACCTGGTTGCGCGAAATCATGAGTTTGGTGACCATCTCAGCCCCCTCCCAGGTTTCACTGACCTCGCGAACATCGATCATTCCGGTGACGATTGCCAACGGTTTGAGTGTTCCTGTTTCTATTCGTGTTTCCGCGCGAGTGGTAGCCGTACCCACCTCACCTGCTTTGGTGTCGGTGATCCCTAGTGAGGTGATCCAGGTGGGCCCAGGTGATCGTCTGTCGATCCACCTGTCGTCACGGATCCTGCGTGAAGGTGAAGTGGATGCTGTGTTGAATCTGACCTCACCATCGGGGACCCCCTTGGAATCGGAGGCGACAGTACGCATCTCGGCGCGCGCCTCAGCGTGGATGGGCTGGTTGGTGATGGGTAGCGCCTTTATTCTTTTTGTTGCAGGAACCTTCCTGAGGGTACGCACAGCCAAGAAAGCCCGCCAGGAGGAGGAAACCAGTGAATGACTCACCTGATCAAGACCGACTTGATCCTCCCCCACCACCGATGATGGACAAACCGAAACTATTGTCCTCCACGATGCTCATGGCCTCCGGAACCCTGGTGTCACGAATCCTCGGGATGGTTCGTGTCTTGCTCGTTGGCCATCTGCTCGTCTCACAGACCATTCAGGCCGACATCTTTTCGATTGCCACGACTATACCCAATCAGATGTATCTGCTTTTCGCTGGGGGAATCCTCACAGCGATTCTTGTTCCGCAACTGATGAGAGCCATCACCCATGACGCTGACGGAGGCCAAGCGTTCACCGATCGTATCGTCACCCTCTTTTTAATGCTCATCGGTGGTTTGACCATACTGCTGCTTGTTGCCCATCGCTACGTGGTGGCTCTGGTGACGCAACCAGCCTGGCGCGCACCTGGCATGGCCGCGCAATACCAATCATTGATCACCTTGACCTGCTTGGTTTTGCCCCAGGTTTTCTTTTTCGGGGCGTTCTTCCTCGGTGGGCAGATCCTTAACTCTCGTGGTTCATTCGGGCCTTTCATGTGGGCGCCAGCGGTCAACAATGTCATCCAGGTAGCCATGTTGGGAACCTACGCAGTGATCTGGGGATTCCACAACGATACGAGTTTGCCGTTCACCACTCACCAGGTTCTTCTGCTGGGCCTGGGGTCGGTCCTGGGGATTGCCTGCCAGGCAGCGGTTCTGATTCCTTTCCTGAAAAAGGTTGGTTTCCGTTACCGGCCACGCTTCGATTTTCTCCACACCGGTTTGGGGGCCACTGCTCGCCTGGCTACCTGGGCTCTAGCGATGGTGGTTATCACCCAAATCAACTATGTCATCGTGACTCGGATGGCTGGGGTTGCCACCCTTGCTGGGCAGGGTGCCGGCAGTTATGTGCTGGGGTCGTCGATGCTCATCTGGTTTCTCCCCCACTCTTTACTGACAGTTTCCTTGGGTACGGCCCTGCTTCCCTCCCTATCGCAACTGGCCGCACGCCAGCAGTGGGGAGAGTTCTCTGAACAGTTCCACAGCTCGCTTCGAATCATTTTTACTGCAATCATTCCTCTGGCTTTCCTGTTGATGGCGCTGGCTCTTCCCATCGGAATTCTGGCTTTCGGGGCGTACCGTGGTGGAATTCACATTGGGTGGACGTTGATGGTTCTCTCGCTCGGGCTCATCCCCGTCACATCGAGATTCCTCATTCAACGTGGCTACCACTCCATGTCGAATACCCGTACCCCGTTCTTTATTGAACTGGTTTTCGTGGCTCTCACTTCGGCTTTCGCTATCTTCGTGGTTGTTGTTGTCGATGTTCACCCCATGTGGGTCGCGCCATGTATCGCCGCAGGGTACATCCTTGGTTACACTGCCTCAGCAATCCAAGGATGGTTCCTTTTCCGCCACGCTATACCCGACTATCGGGGTTATTCCATCATGGGGCACATCGCGCGTCTGGTCACGATTTCTATTCCGGGCGCCCTGATCGCAGGCTGGGTTATGTGGGGAACAATCAAACCCATCATCCAACTCAGCATCCTGCGCCGCAGCGGAGCTATCGAAGAAATTCCTTCACGAGGTACGGTATTCATCGGCTTGGTGATCGCACTCATCCTCGGTGGTGGTGTTTACTTGGTTTTAGCGAAACTACTCAAGATCCCTGAAATCGATGAGTTGACGAGTTTGATCAGCAAGAAACTGCGGAAGGAGCCCACAGGTGGAGCCTGATAACAACCTCACAGATGGATACCCTGTGGATCTTCCCCATCCAGGCACAGACCCGGAGGATCGAGCTCCACGGCACCTGGTCGTCCCCAAGTCTCCACCAACTCCCCCACAGACCCCACAACCCCCGACTCCAGTTGATCCGCCAATACCCCCGCCAGTGGTTGACGCCCCCACCGCCAGTGAACCGTCCACCCAGCTCTACGAGTTTGGCTCCCAAGAATCCCAACCCATACTGACAGGACTAGCGCCACTGGTGCCCGGAGCGATCATCCTCAAGCGCTACCGGCTCCAAGAGCTCGTGGCGAAAACAGGTTCAGCCACCCGTTGGACCGCAATCGATGAGACCCTCACCCGCCCAGTATTCGTTGTGGCGTTGCCCATCGACAACTCAACCAACAACTACCTTGAATCTGGGCGACTGGCCTCAGCAGTGATGGACTCCCATTTTCTGCGGATCTTGGATGTGGACAAGGACGCTGATGGGGGTTTTGTTGTCTGCGAGAGGGTGGATGGTTTCACCCTCAGCGAGATTCTCGCATCGGGGCCACTGAGTGGTGAGCAGGCCGCTTGGGTGGTACGCGAGGTGGCAACTGGGTTGGCTGCTGCTCACGAGGTTCAGCAATACCACTGTCGCATCGACCCCACCAAGGTCTATCTCACCACGGGGGGTCATGTAAAAATCTCGGGACTCGGTGTTGACCTGGCTCTCACCCCACGACAATCAGACCGCAAACTGTCGCGTACCCACATGGAATCCATGGACGTGGTCGGTTGCGGAGGACTCCTGTATGCCTGCCTGACCGCCACCTGGCCTGGTAGTGCCGAGGTGGGGTTACCTCCAGCCCCACGCAACGACACCGGGTTATCACTGCCCGGCCAGGTCCGCCCCGGCACGCCGGTGGCACTCGACCGGTTGACCGCACAGATTCTTTCACTCAAAGACCCCGACCATCCCACCACCACCCAAGGCGTTGTCCAAAGATTAACCACCGTACTCGGGACCAAAGACCCGACCAGCACACTGATTGATCGGATCACCCAAGCAGCTCCCGTACACCCACGCGAAGTCACAGCCCAAGAAGGACCTGCAGTCAAACCCCGTATTCTTGGGGTTGACCCAGAACCCACCCCCGCGCCACCTGCTCCACCGGAGGATTCCAGGCGGTGGGCATCCGAAGAATCAGTGACGATGGCCATTGATCCATCAGAGCGTGAAACCGAGGAAACCCCAGAAGTTGGTCTTCCAGACACCACCAGCGATAAACCCCGCGCTACACCACTGCGTGCGCCCATCCCACCGGACAAAGCCCGCACCTGGTCACGGGTCTTCGTGATCCTCGTGAGCCTCATTGTCCTAGGTCTCATCAGTTCCCTGGTGGTTGGGCTCTACCACGCGGCGCGAGACCCCAAGCCAGCCGCATCGCCCACCGTGAGTGATCTCACCACCTACGAGATTGTTGGAGCGGTCGATTTTGACCCCAAAGAAGACGGTGGAAACGGGTGGGAGCACCCCGATGAAGCACCGTACGCCTTCGATAAGGATCCCACCACCAAATGGACTACCGAGACCTATGATCAACAAGAACTGAACTACTCCGGGAACTACATCCCTGAAAAGAAACCCGGTGTGGGACTAGTATTCGACCTCGGTGAACCAGTCGAGGTTTCCCAAGTGACGATCACTATTGATCTGCGCCCCATCACTGTGGTGGTCTATATTCCCGAGGGCGATGCTTCCACGGTGAGTGAACCCAACATGAACTCCATCCTGCATTGGACTCCCGTTGCAACCACTGAACTCACTGAGGAAGTGACCAGCATCGACATCGACCCGGTCACCACCCGCTACGTGATCGTCTACATCACCCAACTCGTCACAGTCGGTGAAGGTCGCACCCAAGCAGACCTCGTAGACGTCACCTTCGCAGGGTGACGATAGTGAGGTTGCCGGGCTAACTGTGTGACAGGGGGACGGGGCGTTTGACACACTCCAAGGGGACGGGGCGTTTGACACACTCCAAGGGGACGGGGCGTTTGACACACTCCACACTCCAAGGGTGCACACATCCGATCCGTCATTCTGCGCGTAGTCGCAGAATCCAGAATCCACAGTCAAACGACTGGGTAGTCTGGACCCTGCGAGTCGCTCCGCTGACGTTGTGCGCGTAGTCGCAGAATCCAGAATCCACAGTCAAACGACTAGGTAGTCTGGACCCTGCGAGTCGCTCCGCTGACGTTGTGCGCGTAGTCGCAGAATCCAGAATCCACAGTCAAACGACTGGGTAGTCTGGACCCTGCGACTTCGCGCAGGGAGACGGGCTTAAGAGCGCAGGGAGACGGGCTTAAGAGCGCAGGGAGACGAGCTTCGCTCCCCAGGGTGGCGACAGTGGACGCACCCCCGTCTTTCTGCGCGAAGTCGCAGAATCCAGAATCCACAGTTGCCCTAAAGATGTTGTTTGTGGTCGGTGGCACTATTCGGCTGATTCCATTAAAAGTGGATGATGTGGATTCTGGACCCTGCGACTTCGCGCAGGGTGACGGGGCAAGGGCAGGGCGACGGGTAAAGAGCAGTGCGCTGGATAAAGGGCACAGGGTGACGGGGCAAGGACAAGGTGACGGACAGACTCACAGGGACAGACCCCGCTGTCCTATTGGGTGTCCATAGGGGACGGTTCCTTGTGACCATGTGGATTGTGGACCCTGCGACTTCGCGCAGGGTGACGGGGAAAGGGCAGGGTGACGGGGAAAGGGCGCACAGGGACAGGCACTCCTGTCACACGGGGTTTATCCACCGTCGTCGGGGGGTGGCTCCTTGGGTTTGGCTCGTGGACCCTGGGAGACCGACAAGGTGCAGGTTCCACCATAGATGTGCTCACAGCTGGCACCCAAGAAAGTGTTCACCGGTGACTCATCATAAACATTGACAATGTCGATGAAGAAACCAGCAGCTTCGAGAGTTTTAATAGCATCCTGCAAACTCATGCCGTCCACCGATGGTGGTGAAGCAATCTTGCCAGTCAAAATCGATGACGACGGATTGGCAAAAGCAGTCTTCGGATAATAACTCGCGATGCCAGACATCGCCATCTTCCAAATACGACCAGAGTCACCGCCACCATAACCAGACAGACGGGTGCCACTCTCGGGAAGAGTCAGGGAAGACAGCGAATGCCGATGAGAATTCCAATAAGACTGGAATCGAGGATCAGGATCCACTCCGATCATTGCCACACCAACAATCTCAGGAGTCCAACCGACCACCCACACAGCGCGACCATTCTCGGTGGTTCCAGTCTTCCCAGAGGTCGGGCGACCATCAGGGAAACCATAACCACGGGCCGTACCATTAGTGAAAGCCCGGGAGAAAACAGAATTCACACCATTAGCCACATCCGCGGAAATCGCTCGGCGGCAGTTGGGCTGCTGGGTGGGCACATCCACACCATTAGGATCAGTAATAGATTTGATAATCACCGGATCGCATCGAATACCTTGGGCAGCAAAGGTTGACATCGCTGTCGCGATCGACATCGGAGAAATCTCGATAACACCCAAGGTCAGTGAGGTCACCGAATCATAGGCGAGAATACTGGGGTAGGTGTCGGTTGGTGACGACAATTGCACCCCCACCTTGTCAGCCATGTGAACAACATTGCAGATACCCACAATCTGTTCCAGTTTCACAAAGTAGGTGTTCACCGAGTTGGCTGCAGCATTGCGCATATCCATCTTGCCCGAACCCGAAGAGTTCCTCACCGTCCAACGCCCAGACTTGAACGGGCCATCACAAGACTTGAAGATCTGCCCAGCAAAATCAACCTTCGCTGGGGCATCAATCATCTTGGAGGGAGGAATCCCCGCCTCCAAAGCCGCCGCAGCAGTGAACACCTTGAACACCGAACCAGGCTGCTGGCCCTGATCGCCACCATATTCCGGCGGAGCAAAAGACAGCCACTGGGTTTGACCCGCTGACTGGTCATCACCAAAGACATGACGGTTCTGGGCGGCCGCCACAATGTGGCCAGAGCCGGGTTCCATCATGACCATTGCTGAGAGAACAGGGTCCTTTTCATAGATGTAGTACGACACCGCGCGCTGGGCAGAATCCTGCATGTTGGTATCCAGATAGGTTTCAATCTCGAAACCACCACGGCGAACCGTATCAGCGCGGACCTGCTCATTCTCACCGAGAGCCTCATTCTTCATGAGATATTTCCACACTAGCCAGCACACCTGCGAGTAGCTCACGCCATAGCAGCCATTCTTCACATACCTCACACCCGCTGGATCGAACTCATCAAGTTTGGCTTCCTCAGCCTCCTCCTTGGTGATGATCTCCAGTTCAACCATGCGATCGAGGACAACATTGCGACGGTTAATCGAGCCTTCAACATTTTCAATCGGGTTGCGCGAAGGAGTTTGGACGATACCGGCCAACAAAGCCGCCTGGGACAAGGTCAGGTCCTTGGCTGTCGTACCAAAATAATGGTGAGCCGCTGCCTCCACACCATAGGCGCCATCGCCATAATAAGCAATATTGAGATAGCGCTCAAGAATCTCATCCTTATTGAATTTGTTCTCGATAGCGATAGCGTGGCGCATCTCTTTGATCTTGCGAGAAATAGTACGCGATTGGACGAGGTCAAGTTCTTCCTGTCGCCTCTCCACATCACGGATCTTCACAGCCTCTTCCATCAGAACCTGTTTGACGTACTGCTGGGTGAGAGTAGAACCACCACCACCAGAGTCAGAACCGAAATAGGACAAACCAGCTTTCGCCAGAGCCCTAAAGTCGAGGGCGCCATGCTCGTAGAAACGATCATCCTCAATAGCAACCTGCGCCTGCTGCATGATCTCCGCAATATCCTCCAGATCGACGATCGTACGGTTCTCGTCGTAGAACTGCGCCAGGACCTTGCCATTGGCTGTCTTCACCGTCGTACGCTCCGCCGCTGGGGGGGTGAGAAGCGACAGAGGCAGCTCGGTGAGAGAGGTCGAAATCACTGTCGACATGACTCCCGTCAGCGCAGCAGCTGGAATCGCGAGACCTGCAACAAGGACTCCCGCGAGCGCGCTCACGCCCAGGAGCATCCCCAATGAGGACAGCTTTTTAGCTCGAGTGTTTCTCTGCATAACCTTCAGAATACCACATCACATAGAAGTGACCCCGACCCCGAAGAGCCAGCGAGGGCTCCAGGGGAGAGGGTCACTTCAATGATAAGTGAGCGTTTGACAAGGGGAGATGCTCAGTAGTTATCTCGTTACTACTGGCAACCAGCCATGCCTCCAGCAGCACAATTCGGGAAGACAGGATTATCCTCAGTATAGTCACATTCTGATAGCCCGTACATGCTCAGACGATGCTTGCCCGCATCATGGGCTTCCTTCAAGCTACCAGTCTTAATATCAGAATCTCCACGGCTAAACGCGGCAATGATTTCATTCTCACCGGCGTCACGGGTGCCATTTTGTGGGTTGTTGTCCTTGTAGGCACACAGGTGATAGACCGAACCCTTGTCGACCCAGTAGACGTAACCATCCTGGGAATAGGACCAGACAACCCTGTCCTGCTCATCCATCTTCTCTTCAGACATAGGATCCCAGTCAACACTAGCCAAACCAGTCAACGCCATCACGATGATACCGATCGTACCTGCAATAGCTTTCTGGCTCCCCTTCATGTTGTCGTTCATAAAGATCAAAATAATCAAGGGAAGGAAGGCAATAATGGTGATAATCACACCGAGCTGATTTTGGACGAAGAAACGTACCGTGTCTTTTTCTGATGCTGGATCAAAGTGATTAGCTTTCTTCCACAACTGCGAACCAATGATGGCGAGAATACCGATGACAACAATCGCGCCAATCAGCCACACCATGAAATTGTTCATTTCTGTGCGCTTGAGCAGATAGAAGATCGCGAACATTTCCAGACCAATAGCCAAAGCCCACAGGATCCCGGCAAAAATGCGGTACATGAAAGCCTTCTTTTTAGCTTCGGGGGAAGCCTTCGAACCTTCACCACGGACGGGCTTGTTTGCTTGGGCAGTCTTGGCGCCGGTTGTCGGCGAAGCTGACACGACTTTCCGTTGAGTTGTCTTGGGTTTATTGCTGGCGCTAGTTGATTTCTTTTCGTCGGCCATGATTCTCCTTCAGTTCTGGTGAAACGCCACCATCATCGTTCCCCCCACGGGCCGATGATCGCAGGAAGCGCTCAACGTGGTCAGTCTAAGTCATATGTTTCCTTCCCACAGTGCCATGTCCCGTGCCACTGGACACCATGTTTCAGGTACGGACGGACCGCATCGGGGCTTTCGTACCTTAAACTTGTCTCCATGGAACTCACTGCGGATGCCAGGCGCCCGATCCTTAATCGCTTGCGACGAGCCCAAGGACAGTTAACCGGTGTGATTCGAATGCTCGAAGAAACCGGTGACTGTGAAGAGGTCCTCACCCAACTTGCTGCTGTGGGTAAAGCCCTCGATCGCGCCGGTTTCCAGATGGTGACCCTCTCCCTCAAAGAGTGCCTGCTCGAATCCGAGTCCGGTGAAATCGACACCGACCGTCTCGAAAAAGTCTTCCTCTCCCTTGCCTAGATCCCGTCTCCGTTGCCCAGGTCCCGTCTCCGTCACCGGGGTTCTGCCTCTGTCGCCTCGGTCCCGTCTCTGTCGCCTCCGTCACCCTGCGCGAAGTCGCAGGGTCCAGAACTCGTAGTTTCGCAACTGTTGAGTCTGGATTCCGCGACTACGCACGGAATGACGGATTGTAACAGTTGTGGTTGGTATTAACTGTCGCGACCAACCGAGTCACCCTGCGCGAAGTCGCAGGGTCCAGAACTCGTAGTTTCGCAACTGTTGAGTCTGGATTCCGCGACTACGCACGGAATGACCAAGAAACAACTGCGAAGTCTGGATTCCGTGACTACGCACGGAATGACAGGATGGGGTGAGTCACACATGGACATTGGATACCCCGTGGGGTATTATTGAGATATGGCTGTACGTACTGTTACTCTCGACACCTTTGAATCTACTGTGACCGAACCAGGAATGGTCTTCCTCGACTGTTGGGCGGATTGGTGCCCACCGTGTCGCGCCTTCAAACCCGTTTTCGAAAACGCAGCAGAAAAGCACACTGACGCCATCTTTGCTTCCATCGACACCCAAAAAGAGCAGGTGCTCGCTGGCCAATTGGGGATCTCCTCGATACCCACCATCATGGCCTTCCGCGATGGCATCATGGTCTTCAATCAGCCTGGCGCGATGGGTGCCCCCGATTTTGAGCGCGTCATCCAGGCCGTACGAGGCCTCAACATGGACGAGGTACGCGCCCAAATTGAGACCCAGGCGACGGACTAGATTTTCCGCAAAATCTCCTCAGCGCGGGTCCTTCCCCGCGTAAAAACTCCAGGCGCAACTTTTGTTGATATGAGAGTTCTCAACGAATTTCTCACAATCGGGAATAGAACTTGTGCCCGTGTGGTTATATAGTCCGACACCGGCTCCCGCGGGTAACCAAAGGAAAAGATGTCAGTCTTCAGCAACGAGGAGTGGAATGATTCCCCCCCAACGCTTCACTCTCGAGAAGATACATGCCGGTATCTGCATGGCGACGGGCCACTTCCCCCCTCCTTAGCCCGTCGCCATGCTGTATCCCCCACCAGTGAAAGTGGGACATTTCTCCACCTGCGTCAATTCTGCGATAGCGTATCTGGTGAAGTCGTGAGATGACAACGAGGAGGAAGAATCATGTTGGAAAGTCTCGGAGCAAAAAAGTACGTCCTGCCACTGGGTGTCATCATTGGGATCTTTTGTGTGTTCTCCCTGATGATGTATCCGCTGTTGCACGCCGAACCTAAAGACGTACCCATGGCGATATTGTCCCTCGATCAGGGAGTCTCCACCCCCGCAGGAGACGTGAATCTGGGCGATCAGATGGTTGCCCAAATGGTGCGTACGGGACAAGCAGACGACCAGACACCGATCTTGTGGACCCAAGTCGACTCTCAGGTCACACTCGATGTTGTCTTGAACAACAACGATATCTATGGCGCGATCATCATCCCTGCCGACTTCACCCAAAAGCAGATGGCGGCAGCCCAAGCTAACCAGCCACAACAGAATCTGCCCACCCCAACACCGACACCCACCCCGGAACCCACCACACCTGATCCTGGTACGACCCCGAGTGTCGATCCCTCGACGGGTGCCACCATTGATCCCTCGGCTGATCCCACCACTGGCACACCCTCACCCTCACCCACACCCACTCCAACCCCAACACCCGAACCAACACCGGACCCCGAAACCCAAGGCACACCACCCGAGGTTGAAAAACCCACCATCAAGGTCGTCATCAACCAGGGCAAAAACCCTATGGTTGCCCAGATGATGGAGACAGCTGTCACAGGTTTCCTCGCTCAAGCGGGTTTCGCTACCGAGGTGAGCTTCCTCAATGACACCAACATCGGGTCGGGGTTTGGTGCAATGATGTCCGGCAATGTCATTGTGATGCCTATCTTCATGATGACCGCGATCTCATCCATATTGCTCGCCTTCATTTTCCGTACGAAGAAAGAAACCGGCGTACCGCTTCGCCTGGGCATCTACACTGGGCAACTAATTTATGGCGCTGTTCTGGCATGCCTCATTGCTGGGGCTGCTGTGAGTATCCTGATCATTTCTGGGGGCATGACCGTACCAGTGGTTCCCCTGACGATCTTCCTAGCTATCGCAAGCTTCTGTGTGATGACCCTCTTCCTGGGTGCACTCAACCTGGCGAAACCATTCGGCATTCTGGTGATCCTCACCTGCTTCGCCTGTGGGATGGCTGTGGGGATGCTGGCCCGCGAGATGCTACCTGCCTTCTGGCAGTCATGGATTTATCCTTGGGTTCCCCAACGAGCGATCGGCCAGGGCGCTGCCTCCATTATGTATATGGGCGCTGATCCCTGGAATTCTTCGACAGTACGCCTGGTGGTGACTGGCGCTATCGGCCTGGTTTTGATGGTCTTCGCCGCCATGGTGGGGAACCGCAAGAAGACAGCAACCCTGGATTCCACCCCCTCACCGGCCACCCCCCTCGCCAAGATCGACGAAGACGACTAGGTCCACCAAGTCTGCGGAGCGACCCACCCCCGTCATTCTGCGCGAAGTCGCAGAATCCAGACTCCACAGTCAGACAACTGGGTAGTCTGGGCCCTGCGACTTCGCGCAGGGTGACGGGGGAGGCTGAATTCGAACAACTGGGTAGTCTGGGCCCTGCGACTTCGCGCAGGGTGACGGGGGAGGCTGAATTCGAACAACTGCGCAGTCTGGACCCTGCGAGTCGCGAAGCCTGTGCTGCGGAGCGCGTCAGCGCGACTCGCAGTGCTACGCAGGGTGACGATTGGGTGCACGGTCGTGGTGACCCGCCCGCGGACGGTATGAAAGTCACACCCTAGGCGGCGGGGGGTAAACCATCGGCTGCGGGAGGTTGGGTGGTCTGCAACTCTTCGGGGACGCGGAATCCACGAGAATCGGTGTAACCCTTCTCGCGCTGGAAACGATTCAACCATTCGCGACGAGGGGACCCTGTGTAAACCTGACGTGGACGATAGATCTTCGTACTGGGAACATCGTAGATTTCCTTCCAGTGAGCGATCCATCCTGGTACGCGCCCAATAGCGAACAGTACGGTGAACATCTCCACAGGAATCCCCAAGGCGGTGAGAATGATCCCAGAATAGAAATCAACATTCGGATAAAGCTTACGCGACACGAAATAGTCGTCGCTCAGTGCAGCCTCCTCCAGCTGCTTGGCCAACTCCAAACGCGGATCATCAATGTGCATGGCGTTGAGCAACTTATCGCAGGCATCCTTGAGCAGGACAGCACGTGGATCAAAAGCGCGGTAGACACGGTGACCGAAACCCATGAGCCTGATCCCATCAGCGCGATCCTTCACCTTGGCTACATAGTCCTTGACCGACATTCCTGTGGTTTGGATGTACGACAGCATCTCCATGACCGCCTGGTTGGCGCCCCCATGGAGACGACCCCACAACGCACAGACTCCCGCCGCCGCTGAGGCGTACATATTGGCTTGGCCCGAAGCGACCATTCGTACTGTCGACGTGGAGCAATTCTGTTCATGATCGGCGTGCAACAAGAAAAACAAGTTGAGGGCTGAGGTTGCTTCCGCGGTGGGAACATAGTCCCGATAGGGTTTCGAGAACATCATGTGAAGGAAATTCTCCACATAGCGCAGGTCATAACGCGGGTACATGATGGGTTCACCAACAGAAGACTTGTAAGCTGCGGCAGCGATCGTTCGTACCTTCGACATCAGGGCAGCGCTCACCCGTTCGAATTCTTCCTCATCGTCGATGACCAGACCCGGAAGGTCATAACTCTGCAGGGCGTTAATCATCGCCGACATGATCGACATCGGATGGGCGTGAACCGGGAAACCAGCAAAATGCCGACGGAAATCCTCCGGCATCGCAGAGTTTTCTGTCAACAAATGGGAGAAGTCACGCCGCGCCTCAGGGGTGGGCAACTCCCCCCAGATCAGCAACTGGGCAGTCTCCACGAATGAACAATTCTTGGCCAAATCCTCCACAGGATACCCGCGGTAGCGCAGGATTCCTTTCTCACCATCAATGAACGTGATCTCCGACTTGCAGGAACCGGTGTTCATAAACCCATCATCGATCGTGATGTACCCGGTCTCTGAGCGCAGGCGCGTAATATCTATTGCGTGTTCATCCTCAGTCCCAACAATGACAGGAAGATCGATTGTCCGTCCATCCGGCAATGTGAGAATAGCGGTCTCAGGCATCGTTTCTCCTTTATGTAGGTACACCATTCTTCTGTGCTTCAGCGGCACCATCGCCTGATGGACGCCGTAGCCCACCCAGAATACTATCTCCAAGCGAGATGAGGAATAGGTTTCAAAACATCACCGATCAGGACTTGTCTGATGTAGTACGCGAGGATGCGTACCATGCGGCACCGACGATGCCCGCCTGGTTGCGTAGTTGGGCGGGTACGATGATGGTCTCCAGGCGGAGTCTCGGAAGAAACTTGGCTGCATCTTTGCTGATTCCTCCACCCACCACAAACAGGTCTGGGCTGAACAAAAATTCGAGGGTTGAGTAAAACCTCTGGAGCCGTCGGGCATAGGTGGCCCAGGACAGTCTCTTTTGTGTTTTGACTCTCGCTGCTGCCCTCTTCTCCGCATGGCGACCCCCGATTTCCATATGCCCAAGTTCCGCATTCGGGATGAGTACACCATCGTAGATCATGGCCGAGCCGATCCCCGTACCCAAGGTGGTCATGATGACCAAACCTGGTTGGCCTTTCGCTGCACCATAGTGGAGTTCTGCTATTCCTGCTGCGTCAGCATCATTGAGTACGCTCACCTCGTACCCGAGGGCCTGAGCGAAGGCGTCAGCAACAGGGTAGTTCAGCCAACTCGAATGAATATTGGCCGCTGAGCGGGCCACCCCGCCATGTATCACACTCGGCATAGTGATGCCCAATGATGGTGGGGGTTTGTCTGGATAGAAAGCGGCCACCACCTGGGCGACTGTTTTGATGACTGCTCGGGGAGTGGATGGTTGGGGTGTCTTGATGCGTACCCGATCCGCAGTGAATTCCCCCGTCACCAGATCAACCGGTGCCCCCTTAATCCCGGAGCCACCAATATCGACACCAAACCCAATCATGAACGCCAGCATAGTACGCCCAGGGCAACGTAGGACAGTAGGTGTCGGTATCAACTGTCACACCGCCACCCCGTCTGCGCGAAGTCGCAGAATCTATTGCCCAGTCAATAATTGTTGAGACCATGGACCCTGCGACTCCGCGCAGGGAGACGGGATTGTGTCAAAACAGTACCGTCCCCAATTGTCCAAGGAGACGTGTGACAGTCCATGTGATCGCCCGCGGGCGGTCACATGAGGTCGCGGGTGATGGGTACCAGGTCATCAAAGGTGGTGGCGTACTGCACCGCTTGGAGTCGGGTGGTGAGTTCGAGCTCGGTCATCCGCCCATCTGCTTGAGCGGCGCGCAACAGTGTCACCACCAGCTGTCGATCAGTGTCGAGTACGGGTTGGTCTCCTCCATACAGGGGACCCACATCACGAGGTTCAGCACTCATACCCCCAGTCTAATCCACCATGACAAAGGGGACTGACAAAGGGGACGGGGCCGTCGTCGCCCTCGGGGCGGGGGGGCGGTCCCTGGCGCCGCCGGCTTTCTACGCCTGCCCCGCCCTGCCCCCGCGCCCCCCCC